>Ga0187892_10005763_pt1 | contig 19121 bp, 18 predicted proteins | sample MA1701073metaG_FD_139345 | JGI IMG/M metagenome (GOLD analysis project Ga0187892, IMG submission 139345) | Bio-ooze microbial communities from a basaltic lava cave in the Kipuka Kanohina Cave System on the Island of Hawaii, USA - MA170107-3 metaG ...
TTAGGGGATGTTCTTCTAAGGACTAAGGCCTAAGACCTAACGACTCACATGCCGACCATCTACCCACCCTACGTAATCGAGCGTTCTCCGAGAGGCGAGCGCACGTACGACATTTTCAGCCGCCTGCTCATGGATCGTATCATTTTCCTGGGCACGCCGATCAACGACGACGTCGCGAACATCGTCATCGCTCAGCTGTTGTTTCTCGACGCCGACAACCCGGAGCGCGACATCCAGATCTACGTAAACTGCCCTGGCGGCGGCGTGTACGCGGGTATGGCGATCTACGACACCATCCAGTTCATGAAGTCGCCGGTCAGCACCATCTGCGTCGGTATGGCGGCGAGCATGGGCGCGTTCTTGTTGAGCGCTGGGAGGGGCGGCAAGCGTCTGGCGCTGCCCAACTCGCGCATCCTCATCCACCAGCCGTCACAGACCGGTGGCGGCGGTACGGCGTCGGACATTGAGATTCAGGCGAAGGAGATCATCTATCTCAAGTCGCGTATGAACCACTTAATGGCTAAACACACGGGTCGCCCTGTAGAGCAGATCGAACGCGACACGGACCGCGACTATTGGATGAGTGCCCAGGAAGCGAAGGACTACGGTCTGATCGACCATATCGTCATCAACCGCGCTGAAGTCCCAGAAGCGCCCAAAGCCGTCGCCAATTAGGCGTACAGGGTCCGCGAATTGCAGAGTTTGCTAATGTTTGCGACGTTCGGCAGTTCTGTCCGCTGCTGCTGTGTGGCGGGCTTGGCCGGGGGACCAAATCGTTCATTTGTGCGATTTAACACAAGTGTGATGGGGGATATTCTGCTTGACCGTGCGTTGACCGCACTATTACCTATCGCGCCGTTCGGCCGCGGCGATATTGCCGGCGGCACCTCCTTCGTTTCCTGGTAGGCCATGTCGCACGACAAGCACCTACGCTGCTCGTTCTGTGGAAAGTCGAAGGATTCGGTCCGGAAGTTCATCTCGGGCCCGTCCGTCTATATCTGCAACGAGTGCATCGCGCTCTGCAACGAGATCCTGGCAGAGGACGAAGAGCGCGAAGTTGCCGAAGCGATAACACAGGTCCCGACGCCGCAAGAAATAAAAGATGTGCTCGATCAATACGTGATCGGGCAGGAACAGGCGAAAAAGGCGCTCTCGGTCGCTGTCTACAATCACTACAAGCGCATCAATTCGGGCGCCGCGAGAGAGAACGACGTCGAGCTCGATAAGTCGAACATTCTGCTGATCGGTCCCACGGGCGTCGGGAAGACGCTGCTGGCCCAGACGCTCGCCCGCCTGCTCGACGTGCCATTCACGATCGCCGACGCCACGACACTCACCGAAGCAGGCTACGTCGGTGAGGACGTCGAGAACATTCTCGTTAGGCTACTGCAAGCCGGCGACTTCAACGTCGCCGAATGCGAGCGCGGCATCGTCTATATCGACGAGATCGACAAGATCGCGCGCAAGTCGGAGAACCCGAGCATCACGCGCGACGTCTCCGGCGAAGGCGTGCAGCAAGCGCTGCTCAAGATTCTCGAAGGAACCGTCGCGTCCGTCCCTCCGCAGGGGGGACGCAAGCATCCGCAGCAGGAATACATCCAGATCAACACCAAGGACATCCTGTTCATCTGCGGCGGTGCGTTCGATGGCCTCGAGAAGATCATCGAAGCGCGCATCGGCAAGAAGCAGATCGGCTTCACAAATCCCGACAAGGACAACCTGCGCGACGCGGCGAAAGCGAAGGACGACATCTTCGCCCAGGTCGAGCCGGATGATCTCTTGCGCTATGGGCTCATCCCCGAGCTCGTGGGCCGGCTCCCGGTGAGCGTGCCGCTCGAAGCGCTCGACGAAGAGGCACTCGTTAGGATCCTCAAGGAGCCGAAGAACGCGATCACGAAGCAGTACACCAAGCTCTTCGAGCTCGAGGACGTGAAGATCACGTTCGAGGAAAGCGCTCTGCGCGCAATTGCGCATCGGGCGCTCAAACGCGGAACCGGCGCACGCGGGCTGCGCGCCATCGTCGAAGGGATCCTGATGGACACGATGTTCGACCTCCCGAGCCGCGAAGACGTGATCGAGGTGAAGGTGACCGAGTCGTGCGTCGTCAACGGCACGCCACCGATGCTCGAGATCGCGCCGCAGCGACGGAAGAAAGAGGCATAACGACAGGCCTGAAGTCGGAGGTTACGGCGGCGGACGCGTAGCAGGTTGCCTTCGCGCCGCTGATAATGAGAGGGTCGTATGTGTCGCCACCCGCAGTCCCTCTGGCTCAACCTCGCTGTGCTTTGCCTTTGCGCTGCGGCCGTGAGTTGCAACCGCATTCTCGACTCGCTCGCGACCGACTTACCCGATCCTGACAACGTCACGCAGGTTCCCGTTCGGCGCGAAGCTGTCGTCCCTGCTCTCCTGCCGCTGATCGACGCGAACGCGCTGTTTCGTTTCCCCACGCCTAACGTGGGAACCGGCGAAATGACGCTCGACACCGCCTCCGTTCAGGCCGCCGAATGGCTGTTCTACGGATTGAACATCTCGCTTCTGCGAGGCGCTGTCGAAGGCCAGCGTGGCGCCTTCATCGACTTCCCGACTTTGGTCCCGTGCAGCCGCCCGCAACTGGCGCGCTCCGTGTACGAACGGCCGCCAGACTCTTTGCCGAATGAGTTGCGGCTCCAGTTAGGCAGCTTCTGGAGGATTCCGTTCTGCGGCTCACGACGCACTCCGGAGCTGGTCGTGTCCGTTGCGACGCTGGGGAATAACGCGCGGTACAGAAACAGCCGATCCGTAGGAGATACCGTTCGACAGGACTTGGCATTTCGCGCAGCCGGAATCCCGTGGGAGTGGGAAACGGAGCACATGGTGACCGCTGAGGAGGCGGTGAACGTGGTGTACGCCACGACAGGTGCACGCGCGGCACAGCTGCCGGAGCTGGTGACGGCCAGGCTAGTCAATGGTCGCCCAGCGGGAACGGTCTGGTGTCCCGTGTGGCGCGTGGCGCTCGAACGACCAGTGCACGTGGCCGCGCTATACAGCCTGCGGCAGCTCGACCTCAGCGACGTTTATGTGGGAGACACGGCTTGCCCCAGCCTCCTGGGCAAGACCAGCATGCTCACGCCGTGGACCGAGCAGCCTGCGTCGCGCGAATTCGCGCTGCTGCTGGCCGACACGACGTCGTCTGACGGCTTTCGGCGCGTCGTCCATGTGGCCGCGTACCGCGTTCCTGTCGACTTCGAATCGGTGATTATCGGGAAGTAACCGCTGCCGCGGCGGGTTAGCTTTCCGGCATGCCTCTGCTCTTTCGCGATAGTGAAGTCATCAACGTCCCCGAGCGGCTGCCGGTCGTGCCGCTGCGGGACGTCGTTGTTTTTCCATACGCCGTTATGCCGCTCGTCGTCGGTCGCGGACTGTCCGTTGCGGCCGTGGAACAGGCCGCCGCCGGCGATGACCGCTGCGTGCTCGTCGTCGCTCAGCGCGACGGTGAGGTACAGGATCCCGTCGCCACGGATCTGCATCGCGTCGGCGTCGTCGCGCGGCTGAACCAGGTCGCGCGGCTGCCTAACGGGACGCTGCGCATACTGATTGAAGGGATCGCGCGCGTGCGCATCACGCGCTACTCCACGCACAAGCTGACGTTGCGCGGCACGATCGCGCCGTCGCCGCTGACGCGCGAGCTGGCGGCCGCCGAGGCCGCGGAGCTGGACGCGCGCATGCGGCGCACGCTGGACCGCTTCGAGGAGTACGTGGGCTTGCAGCGGCGCGTGCCGCCGGAAGTCGTCACGATGGCGCAAGGGACGGGCGTCCCCGAGCGCGTGGCGAGCATCGTCGCTTCGCACATCGCCGTGCGCACGGACGTGCGCCAGCGCCTGCTCGAGTCGACCTCGTTAGGCGACATGTTCGAGGAGCTGACCAAGCAGCTCTCCTCCGAGATCGACCTGCTGCGGCTCGAACGCAAGATCGACGACGACGTGCGCGGATCGCTCTTCCGCAATCAGCGCGAGTTCTATCTGCAGGAGCAGCTGCGCGCCATTCATCGTGAGCTAGGCAGCGAAGACGGCGACGACCTCGATGATCTGACGCAGAGCATCGAGCAGAAAGGCTTCCCCGAACCCGTGCTCGAACGGGCGCGGCGTGAGGTCCGCCGTCTCAGGCGCATGTCTCCACTCGCGCCCGAGGCCACAGTTTCGCGCAATTACCTCGACTGGCTCCTCGCCCTGCCGTGGGCTGAGCGCACAGACGACGTGCTCGACATCGCGCACGCGCGCGAAGTGCTGGAGGCGGATCACTACGGACTCGAAGAAGTCAAAGACCGTATCCTCGACTTCATCGCCGTCATCCGGCAGGTGGGCAAGACCGAAGGACCGATCCTCTGCCTCGTGGGACCGCCGGGCGTCGGGAAGACCTCGTTAGGACGCTCCATCGCGCGCGCCATCGGACGCAAGTTCGTGCGTATGTCGTTAGGTGGCGTGCGCGACGAAGCCGAAATCCGTGGCCACCGGCGCACGTACATCGGATCGCTGCCGGGCCGCATCGTCCAATCGATGCGCCGCGCCGGCGTCGTGAACCCCGTGCTCTTGCTCGACGAAGTCGACAAGCTCGGCGCCGACTATCGCGGCGACCCGAGCGCCGCGCTGCTCGAAGTGCTGGATCCGGAGCAGAATCGCGCCTTCAACGATCACTACCTCGAAGTCGACTACGACCTCTCGCACGTGCTGTTCATCACGACGGCGAATACGCTGCTCGGCATACCGGATCCCCTGCGCGACCGCATGGAGATCATCCGATTGAGCGGCTATCTCGACCTCGAGAAGTTCGCGATCGCGCGTCAGTTCCTGATTCCAAAGCAGCTGGAACGGCACGGCGTGACGCGGGAATCGGTGACCTTCGAGAGTCAAGTCGTTCCCGAGATCGTGCGCGGCTACACGCGAGAAGCCGGCGTGCGTGAGCTGGAGCGTCGCATCGCACGCATCGCGCGCAAGGTTGCGCGTCGCCGCGCCGAGCGCGCGACGGTTCCGGCAGACGCACCATCGCACGCCGCACCGGTCGTGGCTGATGCGCCCGCCGACGCCGCGCCGGTTGTGGCTTACGCGCCTGCCGACCCCGCAGCGGTTGTGGCCGACGCCATTCGCGCGGACGAGCTCAAGGACCTGCTCGGCGTCGCGCCGTACGATCCTGACGACACTTCGCTGGATGACAAGATCGGCGTCGCGTCAGGGCTGGCGTACACCAGCGTGGGTGGCGAAATCCTCGAGATCGAAGTGAGCATCGTGGCGGGACGCGGCCGCTTGCAACTGACGGGCACGTTAGGCGACGTCATGAAGGAGTCGGCCACGGCCGCATTGAGCTACACGCGCTCCCGCGCCAACGCGTTAGGCATCCCGGCCGACTTTTACAAGACGCGCGACGTGCACGTGCACATCCCCGCGGGTGCAACGCCCAAAGACGGTCCATCTGCTGGCGTGGCGATCGCTGTCGCACTGGCGAGCGCGCTCACGGGCACGCCGATCAAGGGCGACGTCGCCATGACAGGCGAAGTGACGCTGCGTGGCCGCGTGCTTCCGATCGGCGGACTCAAGGAGAAGTCTGTCGCCGCTCTGCGCAGCGGCATCAGGCATCTCATCATTCCGCGCCAGAACGAGCGCGAGCTCGGCGAGTTCCCCGAGGACGTGCGCAACGGCTTGAGCTTCCACCCTGTGCGCACGATGGACGAAGTGCTAGCGCTCGCGCTGCGGCACCTCCCCCTCCCCGCCGAGACTGCGCCGGCCCAGCCGTCGCCGAAGGCGCGTGCGCGACGCGGCGGGCTGCCAGCGGGACCTTCGGTCGATGTCGGACAGCCGTCGCCGGAGGCGCCACCCCCGGCACCTCCCGCGGCGCCGTCTCCGTGAGCCCAGAGTCGCGAGCCGCTACTCCCGATCCGCTCGTCGTTCGTCGCATCGAATTCCTGGGCGGGATGGCCGGCAAGCCCGCGACGGATGGTCGCTCGTCGGGAAAGCCGTGGCGTCCGCCGAGCAAGCTGCCGGAGGTCGCATTCGCCGGCCGCTCCAACGTGGGGAAGTCATCGCTGCTCAACGCGCTCGTTAGGCGACGCGCCATCGCGCGCGTGAGCAGCACGCCCGGCCGCACGCGCGAGATCAACTTCTTCGAGGTAAACGGCGAATTCGTGCTCGTCGACCTCCCTGGCTATGGCTACGCGCGCATATCCAAAGCCGAGCGCGCCGCCTGGCGGCCGCTGATCGAGGGGTACCTGCACGGCACGTCGGCGCTGCGCGGGCTCGTGCTGCTGCTCGACGTCAGGCGCGATCCCACGCCTGAAGACGAGCAGATGCTCGCCTTCCTCGCCGAGCGCGGCGTCCCGGTGCTCGTGGCGATCACCAAGATCGACAAGCTGAATGCACGCGCCGCCACGGCGCGCGTCGAGCAGCTCACGTCCAAGTTAGCTCTCGAGCCGGACCAGGTTGTTCCCTTCAGCGCGACGACAGGCGCGGGGCGCGACGAGCTGGCGGCGGCCGTCGTCGACCTCGTTCGCCGTTAGGCACCGTGCGCCCGAACCTCGGCGGCGTTCTGCTCATTGCATCGCTAACCGTTGCATGCGGGGGGCAGTCGTCGTCCGGCGCCGCACCCGCGCCGGCGGCTCCCTCTCGCAGCGATACGGGCAGCGCGGCGACGCTCGTCCCGGCCGGATTCGGAACGTTGCGGCAGGACGACATCGCGCTCAGGCTCGACGTGCTCACGCTGCAGGTGCGCGCGCTACCGCTCGACGAGTCCATACTGCGCACGTTGGCATCTGACTCGTATCGCGCGCTGCACGAGCTGCGCGAGAGCCAGCGCGTCGCGCTTCAAGCGCTCGCTCGCCGCAGTACCGCGTCGCAGTTCGTTCTGTGGTATGTATCGTTCTTCAGCGCCGAGCCCGGCGAGACGCGGTTCAGTCCGATGGATCTCGTGATTACGAACGTGGGTCGTGATTTCCGGCCCGTCGGCGTCTTCCCGCTATCACCAGGCTTTGGGCAGCACCGTCTGCGGCAGCGGGAAACTCACAGCGCCGTTTACGTATTCGAAGGACAGCTCGACGCGAATCAGCCGCTCGTGATCACGTACGAGACGACGCGGAACAGCGACTGGTCCGCGACACTGCAACGCATCGAGCGCGAACGTCTGCTCATTCGATCGCGCGCGCGATCGTAATGGAGGTGTAGAGTATGTGGCTTCCGTTGCGCACCCTGCCGGCTCGGCCGAACGCGACGCTGGCGAACGCCTGGCTCGAGCGGATCGAGCAGACGCTGGCCGATCCTGCGTGCGATCGCAACCGGCTCTGCCGCGAAACGCTTGCCTCGCTCGCCTATCCGCAATATGCCGGGCACTTGGACGAGGCGATCGGCGATGACAACGTGCCGTTAGGCACGCGCCTGGCGCTTTCATCGCTCGACCCGCGCAACATCACGCTGGAGCCGGAGTTCTATCAGGACTGCGACGACAGCCGCTTTCAGCCCGTGAAGCCGCTGCTCTGCCTCTGGTATTCATTCGACCGGCTTCCGATCGGCGGTCAGAATGTCGAGCTTGGCGTTAGGCTCCGTCGCATTCTCGCGCCGCACATCTTCAAGCGCTGCGGCAAGAACTTCAAATGCTTCCAGCACGTGGAGTTCTCGTTCGGATACAACATGGAAGTCGGTGACGATGTCGTCGTGCATCGGCACGTTCTGCTGGACGACCGCGGCGGCATCGTGATGGGAAACCGCGTGTCAGTGTCCGATTACGCGAACATCTACAGCCACACGCACAGCATCGTCGAGCAGAAGGATGTCACCAACGCGGTGACGGTCCTCGAAGAAGGCGTGCGCATCACGTACCACGCCACCGTGCTGGCCGGAGTGCGCGTCGGCGAGAATGCTATGGTTGGGGCGTGCGCTGTCGCGACAAAAGACGTGCGGCCGTACCACGTGAACGTCGGTATTCCGGCCAAGAGCGTGCGTGTCAAGCCTAACGCGCCTGGCGGCCATGAGATTCTGTCCACGACACGGGAGCGGCGGACTGGGGATGGAGCCTAACGAGACTGCTAACCAAAGATCCGAAGTACATCCTCCAACGGCCCCGCATCCCCCGATCCGACGAGCTGCAGGATATCGCGGATCATGTCGCGCGCGCGGGGCCACGCGATGCGGTCTGCGGCTTGAGTGGCCGGAAGCCATGCCGACGCGTCATGCTCCTCGCCTAACCGGACGTCGCCCTCGGCGGCGACAAAGGCCGCGAAAACGACCGCCATATTCACCACACCGAGCTTGCCGAGATAGAACGGCAGGCAACAGACGTTGTACAGCCGCTCGACCACGAGCCCGGTCTCTTCGACGACCTCTCGCCGCGCGGCCTGCTCCGGTCTTTCGTCAGGCTCGATGCGACCGTGAACGACTTCCCACGCGCCGGTGCAGCGAACTCCCTGGGCGCGGCGCATCACAAGAATCTGTAGTCCCGTGGACGTCTGCCTAACGACGTACACATCCACGGTCCCGATGTTTATTTCAGTCACAGCCAGTGCGTCGACGGCGGCACACTGTGAAGCTTAACGCCGTTGTTGGGCTTACGGCCTCGCTGCGGATTCGCGGCGAATCGACAATGAGCGGAGCCGTGCAAGCAGCGCCCGCGGGCGGAAGGGCTTCGTGAGAAAGTCGTTCGCTCCGCACTCGAACACGCGCACTTCGCTGTCTTCATCTCCCTTCGCCGTCAGCACGAGGACCGGAAGCATGGCTGTCGACGCGCGCGAGCGCAGGTGCTTGAGGACGCCGAATCCGTCCAGCCGCGGCAAGTTTAGATCGAGCACAACGAGATCGGGGGCGGAGCGATCGATCCCGTCCAGAGCCTGCACACCATCGGCCGCCTCGATGACCGTGTAGCCCTCGCGCTCCAACAGGTCGCGCAGCACACCCCGCAGCGGCGCCTCGTCCTCCACGAGCAGCACGCGCTCACGGCTCCCGGCCGCCTGTGCCGGTGTGGTGGGCTTGAGATCGTCTACGAGATCGAACACGGTGTCGATGCCCGATCCGCGTCCTTCGCCGTTGGGTGCCCCGCGCGCCGCCCGTGGGGCCGCTGGTGCGTCAGCCGTCTCACTGGCGGGACGCACACTCGTGGAGGCTGATCGCGTCGTGAAGTGTGTGCGCGGTGGCTGCACGACCGCCGTCGAGCGCGGAGTGGCGCGTCGCGGCACAGCAGTCGGAACCTCGACGACGCGTACGAGCTCCTCGAGATCGGTCAAGCCGTCGAGAACGTGCGTGATCCCCGATTCCCATAACGAGCGCATGCCCGCGCCACGTGCGACCTCGCTGAGCCGCTCGGCGCTCTCGCCTAACGAGATGCTGCGTTCCAGCTCGCTGTCGGCGATGATGACCTCGGTAACAGCCACCCGGCCGCGATAGCCGCCGCCGCCGCACTCCGGACATCCGACCGGACGGAACAGCTCGATGCCGGACGGGATCCACTGGCGGAAACGCTCCTCGACGCCCGACGTGGTTGGCGCGCGGCAGGACGCGCAGAGGCGCCTAACAAGTCGCTGCGCGATGATCCCCTTGAGCGCCGCGGCGATCTTGTACGGTTCGACGCCGATGTCGAGCAGACGCGAGACCGAGCTGGCCGCGTCGATGGTATGCAGCGTGGACAGCACCAGGTGTCCCGTAAGCGACGCCTGCGTGGCGATTGTGGCAGTCTCACGGTCGCGGATTTCACCGATGAGCACGACGTCGGGGTCCTGTCGCAGAATCGATCGCAGCGCGCTGGCGAACGTGAGCCCCGCCTTTTCGTTCACCTGCACCTGTACGATCCCGGGGATTTTGTATTCGACAGGATCCTCGACGGTGACAATGTTGACGCCGCGGGTTTGAATCACGCGCAGCGCCGAGTACAGCGTCGTCGTTTTCCCCGATCCGGTCGGACCCGTCACCAGCACGATGCCCTCGCGCAGGTTGACGAGCTGCTGCATGCGAGCGAAATCGTGCGCCGTTAGGCCGAGTCCGTCCAGCGCGAGCGGAGTGGCGCGTCCGTCGAGCACCCGGATGACGACCTTTTCGCCGTTCGACGCCGGCAGGGTCGAGATTCGCAGATCGACTCGCGAGCCATTCACCGACACGCGCGCGCGACCGTCCTGCGGCCGCAATCGGTCGGCGATGTCGAGCCCTGAGATGATCTTCACGCGCGACACGAGTGGCGGCGACACCGCCCGCGGAAGCGTCATCGTCTGCTTGAGCACGCCGTCGACGCGGTAGCGCACAGCGAGCCCCGCTTCCTCGGTCTCGATGTGGATGTCGCTCGCCCGCTGAGTGATCGCCTGCGCGATGATGTGGTCGACGAGCCGGATGATGGGACGCTCGCCCGCTTTGTCAGACGACAGCGCGATGTCGTCGTCAAGCGCCTCGGCGATCGACATCACGTCGTATTCCATCCCGACGCTGTCGAGGATTTTCTCGACGGCGTTTTCGGGACGGTACACCTCTTCGATGCGCTCGGCGATGCGCGTCGGCGACGCCAACCACATACGAATCGCGCGGCCGGTTGCGAAGCCTAACGTGCGCTCGCAGTCGATGTCGTTCGGGTCGGAGGTCGCGATATCGAGCGTGGAGTCGGAGACCGCGAGCGGCAGTACCCGGTATTTGCGCGCGAGCGCTTCGGGAACCAGGTCGCGCGCGGGCGCCGAAGTGAGGTCGAGATTCGCGAGGCCCATGTGATAACGCGCCGACAGCGCGTCGAGGATCACCTGATCCGAGCAGAGGCGGCGGCGTATAGCAGCGTCCCAAAGGCTGTCGCCGGCTTCCTGGCGCACGGCCTCCAACCCCTCGGCGCCGACGAGCGCGTCGAGTGTTGGGAGGAGCCACTCGTCACGATAGGTGCGCATCAGGACGCGTGCCTAACGAGCTAGCGCCTCAGGAGCGGCGAACGATTTGGTGGGCAGCCGAAATTCTCGTGCGAATCGGGGCATTGGCACCAAGAGGAAAACATGGCCAGGCAAAGAGTTAGACGACTGACGGGCCGGGCGCGTCGCACTTCTGTGCGAGGGCGCACATTCCAACGCAGGGTGCTGTGCACGGCGCATTGGCGGAGCTCGAGCGTCGGTTTCGGATAAGCAAGCAGCGGGCCTTGGAAGCGGCTGCTAACTGGTTACGACAAGGGGACTTAGCAGCCATGCAATGACGCGGGGGACTGGCTCGGCTCGAGGTCGCGAGCTATTTACCCGCGTGATTTCGCTCACGGAGTTCCGCGCGCTGGCCAGCGACGGCGGCCTCGTCCCCGTCTGGCGCGACGTGCTTCTCGATACCGAAACGGCAGTGGCGGCGTACGCCAAGGTGCGCCGCTCGCCCTTCTCGTTCCTGCTCGAGTCGGCGCCAGCGGGAGGCGAGCAGTGGTCCCGCTACACGTTCATGGGCACCGAGCCGCGATCGGCGTGGCGCGTCACGGATGGCCATGTCGAAGACTGGACTCCTGAACGCGGCTGGCACGCGAGCCGCACGCCGGCCGACCCACTCGCCGATCTCGAAGAGAAGCTCGGCGCCGCGCGCGCTGTCCATGTGCCCGCGTTAGGCAGATTCTGGAATGGCGTGGTCGGATACTTCGGCTACGATATGGTGCGTGCGATCGAGCGCTTGCCGCATCCGCCCCCGCGCGCCCTCGCGGTCCCCGACGCGCTGTTCGTCTTCACGTCCGCGGTCATCATCGTCGACAACTTGCGGGGCGAAGCTCGCATCGTCGTCGCCGCACCGACAGCGCGCGGAATGTCTGACACGGAGTTGGCTCGCGCGTACGAGAAGGCGGTCGACGCCGTCGCCGAGCTGGAGCGGCGGCTGCGCGGTCCGGCAGTTCTTTCTCCGCTCGATCTCAAGCGCGACGCATCGCGCGCAACGGGAACGTCCACGTACGTGCGCGAGTCGTTTCTGCGCGACGTCGAACGCATCCGCGAGTACATCTTCGCCGGCGACGTATTTCAAACGCTCCTCGCACGCCGCATGATCGTCGCGCACGATTTCGATACGCTCGCGCTGTATCGCGCGTTACGCGCCATCAATCCCTCGCCGTACATGTTCTGCCTGGAATACGACGGGATGGCGCTGGTCGGCAGCTCTCCCGAACTGCTCGTGCGCGTGGCCGATGACGCGATCACTGTGCGACCCATCGCCGGCACGCGTCCTCGCGGACAAAACGCGGCTGAAGACGAAGCTTATGTGCGCGATCTGCTCGCGGACGAGAAGGAGCGCGCCGAGCACGTAATGTTAGTCGACCTCGGCCGTAATGACGTGGGTCGAGTGGCTGCGTACGGCACGGTGGCTGTCACAGACTTTATGCGCGTGGAGCGCTATTCACACGTCGTGCATCTCGTGAGCGATGTTGAAGCTCGATTGCGCGACGGAGTTCGCGCGATAGAGGCGTTGCGCGCGACCTTTCCCGCGGGCACAATGACCGGCGCGCCCAAGGTGCGGGCGATGGAGATCATCGATGAACTGGAGCCCGAGCGTCGCGGTCCGTACGCTGGTGCTGTCGGCTACATCGCCGCGGACCGTCGCGCCATGGATCTCTGCATCTCGATACGCGCGTGTGTAATCGCAGACGGCGAAGTGTCGGTGCATGCGGGCGCGGGCATCGTCGCCGACTCCGTCCCAGAGAAGGAATGGGAGGAGACTGAGAACAAGATGCGCGCGATGCTCACTGCGATCGGACTCGTGCGAGCTGCATCCTTGCCAGCCTAGGCGTCGCCGGGGGACCGGCGCATATTCCCGACCGCATGCCGTTTCGAATGATAAGTGCTGATGGAGACCTCTCCTTCGAGCTGCGCCCCGGCGTTCCGCTGGTGCTCGGGCGCGCGCTGAGTAGCGATCTCCCCGTGCTGGATCCGACCGTTTCTCGGCGTCACGCCGAGCTGCAAGTGGAGGGTGAGAGCGTTTCGCTGCGCGACCTCGGGTCGAGCAACGGCACGTTCGTGAACGGAATCGGGATCCCGCGCGACCAAACGATGCGCCTAACGCCTGGCGACCGCATCGTCTTCGGCCGCGTGCTCTTCGAGCTGCGCGAGCTGAGTCCGGTGTTGGTGGACGATGCGTCCGCGGCGGGAATTCGACGTGCCGCGCGAGCGGGCACGACTATCATCCGGCAAGTCCCAGTGCCGGATGCCGAGCAGGCGCTGGAGCGGGCACTCCGCGCGAGCGGCGCACAGCGCGCGATCGGTGAGACCGCTCCGCTCTTGCCGCAGTACGAGCGCGACCGTTTGCGCTTGATGCTCTTGCTGGAAGTCTCCAAGGCCCTAACGAGGCCGTCGGACCGTGAGTCCCTGCTTAAGAAGATCGTGGAATTCATTTTCAGGCTCGTGGATGTCGAGAGAGCTGCCGTGCTTCTTGTCGACGAACAAGACGAGCTACAGCTCGCTTTTGGATCGCATCGCGACGGCTCGGCGATCACCGGCGGATTGCCTGTCGCGCTCGCGCGTGGCACGATGGAAGAGCGCGTGGCGGTGTTGTCCGACAACGTGGCCGGGAGCAATGCGGCAGGGCACAGCGGCCTTTCACGCTCCGCGGCATGCGTGCCCTTGTTAGGCAGCGAGGCGCGCGTGTTGGGCGTGCTTTATGTGGACAGTCCGGCGACGATGAGCCGCGTGACAAACGAAGATCTCGATTTTCTCGTGGCGTTCGCCGGGATCGGCGCCGTGGCGATCGACAATCTCCGCTTCGCCGAACGCAGCCGGCAGGAATCGCTCATTCGCTCGAATTTCGAGCGTTTCTTCGCACCGAGCCTGGCGGCACGCATCGCTTCCACGCGCGATGCGGTCCGTCCGGGTGGCGAGCGCCGGCAGATCGCCGTGCTATTCGCCGACGTACGCAACTTCACACCGCTCGCGGCGCGTCTGGCGCCTGACGAGACGGCGAAGCTGCTCTCTGAGCTGTTCACCGAGATGGTGGACTGCGTTTTCCGCAACGGCGGAACGCTGGACAAGTTCATCGGTGATTCGGTGATGGCGCAGTGGGGAGCGCCGATCTCGGAGAAAGACGACGCCGACCGCGCGATCGAGGCTGCGATAGACATGGTGAACGCAGTCGACGACTTGAACGCGCGCTGGCGCGCGGAAGGGCGCAACGAGTTGTCCATCGGCATAGGTCTCAACTATGGCGAGGCGTTCGCCGGCCACATCGGTTCTGAAAAGCGACTGGAGTACACCGTGATCGGTGATGCTGTGAATACGGCGTATCGCATCTGCGCGTGGGCGGAGGGGGGCGAGGTGCTCCTCTCCGAGTCGGTGCGCGCGGCGCTCACGCGACAGCACCGCCTAACGGCGCACGCCCCGCTCACGCTTCGAGGCAAGCGCGATCCAGTGACGGTGCACCGCGCGCTGCGGTGAGACTCCCTGTACCTGACGGCTACGTCCGCGTCAACGAAGGTGCCGCGCACGCAGTCGTCGTAGCGGCGTGTGCCCCAGCGCTGGACGGCATTCTGGGCGAGCGGTCGCTGTACGACTGGGCGCGCACGCATGCGGAACGGCGAGAATACATGGGACGCGGTCCGACCTTCGGCGTGCCGCTGCCCGAGTGCGGCATACGCGTCGTCGTTCGCCGCGCGCGTCATGGTGGGCTGCTGGCTCCCCTCCTGCGTGACATCTATCTCGCGCCGACTCGCGCTCCGCGCGAGCTGGCGATGTCGCTGTTCCTGCGGCGCCTGGGCGTCGCGACGCCCGCCGTCATCGGTTACGTCACGTACGGCGTGGGACCGCTTTTGTTGCGAGCCGACGTAATGACGGCGGAAGTGCCTAACGCGGGCGATCTGGGCGACTTCCTGGCGCAGACGATGCAGCCCGCCGAACGCCTGGAAGTGTGGCGCGCGACGGCGCGCTTGCTGCACCGTCTCGCTCTGACCGGCGTCTGGCACCCGGATCTGAACGCGAAAAACGTGTTGATCCTTCCTCCCGGCGACGATGGCGGCAGCGCACGGACTGTGCACACTGCCATCGTGCTCGACATCGATCGCGTGCGGCTCGTCGTGCCGGGCGATCCGCAGCTGGCGGAGGCCAACCTGGAGCGCCTGCTGCGATCGCTGCGCAAACGCGCGCGCGACGCGCGCAACGGGCCGCCGGTGCACGAAACCGAGTTGACCGAGTTCGCCGGCCTCGTGCGCGCGGTGCCGACGGCTCAAGAAGCGAACAGCTCCGCGACCTGAATTGTCTGCGTTAGGCAACATCCCATTCGATCGCATCGCGATCGTCATGATGAGCGCGGTGGGCGACGCTGTGCACGTGCTTCCTATCATTTGTGCGCTCAAGCGGCAGCAGCCGCGCGCGCACATAACGTGGGTGTTGCAGCCCGGACCCGCAACCCTCGTACGCGGGCACGACGCCGTCGACGAAATCATCATCTTCGAGCGCAGCCGCGGCGTGCGCGGTTTCATCGACGTTAGGCGAGCGCTGGCGTCGCGCCGCTTCGACATCGTGCTCAATCTCCAGGTCTACTTCAAGGCCGGCGTCATTACGGCGTTCACGAACGCTCCGGTCAAGCTGGGCTTCGATCGCGCGCGCGCGCGCGACTTCAACTGGCTCTTCACGACACATCGCATTCCGGCGCGGCCGATCCAGCACGTGCAGGATCAATACTTCGAGTTTCTTCACGCGCTCGAGGTTCGGCCCGATCCCATAGCCTGGCGGCTCGGTCCCTGGGAGCATGAGCGCGAGTGGCAGCGCAGTTTTCTCGCGCAATTCGACCGCCCGATCGTGCCGATCGTTGTCGCGACGAGCAAGGTGGACAAGGACTGGCTCCCTCTGCGCTGGGCGGCCGTGTGTGACGCGCTAGTCGGCGACTTCGGTCTTACCCCAGTGCTCGTTGGCGGACGCACGCCGCGCGAACTGGCAGCGCAAAGCGTCATCAAAGCCGCGACGCGCTCGCCAGTTCACTCCGCGTTAGGCAGCGGCCTGCGAAATCTAGTGGCAATAATCGACGGAGCCGCCCTTGTGCTATCGCCCGATACCGGCCCGCTGCACATGAGCGTGGCGCTCGATCGTCCGGTCGTGAGCCTCATCGGCTACTCCAATCCGCGGCGCGTGGGGCCGTATCGCAAGTTCGCCGATCTCGTGATCGACGCGTACGGCGATCCCGGAGAAGAGTACCGCGCCACGATGCAATCGCGACCAGGTCGCATGACCCACATCACCGTGCGCGATGTGCTCGACAAAGTGGAGCACTGGCGAGCGAATTACGCGTCGCGCAGCGTCCCGAAATCGTAGATGAGTCCGACCTTGCCGAGTAGTGTTACGAGCAGACCTAACGGGAGACCCATCACTGCGAAGTAGTCGCCGCGGATGCACTTGACGATCGTCGCGCCGTATCCCTGAATGCCGTAGGCGCCGGCCTTGTCCAGCGGCTCGCCGGTCGCGATGTAGCGCTGAATCTCCGGCGCGGCGAGGGGCCGAAACGTGACGTCAACCTCTTCCACGCCCGAGACGATCGTTCCGTTGCGGGCCACGGCAACAGCAGTGTCCACGAGATGCGTACGGTCACTCAAACGAGCGAGCATCGCCGCGGCAGCCGATGCGTCGTTCGGCTTGCCTAACACATCACCGTCGACAACAACGATCGTATCGGCGCCGATGACGACGGCGTCGCCCTGTTCCCGGGCGATCGCCAGGGCCTTGTCGCGCGCGACGCGCTCGGCGTACGCGCGTGGCGCCTCACCTGATCGTTGCGATTCGTCCACGTTTGCCGGACGCACTTCGTGATTCAGCCGGATCAAGTGCAGCAGCTCGCGGCGTCGCGGCGATTGTGACGCGAGGATGATGCGCGGCGCGCTCATCGCTCGAGCCAGATCGTCACGGGTCCGTCATTCACCAGTTCAACGTCCATCATCGCGCCGAATTCACCCTTCTCCACGCGCACCCCGCCCGCTGCGAGGAGTGACAGGAATTTCTCGTACAGCGGGATCGCGACTTCTGGTCGCGCCGCATCGATGAAGCTCGGCCGCCGCCCTTTGGCTGCATCGCCATAAAGTGTGAACTGCGAGACGACGAGCACTGCGCCGGCGACATCGGCCAGCGCGAGGTTCATCCTGTCGTCAGCATCGGCGAACACTCGCAAGCTTAGCACCTTCTCAGCCATCCAGGCGACATTGTCTATGCTGTCGGTCGCGGTGAAGCCAACGAGCACTACGAAACCACGGTCGATCGCACCGGCAACACGCGTTGCCTCGTTAGGTTCGCGGATGCGCACTTCGGCGCGGGAGACGCGTTGGAGAAGGACGCGCAAGTTCTAGGAGGCAGGGGACACAGGACACGGGGCAAACTACACGCCCGCACCGGCCCAATGCCCCGTGCCGATGGGTTCCCGTCAGCGCTGAAGTGGCTTCGTCGCCCGGATGAATGCGCTCATCAATGATCCAGCGAGCGTAGCGACCTGTGTTTCGTCGGACGCTCCCACCGCGCCGGCGAGGGCGCGGATCTCAGCTTCTCCGTACTCCCGCGTCGGCTCGATGTCGATCTCGCTGAAGCCCGCATCGGCCAGTAGCAGCTTGTACTCGGCTTCGCTCAGCGCCCCAGAGACGCAGCCACACCAGAGATCCGCGTTTGCACGCGCGCTCGCGGGCATCTCGCTACGATGGACGATATCGGAGACAGCGAAGCGGCCGCCGGGCTTGAGCACGCGAAACGCTTCCTGCAGAACGAGCCGCTTGTCAGCCGAAAGGTTGATCACGCAGTTCGAGATAATGACGTCCACGGAAGCGTTGGGGAGTGGCATCGACTCCATCGTTCCCTTCACGAACTCCACGTTGGAGACGCCTGCCGCTGCTTGATTCTTGCGTGCAAGCGCGAGCATCTCGTCCGTCATGTCCAGGCCGATGGCGCGGCCGGCTGGACCGACGCGGCGCGCAGAAAGAAGCACGTCGATGCCGCCACCGGATCCGAGATCGAGCACGGTCTCTCCCGCATGCAGCTGTGCAAGCGCCGTCGGATTGCCGCAGCCTAACGAGGCAAGCACGGCATCCATTGGCAAACCGGCGGTCTCGGCCTCGTCGTACAAGTCGGACGTGATCGGATCCCACTCCAAGGGCTCGCCCGACCCGCAGCAGGATGCCTTCGCCGGCTTTGTCGCCGCAGCCGCGCTGTCATCCGCGCAACAGTTCACCTTCCCGCAACAGACGCTGTCCTTTGTGCCAGCGCTGACCTGGCTCGCAATCGCGCCATAGCGTGCGCGCACTCGCTCCTGCGTCTCTTTGACAGTCGACATTTGAGAATCTCGTTAGGTTCGTTGTTGGGATTGCAGGACTAGCCGCATCGTCACCGCCGTATCCGGACAGGCTTCAGCGAACTCGCGCGAGCGCTGAACGGCAGCCGGTGCCGTCGCTCGATCCACTCGCGAGAATCCATGCCGCGGGAAGTAGTCCGCCGCAGTCGTCGTAAGCAGGTAGACCTCGCGCAGCCCGCGTGCTCGCGCCCAGTCGAGCCGGTCGCGCGTGAGCGCGTCGCCGATGCCGCGGCCACGCCAGGCATCGTGCACAACCGCCGAGCGCAGCAAGCCGGCATCTTCGTAAGTCTCGATACCTTCGGCGCCGATCACGGTGCCGGCGCTCTCGGCGACGGCATATCCGTCGCTGAACTGCTCGGCCAGGCCGTCGAGCGGTAGGTGCGCGGCGCTGAGCAGCGCGCGGACGGCGCTCAGGTCATCGGCTCGCGCGGCGCGGATCGTCACGTCATCGCCTCGCATCGTCGTTCTTCGTTAGGCGAAGGCTGCCAACATGCCGCTGAGCCGCTCGCGCAGGCGCGCGAGTGCCGGGCGGTTTACGCGGTAGTACGCCCACAGCCCGACCTTCTCCCGTTCGATGAGACCGGCCGCGCGCAGCAGCTTGAGGTGGTGCGAAACGGTGGGTTGCTTGACCGGCACGGCAGCCTCAAGATCACACACGCAGACGCGTCCTTCGTTTCGGGCAAGTACGTCCAGCAGTTGCAGCCGGACCGGGTGCGAGAGGACCTCGAAGTCGTCTGCCACGCGCGCTGCCTCGCGACTCGGCAACTGCGGACGCGTTGTCGGATCGCAGCATCGCTCGCCCAGCGCGCGCGGAGCCGTGACGAGCGGAAGTGTCATGCGCATGAACGCAGTGTACAGACTATATCGATGCTTGTCGATAGTATGTACTTGACGCAA
>Ga0187892_10005765_pt1 | contig 19114 bp, 16 predicted proteins | sample MA1701073metaG_FD_139345 | JGI IMG/M metagenome (GOLD analysis project Ga0187892, IMG submission 139345) | Bio-ooze microbial communities from a basaltic lava cave in the Kipuka Kanohina Cave System on the Island of Hawaii, USA - MA170107-3 metaG ...
CCGATCCCCCGGGTGCCGCCGGTCACGAGCACGACGCTCATCGCGCCGCCTCCAGCCGCGCGCGGATCACCGCGCCCGCGATGCGCAGGCTGTCGGCCACCGGCCGGTAGTGGCTCGTGCACCGCCCGTCGGCGAAGCCGAGCTCGATGGGGACCACCGCCAACGCGAACCCGCGCCGCGCCGCGCGCACCACGATCGCGCTCTCCGCCTCGAAGCCGGTCTCGGGGAAGCCGAGCGCCTCGACGAGGTCGCGGCGGTAGAGGCGGAAGCCGGTCTGCACGTCGCGGAACCGCTCGCCCGCGAGCACCGAGATCGCCCAGGACGAGAGCGTGTTGCTCGCACGGCGCACGGAGTTCATCGCGGCGAACCGATGATCCCGCGTGCCCAGCACGAGCTGCGCGCCGCCCGCGGCCGCGTCGAGGAGACGCGGGATCTGCTCGGGGAGGTGCTGCCCGTCGGCGTCCAGCGTGACCACCGCCTCGCAGCCGCGGGCGAACAGGTCCTCGAAGGCCGTCCGGAGCGCCGCGCCCTTCCCGCGGTTCTCCGGATGCGTCAGCACGCGCGCGCCCGCGGCCAGCGCCGCCGCGCCGGTGCCGTCGCGCGAGCCGTCGTCCACGACCAGCACCTCGGCGAGGTGTCGTCGCGTGCGTGCCACAACGTCGCCCACCGAGGGCGCCGCCTCGTAGGCGGGGATTGCCGCCGCCACCCTCATGGCCGCTCCAGCACGAGCCACGCCGCGGCTCCCCCGGACGCGAGCGCCGACACCAGCACGCGGCCCGGCGGCGGGAGCGGGCGCCCGTCGTGGGGGACGAGGCCGAGCCCGGGATCGGGCTCCGCGAAGCCGGCGGTCGGGCCGAAGGGCGCGCCCTCGGCGGCCAGGACCGCCGCCGCGAGGAACCCCCCGCCGAACTCGCCGGTCACGCCCTTGGGCGCGAGCACGGGAGCCAGGTCCGGGAAGGCCGCGCGGAGCACGCGCGCCTGGAGGCGGTCCCCCGCGCGCGCGCCCGAGGCGCCCGACACCACGCGATCCAGCGGCGCGGGTCCCACGCGCTCGCGGAGCGCCCCGGCGAGCGCGTCGCTCCCGGTCCCCCAGCCGTGGGGGGGCGCGCCCGCGTCGAAGGCGCGGGCCAGGGGGCCGATCCGCGCGCGGACGCGGGCGCCCCGCGCGCGCGCGTCCTCCTCGCGCTCGAGCACGAGCACGGCGGCCCCCTCGGAGACGAGGAAACCGTCGCGGCGGCGGTCGAAGGGCCGGGCCACGTCGCTGCGGGAGAGCGCGCGGAAGCGGTCGAGGATCGCGTGGGTCAGCGGCGTCACCTCGTCCACGCTCCCGACCAGCGCGCGGTCCGCGCGCCCGGCCCGGATTTCGGCCGCGCCGCGGGCCACGGCGAGGAGCGCGCCCGCCTCGCGCTGCATGACGGTCGCGTTGGGCCCGCGCGCGCCGGTGAAGATCGCGATCTGTCCGGCGGGCGCGTTGGCCACGCACTCCGTGAACGCGAACGGGCTGGCCGCCTCCGGCCCCTCGTCGAGGATCTGCCGGAGCAGCTCCTCGGTGCAGGAGGACGGGCCGAAGTTCGTGGCCAGCGCCACCGCGGTGACCCCCTCCGCCGGGCGGTCGGGGAGCCCCGCGTCCCGGAGCGCGAGCCGGGTCGCTCCGACGGCGAGCTTCGAGCAGGGGCTCATCCGCCGGCCCAGGGCGGGCGGCACGGCCGCGGCGAGGGCCTCGGGCGGGACCAGCGCGGACGCGCGCGCCGATCCGCGCCGGTGATAGCCGGCGGCGCGGTCCACCCCGCGCGCGCACGGCCGGCCGTCGCGGAGCGCGACCGCGAGCGCGTCCGCGCCCGTGCCCCAGGGCCCGATGGTCCCGAGTCCGGTCACGACGACGCTCACGCGTGCCTCCGGAAAACCAGCGCCGCGTTCGCGCCGCCGAAGGCGAAGTTCGTGGAGAGCGCGCACCGGTGGCCGGGCACGGGCCGCGGAGCGCCGAGCACGACGTCGAGACCGAGCGCGGGATCGGGACGGCCGCCGCCGGGCGTCGGGTGGACCGACTCCGCTTCGAGACACAGGACTGTGACCACCGCTTCGAGTGCGCCGCACGCCCCGAGCAGGTGGCCGACCGCGCCCTTGGTGGAAGTGACCGGGAGCTGCGCCGCCCGGGCGCCGAAGACCCGACGGAGCGCCGCGGCCTCGGCCGCGTCGTTGAGCGGCGTGCCCGTGCCGTGCGCGTTCACGAAGTCGATCTCGTCCGGACCGATGCCGGCGTCGGCGAGCGCGCGCTCGATCGCGGCGGCTGCGCCGGTCCCGTCGGGATCGGGCGCGGTCATGTGGTGGGCGTCGCAGGTGGCGCCGGCGCCGGCCAGCTCCACGCGGCGGTCCGCCCGCAGGAGGCCGCGTGCCCGCAGGTGGTCCTCGGTTTCGAGCACCAGCGCGGCCGCGCCTTCGCCGATCGAGAGTCCGGCGCGGTCGGCGCGGAAGGGGCGGCAGGGCGCCTCATCGACGGCGCGGAGCGCGTTGAACCCGGCGTAGGTGAGCTGGCAGAGCGCGTCGGCGCCGCCCGCGATCGCGACCTCGGCCTCCCCCGAGCGGAGACAGTCGAGCGCGGCGGCGAGCGCCATGGCCGAGGCCGAGCACGCCGAGGCGATGGTCTCGACGGGGCCACGGGTCCGGAGCCTGCGGGCGACCGCGTCCCCAGGGCCGTGGTTCTCCTGCGAGGCCACGGAGCCGAGCGAGGCCCGTCGCCCCGAGCGCAGGTTGTTGAAGAAGCGCTCGCTTTCGAGCATGCCGCCCGTGCTGCTTCCGAAGAACACGGCGGTCTCCGGAGGCGGGTCGAAGGCCGCCCGCGCGACCGCCTCGGCCGCCACCGCGCACGCGAACCGGTCCGACCGGGAGAGCCGGCGGGAAAATGGTGCCAGGCACCATTTCTCCACCTCGCCCGCGAGCTTCGTGCGGTGGCGGGCGGGATCGAAGACCGTGAGCTCGCAGAACCCGGCGCGGCCCTCCCAGAGCCCGCGGCGGAGCGCCTCCACGCCCGCGCCCATCGCGCTGACCGCGCCGATCCCGGTGACGAAGACGCGCACGGCGCCTACCCGAGTCGCTCCCGCACCATCGCCGCGAGCGACGCGACGTTCGCGAAGGACTCGCGCTTCACCTCGTGGCTCTGGAGCCGGAGTCCGAAGCTCTTCTCGAGCAGCACGACCAGTTCGAGCGCGTCCACCGAGTCGAGCCCGAGGCCGCCCGGACCGAAGAGCGGCGCCTCGTCGCCGATCGAATCGGGCGCGACCCCTTCGAGACGGAGTCCCTCGACGATCAGTCGCTTGATCCGGGCGCGGGTCTCGGCGTCGTCGAGCATGGCAGGGGGAGGGGAGGCGCCGCGGCCGCGAGGCGCGGGACCAGGGGAAAGCGCCGCTGGAGACGGACCAGCGCGAAGAAGAGCCGCCAGAGGAGCCGGGTGCCGGGGCGCGGGCGCTCGAGCCCGGCGAGCATGGTGGTCACGGCGCGGAACATCCGCGGCGCGGCTTCCGGACGGAAGAAGAGGTCGCGGAACTCGGGCCGGTAGAAGGCGCGCACCAGCCGCCGGAAATGACGGTAGCGCCGCCGCTGCTCGCGCTCGTAGCCGCGGAAGTCGCGCGCGCGGAAGCGACCGCGCGCGAGCGCGCGGTCCAGGACCTCCGCCGCCTCGAGCCCGGAGCGGAGCGCGATCTGGACGCCGGTCGAGAACACCGGGTCGAGGAACGAGCCCGCGTCGCCGGCGAGGAGCCAGCGGTCGCCGGCGTAGCGGGTGGTGCCGTAGGAGAAGTCGGCCTCGGTCCGCACCGGGCCCGCGCGGCGCGCGTCGCGCAGCAGCGCGGCGGCGGCCGGGGTCTCGGCGATGCACCGCTCGAGCCGCTCCTCGGGCGCGAGGCCGGGATGCGCCGACCACTGGGCGGAGTCGAGCACGACGCCCACGCTGGTCCACCCGGCGTCGAGCGGGATCACCCAGAACCAGCCGAGGTCCTCGCGGGTCAGGATGCGGATGTCGCCGGCGCGGCGGCCGGCCTCGCGGGGGACGCCCTCGTAGTGCGCGAAGACCGCGACCTTCCTGAGCGCGGGGTCCGGGCGACGGAGGCCCATCGGCTTCGCGAGGAAGCCGAAGCGGCCCGAAGCGTCCACGAGCGCCGCGGCGCGGGCCGAGCGGCGCGCTCCGGCGCGGTCCTCGAACGCGACGTCCACGCCGTCGTCGTCGAACCGGGCGTCGAGCGCGCGGTGCTCCTCGCGCACATCGGCGCCGGCCGCGCCCGCCTGGCGGAGCAGGAACTCGTCGAAGCGGGAGCGGAGCACCTGCCAGGTCTGCGGCTCGTGGACCTCGGGGCAGGCGGAGAAGTCGGCGTAGCGTCCGGTGGCGCCGTCGGGCGTGACGAACACCGCGCCCCACTTCTCGACGAGGCCGAGGCGACGGACCGCGTCGTCGACGCCCAGCGCGCGAAAGACCTCGCTGGAGAGGGGGAGCAGCGACTCGCCGATGTGGAAGCGAGGGAAGCGCTCGCGCTCGAGCAGGAGGGTCCGCCGGCCGCGGAGCGCCAGCGCGCGGGCCGCCGTGGAGCCGGCCGGCCCTCCGCCGACGATGACCACGTCGAAGTCCCAGGCGCGCTTCATGATCTCCGCGGGGGGGATGCGCGCGGATGATACGCGCCCCCCTCGGGGCCCACAAGGCGGGCCGGCGGGTCAGCGTCGGCAGGAGGTGCAGCGCCGCCGCCTCCGGCCCGCGGTTCGTGGCGCGGATCCGGATCAGCACGTCCTCCGGGTCCGCCTTGGCGTACTCGAGGAGCACGTCGAAGCAGCGGTCCTCGTCGAACACGCCCGTGTCGAGCGGCTCGTACTCCATGTCGTGGGACCCGCGTCGGGCGCTCGTCTGCACGAGCTGGACGTAGGGAAGGGCGCCTGCGGGTACTTGTAGAGGAACTTCAGGTACGAGTGCGTGGGCGTGGAGTCGAGGTAGAAGCAGTATTCCTTCACGTCCTCGCCGTGGTTGCCCTCGGCGGTGTCGAGCCCGAAGAGGCGCTCCTTCAGGATCGGATCGCGCCCGTTCCGGAGCGCGAGCGCGAAGCAGAGCCGCTGCTGGTCGTCGCAGAACCCGCCGAGCCCGTCCTCGCCCCAGCGGTGGGCGCGCGAGCGGGCCTGGTCGTGCGGGAAGTGCTTCCACGCGTCGCCGTCCCGGCTGTAGTCCTCGCGGACCGCGCCCCACTGGCGCTCGCTCAGGTACGGGCCCCACCGCTTCCAGGGAAGGCCTTTCTCGCGGGCCTCTGCCAGGCGGGCGCGGTTCGGGGTCCATCGTTGCCTCCAGGTGTGCCCGCCCTGCCCGCCTCGATACGCCCGCCGGTTGCCCGGGTCAAGCGAACCGGAAGCGCGGCTCCGGTGCACGCCGAATTGACCGCCTCCGGACCCCGTGATGCAATGCGCCGCGCCATGCACGCGCTGCTCTCGGCGTTCGACCGCGAGACGGCCCGGCGACCCGACGCGCCGCTCGCGGGGCCGGCGGATGCGCCCCTGACGCGCGCGGCCGTCGAATGGCTCGCGGGCCCGGCCGGCGCAGCGCTCGACGCGACCGCCCTGCCCGAAGGCGCGGTAGTCGGGCTCCGTGCGGCCGACGGACCCGCTTTCCTCGCCGGGCTCATCGCGCTCTGGCGGCGCGGGCTCGTCCCGCTCCTCCTGGACGCGTCCGCGCCCCCGCTCGAGGCGCGGCGCCTCGCGCTCGGGATCGGCGCCGCCGCGCTCCTCCGGCCGGAAATGGTGCCTGGCACCTTTTCCGGGTGGGCGCGGGAGGCGCTCGCGCCGGAACGGGCCGCGTCGCTCCCTGGGATCGCCGCGGTCAAGCTCACGTCGGGGACCGCCGGCGAGCCCAAGGGGATCGCGGTCACCGCCGAAGCGCTGCTCGCCGACGCCGAAGCGATCGTCGCGGCCATGAGCCTCCGGCGCGACGACCGGCTCCTCGCCGCGGTCCCGATGTCGCACTCCTACGGCTTCTCGCTGCTCGCGCTCCCCCCACTCCTCGGCTACGGGAGCGTGATCGTCCCCGGCCCCGGCGACCCGCTCGTCGCCGCCGCCCGCTCGGGCGCCACCGTGCTCCCGACCGTGCCCGCCTGGCTCCGCGCGGTGGCCCGGCTCCCAGCACCGCCCCGCCTCCCCGACGCGCTCCGCCTCGTGATCGCCGCCGGCGAGCCGCTCGCGGGCGAGACCGCGCGCGCCTTCCGCGAGCGCCTCGGCCGCGCGCCCCACGTCTTCTACGGCGCCAGCGAATGCGGCGGCGTCTGTTACGACCCGGACGGCGGCGCCGCCGAACGCGGCACCGTGGGCGCGCCCCTCCCCGGCGTCTCGGTCACGCTCCGCGCGGGCGCCGGCCCGGACGCCGTCGTGGTCCGCTCGCCCGCGGTCGCACGGAGCTACGTGCCGCGCGCCGAGGCGCGCCTCGAAGGCGGGCGCTTCGAGACCGACGACTGCGGGTCGTGGATCGGCGGCGAGCTGCGCCTCCACGGCCGGCGCGGCGAGTGCATCACCGTCCACGGGCGCAAGGTCCACCCCTCCGAGGTCGAGGAGGTGCTCGCCGGCCTCCCGGGCGTCGAGGAGGTCGCGGTCGTCGGGCTCAGCCTCCCCGCGGGCGAGGGGGAGGCCGTGCGCGCGGTCGTCGCCTGCGCGCCGGGCTCGCTCGGCGCGCCCCAGGTCCTCCGCTGGTGCCGCGAGCGGCTCTCGCCCCACAAGATTCCGCGGAGCATCCTGCTCGTGCGCGCGCTCCCGCGGAACGCGAGAGGGAAGGTGGACCGCGCGGCCCTCCGCACGGCCGACCCGCGATGAGGAGCGCCCTCCTCGCGGCGCTCCTGCCCCTCACCGCCTGTCGCACGCTCGGCCCGCCTCCGCCCGCGCTGATCCGCGCGCTCGAAACCGCGCCGCCGATGCCGGAGGCGGTCCGCGAACGGGCCACGCTGCGCGTGGACTCGCCGCGGCTCTCCGGCGTCTTCGAGGCGGTGCTCGTTGCCCGCCCCGGGAGCGCCGCCCGCGCGCGCCTCCAGCTCTTCCCGGACGTCGGCGGCAAGGTGCTGGATCTGGTCGCCACGCCGCGCCGCATCGCGGGAACCTTCCCGCCGACCGGAGAATCGTTCGAGGCGGCCCTCCCGCCCGCGGGCGCCGCGCCCCGCCACCTCCTGTTCTTCATGGGGGTCACGCTCCTCGAGCTGTTCACGCCGGTCACGCCCGGCCGCGTGCGCGGCGCCCGGCCGGATTGCGACGCCTGGGAGGTCGAGCTCGAGCCGGTCGTCGCCGGCGGAGAGGTGCGGGCCTGGATCGACCCCGCCGGCGCCGTCACCCGCCGGGCCTTCCGCTACCACGGCGTCTCCTGGCAGGAGACGGCGGGCCGGATCGAGGGCGGGGCCTTCCGGATGACCGCGGAGGGGCGAAGCCGCGGGACCCCCAGCGCCCTCCCCGACGCGCTCTTCGAGGCGCGGCCTCATCGATGACGGACCCGATCGGCCGCGCGCTGGGCGCGCTGACCCGCCTCGCCGCGCGCCGCTCGCCAGCGCTGATCCTGGCCGCTGCGCTGCTCACCGCCGGCGCCGTCCTGCTCCTGCCCCGCTTCCGCGTCGAGCTGGACATCCAGGCGCTGTTCCCTCCCGGCCACGAAGCGATCGACCTCGTGCGCGCGCTCACGGACCTCGAGGCCTCCTCGCGCACGCTCACGATCGTGTTCCGCGGCCGCGAGGCGGTCGCCCGGCTCGACGAGGTGGTCCCCCGGCTCCACGCGTCGCCGCACCTCGAGCAGGTCATCGCCACCCGCGCCGAACACGGCGGCGCGCGCCTCGAGCGGGCGCGCCGCGCGCCCCTCTGGTCCGTGCCCGCGGACGTGCGCGAGCGGCTCGAGCGCCGCCTCATCGGATCGGAGCGCCGCGCCGCGCTCGAGGAGACGCGGCGGCTCCTCGCCGAGGACCCGCTCGCGGGACGCGAGCTGGCGCTCCGCGATCCGCTCGGGCTCCGCTGGGTCCTGGAGGAGGCCACGGGCGGTGCGCTCCCGATGACATTGGAACCGGGCACCCCGTTCCTCGTGCTCCGCGGGGGAGAGACCGCGATCGTCCGCGCGCGCGGGCGGCACGAGCCCTACCGGCTCGACCATGCGCTCGAGCTGCTCCAGGACGTCGAGGAGCGGCTGGCCGGCGTCCCGGCCGACCTCGTCGGGGGCTACGCGATCGCCCGAGCCGACTCCCGGCTGATCCGGGGCGACATCGTGGGGACCACGATCGGCTCGACGCTTCTCCTGGCCCTCTACCTCTCGCTCTCGATGCGGAGCCTGCTCCGGCCCGTGCTGCTCACGCTGGTCGTGCTCCTCTCCGTCACCTGGACGCTGGCCTACGGCGGCGCGCTGCTCGGTCCGCTCTCCCCGGTGGCGGTGAGCGCCGCGGCGACTCTGATCGGCCTCGGCGACGACTTCGGCATCCACTTCCTGGCCCGCTTTGACGAGGAGCGGCGCGCGCGGGGGCACGTCGAGGCCCTGGTCGCGGCCGCGCGGCGGACCGCGCGGCCCATCCTCGGCGCGATGCTCACCACCGTGGCCGCCTTCCTCTCGCTCGGGCTCTCGAGCTTCCAGGGGCTCCGGAGCTTCGGCGTGCTGCTGGCGGGCGGGCTCGGCCTGGCCTTCCTCTCCACTTACGGCGTGCTCCCGCTCCTCCTCCCGGCGCGGCCCGTGCCTCCGCGGCCGCGCGGGTTCGGCCCCGTGGTCGGCGCCTGCCGCCGGATCGCGGGCTCGCGTCTCCGCCTCCCGGTGGCGGCGGCGTTCGTCCTCCTGGGGACCCTGGGCTGGGCGCTGGTCGCCCTGCGCGGCGTGGGCTTCGACGCGAACCCGCGCCGCCTGCGGCCGGCCGACGACCCGCAGCTCCTCGCCCAGGCGCGCCTGGAGACGGAGCTGGGGTTCTCGCCGCTGCCGGTCCACGTACTGCTCGACCCGGCGCGCGGCGTGGACGAGATCGCGCGGGCGGCGGCGCGGCTCGAGGCGGGGCCGATGCAGGTCTCCGACGGGCCGCACCGCGCGGCGCCGGACGCCGCGACGCGCGAGGCGGTGACCGCGCTCCGCGGGCGGCTCCGCGGGTGGGTGGCGGCGACGATGGAGGAGCTGGCGGCGCTCGGGTTCCATCCGGCGCCCTTCCGCGCCGGGCTCGAGGAATGGGACCGTCGGCTCGCCGCGGACCTGCCGCCCGAGGGGGAGGAGTTCGCGGTGGAGGCGGGCGGGCGGCGCTGGCAGCGGGTCACGTTCCTCCCGCGGCGGACGCCCTGGACGGCCGCGGACCGCGCGGCGCTGGCGGCCGCCGTTCGGGACGCGTTCGGGCCGGACGCGCGGACGGTGACCGCGTTCCAGGTCGCGGACGAGCTGGCCGTCCAGCTCGGGCGCGAGCTGAAGACGTGCCTCGCGGTCTCCTGCGTGGCGGTCGTGCTGCTCGTGTTCGCCACGCTCCGCCGGCCGGGCGCGACGCTCTTCGCCCTCGCCCCGGTCGCGACCGCGATGGGCCTCACGCTCGGCGGGCTCGCGGCGTCCGGCCACCCGCTCCACCTCGGAAACTTCGTGGCGCTCCCGTTCCTGCTCGGGCTCGGCGTGGACTTCGGCCTCCACTTCATCGCGCGGCGGCTGGAGGGGACGGCGGACGTGCTCGCCGCCGCCGGGCCGGCCGTGTGGCGGAGCACGGCCACGACGCTGATCGCGTTCGGCACGCTGGTGCAGGCGAAGAGCCCCGGCATCGCGTCGCTCGGGGTCCTGCTCGCGGTCGGGATCACCGCGTCGTTCCTCTCGACCACCTTCCTCCTGGGCGGCCGGCCTGCGCGCGCGGCACCTTCATTGCCGGAGAGCGGGGGTTTATAACGGCGCGCCATGCACGCGGGTGGTCTCGTGCTCACGGTCCTGCTCGTCGCCCAGGCCGAGGACGGACGTAGGACGCTCCATGCGCTCGCCGAGCGGCACCGTGACGTCCGCTCGCTTCAGGCCGGCTACGTCCAGGAGCGGCGCTCCGCGCTGACGGAGAAGCCGCTGGCCTCGAAGGGGACGCTCTTCTGGCGCCGCGAGCCCGGGTGCGTCGTGTTCGACGTGACCGAGCCGCGCCGGAGCCGCATCCGTCTCGACGCGACCTCCTACCAGGTCCACCGGCCCGACGAACGGCAGGCCGAGCGCTTCCAGTTCGCCAGCAACGAGCTGGCCCGCTCGCTCTTCCAGGTGTTCGCCCCCGAGCCCGCCAGGATGGACGAGGCGCTCCGCCTCGAGAGCTACAAGGTAGAGGACGGCGTCGGCACGCTGCGCCTCCGTCCGGTCGCGGAACGCCTCAAGGCCTTCCTCGGCTCGCTCTCGCTGGCGGTCCGCCTCGCGGACACGACCCTCGTGCGGATCGCCTACACCGACGGCGAGGGAGACGAGGTGCGGATCGATCTCTCCGACCTGAAACGGAACCCCACGATCGACCCGTCCGTCTTCGAGGCCCGTGTGCCCGAGGGGACGCGGTGGATCGTCCATGAGGTGAAGGACCGGAAATGAGAAACCTGACGATCGCGGCGGGTGCGGCGTTCGGCGCCCTCCTCCTGGCCGGGTGCTTCGGGTCGGCCCCCAAGGCGGCGGCCCCCGAGGTGGCGGCGCAGACCTGGTACACGCAGTTCACCCTCCAGTACGAGAAGGGCGTCCACCGGACCACCAACTACCGGAAGGGGATCGTGGTCCCGATCAATACGCCGGTGAAGGTCCTGGCCAGGAGCGGGAACACGATCCGGGTGATGCTCCAGCCCTCGGGCCCGGAGCTCTCGATCGAGAACGAGCGCGATTTCTCGGGCGAGGACCTCCAGGGGATCTTCGACCGCACGTTCAAGCCGGCTCCCGTGGACCTCTCCCGCTACACGCCCGAGCAGCTCAAGGTCATCCAGTCGGGGGATCGCTTCGGCCTGATCGGGATGGACCGCGACGGCGTGATCCACGCGATCGGCTATCCTCCGAAGCACCACACGCCCTCGCTCGGCCTGAACACGTGGAAGTACTGGTACACGCGCTTCAACACCTTCGCCGTGGAGTTCGTGAATGACCGGGTCGAACGGCTCCGGAGCTGACCGGCGCGACGTCGTCGTCCTCGGCGGCGGCGTCGCGGGCGCGGCGACCGCGATCCTGGTCCGGCGCGCGCACCCCGAGGCGCGCGTGCTGATCGTCGAGGCCGCCCGGAGCTTTCCGCGCAAGGTCGGCGAGTCGGCCATCGAGATCAGCTCCTGGTTCCTGACCCGCGTGCTCGGGCTCGACCGCCACCTGATCTTCCACCAGGTCCCCAAGCACGGCCTCCGGTTCTGGTTCCAGAACGAACGCGTGCGGACGCTGGCCGACGCCTCCGAGCTCGGGAACCGCTACCAGGCCAAGGTGCCGAGCTGGCACATCGACCGCGGCATCCTGGACGAGGCGGTTCTCGCGCGCGCGGTGGAGGCGGGCGTCGAGGTCCGGCGGCCGGCCCGGGTCGCGCGCGTCGAGCTGCGCGAGGGGGGCGAGTCCACTGTCGAGGTGGAGGACGAGCGCGGGACCGGGACCGTGCGGGCGCGCTGGATCGTGGACGCCACCGGCCGGCGGACGCTGCTCGCGCGCCAGCTCGGTCTCCGGGAGCCGATGCCCGAGCACCCGATCCACTCGATCTGGCGGCGCTACCGGAACACGCGCGACTTCGACGGCGACTGGATTCCGGGACCGCGCCAGGGGCTGGGCACGCCGGTCTGCGCGCGCGGCTTCTCGACCAACCACCTGACGGGGCCGGGGTGGTGGATCTGGGTGATCCCGCTGCCCGGGGGAGAGCACAGCGTCGGCATCGTGTGGGACGAGCGGGTCCTCGACTTCCCGTTCGGGCGCGACCTGGACGAGCGCTTCGAGGCCTTCGTGCGGAGCGTCCCCTACGGGCGCGAGCTGCTCGAGGGCGCCGAGCCCGTCCCCGACGACCTCCACGCGCTCCGGAACCTGCCCTATCGCGTGACCCGCTACTGCGGGGACGGCTGGGCGCTGGTCGGCGACGCCGGCGGGTTCTTCGACCCGCTCTACAGCATGGGGCTCGACTTTGCGGCGATCTCGGCCACGTGGACCTCGCGGCTCGTCTGCGCGACGCTCTGCCGCCGCGACGTCGCCGCGATGGTCGAGCGGCACAACCGCGCCTTCGCCGTCGGACGGCGCCGCTGGTTCGAGGCCATCTACCGCGACAAGTACCTCTACCTCGGCGACGCGGAGCTGATGGAGGTCGCGCTCCGCATGGACGTCGCCGGCTACTACTTCGGGATCGTCTCGCCTCCCTATCGCGACGGCCCGGCCGGGCTCGCGGTGAACTTCGAGCCGTCGCTCTCGCTCCCGTTCTACTGGATGCTCCGGTTCGTGAACCGGCGGTTGGCGCGCATCGCCCGGCACCGGTTCGCCCTGGGGTGCTTCGGTCGGGCGAACGCGGGGCGGAAGGTCTACCTGCCCGGCTTCCAGCTCGGGAGGTCGAGCCTCAAGTTCTTCCCGGGCGCGCTCACGCGCCTCTTCAAGCTCGAGCTGGTCACGCTCGGGCAGCGGGTCGCGCACGCGCTGGGCCTCAAGGTCCTCGGCCTGCCGCGCGCCTCGGCGCCGTCCTCGGTGCCGACGGGACTCTCCACCTCCCGTCAGTGAGGTCCTCCCGGCCGGTCTTTCGAGAGATCTGCCTTCTGGACTTCACGCCTTTTGCACGCCAGAATCCCGCCCGTAGCGTTGCGTCCTGGTTGACCTCCTGCCTTTCCAGGACGCTGTGGGCGATCGAGAGATCCTGCGGAACACGCTGATCCTCAGGGATTGGCTGGTGTTCTGCTCCATTGTGGGGACAGCGCCCGCTCGCTGAGCCGGCGGTTCCGGAGGTGGCGTCGCAAGATCTCCGGATTCACCCGACCTACTGTGCGGATCCGGCCTCTGGCGGCTCTCCTGGGGCTGGCTGAGAGCCGTCGTGAGGTGCGGCCGCAGCGCTCAACGCAGGAACTTCGCCGAAAAGGAGGGACTCCTTCGAGGCCGCTCGCGGCGGCGGGCCCGCCTCATCCGTGAGAAAACCGACGGTGTTCTCACCTCTATTGGCCGTGGGCTTGTTCACTCGCGAAAGGAGGTCACAACCCATGAGATCCGCAACCTTGACCGGAGCCCTCGCGCTGGCCCTTCTGGCCGGCCTTCCGGCTCCGGCGGTCGCTCAGCACGACGATGCGACCCGGCAGGCGTTCCTGGACCAGGACACGCCGATCCAGGTGCTCTACAACCAGGACAACCCCTCGCTGGCGCTCTGGTTCGAGTCCATGAAGCAGTCGGCCACCAAGCCCGAGCTGCCGCCCCCCATCGGCGCCGAGGTCGGGGTGGGATGGACGGGGGTCTCCCACTCGACGTCGGCCACCGATGGCCTGGCGCTCTCCGGTGGGAGCTTCAATGGGAACTTCGTGATCTTCAGCGTCCAGGTTCCCTTCTTCGAGCACAACGGTACGCGCTACGAGCTGACCACCGCGCGTCGCACCGCGGGACCGACCGTGCGGCTCTACGTGGACGGCTCGCGCCGGATCGAGTCCACCTACGTCGTGCCCGTGGTCGGTGGGAACGCGACGATCACGCAGATCTACTACCTGGGGAACCGTCCGGGTGACGCGCCCGGCTTCTTCAAGCCGTGGATCCGGTACTCGGGTCCCGCCGGCACCTACAACTTCTACTTCCGGTTCGACTTCGACGTCCGGGGCTCGACCGGCGACCGGAGCCAGGATTTCCGGGATGTGGCCGGCCGGGACTACTGGGTTCCCCAGCCCAACGAATACTCCCTGGTCAGCGCGGCTCCCTTCTATGACGACAACCTCAAGTTCCGGACCTGGGACGAGACCGGTGCGAACCGCCTGAACTCGACCGTGGTCGGGTTCGCTCCTTTCGCCGCGGACGGGGCGACGTTCTACGTCGTGAACTACTCGGGCGTCGAAATCGAAGGGCCGCCCGCCACCCTCGTGAACGGCGGCGTGATCCAGACCGTGGATGCCTCGGTCCCGGTCGGCAACCCGACGATCGGGAGCGACCTCGTCCACTGGTACCGCGCCACGCGCGCGACGACCTCGGGCGTCGTCGGGCCGGACATCGAGGTGGCCAACCGCAACCCGCGGAAGTGCTTCGTCGAGATCGACAAGCTCTCCTCCGTGAACTTCCCGCCCGTGAACGTGGCCCACAACGGCTGCGTGCCCAACCCGAGCATGGAGTCGATCTACGCGCCCCACATCACGGTCAACGTTCAGCGCGACCAGACCAACATCGTGGACCCGCACCCCGGCGTGGATTTCACCAACGCCGAGCTGCACGCCATGATGACCGCGAACTGGAACTACCGGACCTTCCAGCAGGACGTCGGAAGCTGGTACGCCTGGATCGGGATCGTGACGACCCAGGGCGGCACGCTCGGGATCATGTTCGACTGGCACCTCGGCGGCGGCTCCGACCCGAACAGCGTGGGCCGCGAGGGGTGCGCCGTCTTCCACGACAACTTCCTCGGCTACGCGGAGCCGACCCGCTCCAAGGCCCTCCTCCGCACCCAGACGCACGAGCTGGGGCACGTGTTCAACCTCGAGCACGGCGACGGCTCGACCAGCGGGTCCGCGCCTTGGACCTGCACCGAGGGGTGGACCATCATGAACCAGACGGGCTCGATCAGCCCGTTCCCGGACGCGATCCGCTACTTCTTCGGCCCCGCGGAGGCCACCAAGCTCAACACGTGGCACGACCCGTACATCATGCCCGGCGGCGTCCCCTTCACGACGCACCCGGTGGATCGGTAGAGGGAGGTCCCCGAACATGCACGCAAGAAACCTTCTGGTCCTGGCTCTCCTGGCCGGCGCGGTCGCCGCGCAGGGGGGCGCTCTGACGCTTACGCTCACGGCCCCCAAGGCCGAGTACGCGCTCCTCGAGCCGGTGGTCCTGGACGTGGTCCTGGCCAACGCCGGCAAGGCGCCGGCTGAGATCGTGGACGAGCTGCCGCCCGAGTTCGGCATCGTCCGCTACTTCGTCCGCCCGGCGGGAGGCGAGGAGCTCCGCTTCGCGCCCGGCGTGCACGCCTGCGGCGCCGGCTTCCCGGTGACGCTGAACCCGGGCGAGGGCCGGGCCGCGCAGGCGCGCGTCTCGTTCGCCTCGCGGGGCTGGGTCTTCACCGAGCCCGGCACCTGGACGGTCCGGGCGGTCTACGAAGCGCGCGGCACGCGCGTGGAGTCGGCCGGCGTGGCCGTCACGATCCGGAAGCCCGCCACCCCCGAGGAGGCCCGCGCGGCGGAGCTCCTCCGGAGCGTGGACGCGGGCCTCTACCTCTACTTCGACGGCGGCGACCACCTGCGGAACGGCATCTCCGTCCTGGAGAGCGTGCTCCGCGAGGCGCCGTCCTCCATCCAGGCGGCGCACGCGCGGCTGGCCTTCGGGATCAACCTCAGCCGCGACAGCTACCTCTATCACGAGCACCGGGCGCGTCCGGCCCAGCCGGCGATCGCGGCCGAGCACCTCGAGGCGGCGCTCCAGGCCGACCTCGCCGCGCCGACGCGGGCCCAGGGCACGCTGGCCCTGGCGCGGTGTTATCAGGCCACGAAGCGCGACGACGAGGCCCGAAAGCTCCTCGAGGCGTTCGTGGATTCCGAGGACGGCAGGGTGGAGCGCTCGGCCGCCGTGGCCGAGGCCCGCGCGCTGCTCAACCGCTAGACGATGACGCCCGCCGGCCCCGCCTCGCGGGGCCGGCGGCGCGACCATAGGAGAACCAGATGAGACTTCGGCTCAAAGCGGCCCTGGCGCTCGTCGCCCTGTCCCTGCCCGCGGCGGCGCAGAACAACCAGTGGGACTGGGTGATCTCGAACTTCTCGGGCGGCTTGTACGGCAGCGCGATCCTCAACTTCGACGGACCGTCGCGCACCCTCGTCCTGAACCAGGCGCTTCCGGTCTCTGCCGACGCGTCCAATCCGATCATGGATCCGGACAACAACTTCTGCTACATCACCAGCCGGGCCGACACGATCCTCCAGGTGCACAACCAGGGGACCGTGATCACGCTCGCCTCGGGCCTGGGCTACACGATCACCTGTCTCGACGCGGACGAGGACGGCACCTTCGTGTGCGGAGGAGCATCCGGGATCCTCAACCGGGTCACGCGCACGGGCGTGATCACCACGATCGCCACGGCGCTGGGCACCATGAACGCGGTGGAGTGGGACGTGGACACCGGCAACATCATCGTGGGGACCTTCCTCTCGACGCCCGCCCTCTGGCGGGTGACGCGAAGTGGGGTCAAGACCACGCTGGTGGCGTCCCTGGGAGGGATCGGCGTCAGCGGGATCGACCAGCACCATCCTTCCGGTGACTTCATCGTCTCCGGGTTCACCGGCGGCGGCATCAACGGAGCCATCCTGAGGGTCACGGGCGGGGGCGCCGTCAGCACGGTGGCTACGGGTGGACCGGAGCTGGCCACGCCGAACGGCGTCGAGGTGTTGCACACCGGACACCCGGACGGGGAGTACAACATCGCGGTCGCCGAGTTCGGCGGGGCTCCGACCGGCCTCTACGTCTTCGATCTCAATGGCCGGCTGGTCTCGACGATCCTGAACTTCCCGGCCGGGAACACCAATGGGATCGGGCCCTCCGGCGTCTGCGTCAACCAGGGCAAGGCCCTGTCCGGCGCGGGGAACGCCCGGCTCGGCACGCTCTACCAGCTCAAGCTCCGCAACGAGGGCCCCGTGCCCTACGGGAACAAGATCTACGTGATCTCCGGTTCGTTCGGCGCGCGGCCAGGCTTCACCCTGGCCGATGGGCGGCAGGTGAACCTCGCTCTCGACCCGCTCTACTTCGTGACCACGCAGAACCTGCTACCCGGGATCTTCCAGAACTTCGTCGGCAGTCTGAACAGCGCCGGGGATGCCAACGCCAACGTCCTGATCCTGAACGAGCCGGTGATCATCGGGCTCCGGACGTTTTACTCGTACGCCGTGATCGACGGGGCCTTCCCCAGCAGCATCCAACAGGTCTCGAACACGCACGCCTTCACGATCCAGCCTTAGCACAACGCAGGCCTCCCCCGCGCGGGCGGGGGAGGCCTCCTGCCGGAAAAGGAGGCGCCATGGCGGCGCGGACATCGCTCGCACTGCTCTTCCTGGCGGCCGGGCTCCAGGCCCAGGCGCGCTTTGACTGGGTGATCTCCAACCTGACTGGCGGGGGAGCCAGCTTCTACGGGGATTCCCTGCTGATCTTCAGCCACCAGACGCGGACGCTGCTCCGCCAGATCGTGCTTCCCTCCGCCGGCGGCAACGACGTGGGCGGGGTCGTCATGGACCCGATCAACGACGGGGCCTGGATCGTCACCGTGGACGACGACGTGCTGCGGGTGACCACGGGCGGCGTGATCACGACGATCGCGGCCAACCTCGGGAGCGCGATCCACGGGATCGACACCGACGAGGACGGCACCTTCGTGGTGGTCCGGCAGGGAGGGATCATGAACCGCGTGTCGGTCACGGGCGTCGTGACCACGATCACGTCCGGGCTCGGCGCGAACGTGAACGCGGTGAAATGGGACCTGGACACGGGGAACTACGTGGCCGGTAACGCCGGCGCCACGCCCATCCTGTGGCGGGTCTCGCGCGCCGGGGTGATCACCACGCTGGCGAACACCATCCCGGGGATCGGGATCGTGGGGGGGATCGACCAGGACCCGCGCACCGGCGATTTCCTCGTGTGCGGCTCCGCCACCGTGGCTCGCGTGACCGCGGGCGGCGTGGTCACGACCGCCGTGAACTCGCCGGCGGAGCTCAACGGAGCCAACCACCTCACGCTGCTCCCGACCGGGCATCCGGACGGCGAGTACAACGTCGCCGTGGCCGACTTCGGTCCCGCGCCCACGGGCCTCTACACCTACGACCTCGGAGCCGGCCGGCTGGTCTCGACGATCCTGCACTACCCGGGCGGCGCGGCGGCGGGGATCGGGCCCTCGGGCGTGCTCGTCCATCAGGGTCGCGCGCTCCACGGGGAGGGGAACGGCCGGGGCGGGACGAACTACCGGCTCGGGCTCCGGAACCCCGTGAGCGAAGCCGGCAGGACCTACGTGATCTCGGGCTCGTTCGGAGCGCGGCCCGGCTTCCAGCTCCCCGACGGCCGTCAGGTCAACCTCGCGCTCGACCCGCTCTACTTCGTGACCACGCAGAACCTGCTCCCGGCGATCTTCCAGAACTTCCTGGGCGTCCTGCTCCCCAACGGGGACCGGGACGCGTTCGTCTTCATCCTGAACGACCCGATCATCATCGGACTCCGGACCTTCTACTCGTTCGCGATCGTGGACGGGGCCGCGCCCAACGGGATCGGGTTCGTCTCGAACACGCACGCCTTCTCCGTCAAGCCCTGATCCTCCGGCCGCTCTTCTTCGGGGTCAGGACCCGCCGCGGGTCCTGACCCCTTGGCGTCTCACTGGATCGTGAACACCCCCCAGGCGAGGTGGTTGTCCGGGTTGCCGTCGGGCGCGGGGACCAGCCCGAAGAAGACGAAGCTGAGCGGGAAGCCGATCCCCGGAGTCGGGACCTGGAGCGTGAAGTCCTGCGTCTGCGGGATCAGGCTGTTGGGCGCGGCGAGCGTGAGGGACGCGCCCGGCGGATTGAGGAACACCCGCGTGGAGGGGAGGAGCAGGACGCCCACCTGGTAGGGGACCGCGCTCACGTCCTGGTTCCCCACGTTGTGGAACGTCACCTTCAGGTCCACGTGGGAGCCGGGCACCTGGGTCACCGAGAGGTCCTGGAGCCCCAGCCCCACGTCGGTGAAGCGGGTCGAGCCGAGCGTCGTGTTGAACTGCGCCTTGGTGTTCAGGGTCGCGACGTTCACGCCCGCGAAGCCGTTCCGCGGGTCCACCTCGTGGGTGACGAGCTGCTCGTTCGGGAACCCGGCGTTCGCGTGGACGCGGAGGCCGTACTGCGGCCCCTGGTTGCCGCCGCCGGTCGCGGCCGGATAGCCGATCACGGTGCGGATGCGGTAGCTCCCGGGCGGGACGTCCGCCTGGAAGTGGATCGGTCTCACGTTGCGCACGCCGTCGCGGAAGAGGTCGAGACGGAGCGCAGGCTCGGTGTCCTGCGGCCCGAGCTGGGCGAG
>Ga0187892_10005766_pt1 | contig 19113 bp, 16 predicted proteins | sample MA1701073metaG_FD_139345 | JGI IMG/M metagenome (GOLD analysis project Ga0187892, IMG submission 139345) | Bio-ooze microbial communities from a basaltic lava cave in the Kipuka Kanohina Cave System on the Island of Hawaii, USA - MA170107-3 metaG ...
ACGCCGACGCCGCTGCGCAACCTCTCGCAGCACCGCTTCGAGCCCATCCTGCTCGATGCGTTGCGCACATCAGGCGCGGAGACGCCACGCTTCGGTCATCGTTGGCTGTCCGCCGGCGACGACGATGACGGCGTGACGTCGGAGGTGATCGAGGTCGATTCGGGGCGGATGTACGAGATCCGCAGCCGCTACCTGGTCGGTGCCGACGGCGCCGGCAGCCCGGTGCGCAAGGCACTTGGAATCCAACAGATCGGACCGGAACGTCTGCGGAGCTTCGTCATGATTCACTTCGAGGCCAACCTGCGATCACTCGTGCACGACTGTCCCGGGGTGCTCTACTGGATCTGCGACCCCGATTATCTCGGGACGTTCGTCGCTCACGACATCGATCGCGAGTGGGTCTTCATGCACAGCTGGGACCCCGAGCACGAGTCGGCCGACAGCTACGATGTCGCGCGCTGCGAGGCATTGGTGCGCCGAGCCCTCGTCTGCAGCGACGTCGACCTGGCGATCCGCGCGATCTCACCGTGGGTGATGTCCTGCCAGGTGGCGGAGCGTTACCGCGAAGGGCCGGTATTTCTCGTTGGGGATGCGGCGCACAGATTTCCGCCAACCGGCGGGCTCGGCCTCAACACCGGCGTGCAGGACGCGCACAATCTGTCCTGGAAGCTCGCCGCGGTTCTCGACGGCAACGCCCCGGCGGCACTGCTCGACACCTATCAAGCCGAGCGCCAGCCGGTGGCGCAGTACAATGCCGAGCAGAGCTTGCAGAACGCGGTGCGATTGATGGAAGTGCCCCGCGCGCTCGGCTTCAGCGTCGACCCCGAGGTGGCGCGGCGCAACTTCGCAGACGTGCTCGGTGACGCCGATCGGCGGCGCGAGGTCGCCGCCGCAATCGAATGCCAGGCAGAGCACTTCGACATGCTGGGTTTGCAGCTTGGCTTCGCTTACGAGCACGGCGCGCTGATGACCGACGATTCCCAGAGACCCACTGTCGCAAACCCCGTACGCGAGTTCGTTCCGTCCAGCCGGCCTGGCTCGCGTCTCCCACACGGCTGGTTGGGGCGCGGCTCGAGCCTCGATCTGGTCCGACTCGATCGGCTGACGCTCGTAGTCGGTCCTGACGGCAACGCATGGCTCGATGCGGCGTGGCCGATCACCCCGCCGCTTGAATGTGTGCGCATCGGTGTCGACGTCGCGGATCCGGGCCATTGGTGGACGACCATCGCAGGCATGGACGTCGGGGGCGCGCTTCTCGTTCGGCCCGACCAGCACGTGGCGTTCCGCTCGCGCGGTGCGGTCGCCGACGCGGCAGTGGCATTGCAGCGAGCAGTGGCGGCAACGTTGTGTCGGGACTCACCGCTTGGCGGGTAGCGAGGCTATGTACCGCAGGATACGCGTCGCACTGTGCGCCGCACTCGTCGCCGCCTTACCGTCGGCCTGTTCCTCTGGATGGGAGCCGGCGTACGACGAACACGCGCCGCCGGCTCTCTTCGACGACGTGGTCATCGCTGACCCAGACGAAGCATTGACCTTCGCGCGCACCGTGGCGAATGGCAGGCGGCGGGTAATCGCAGTTACCGAATACCGCGGCGGTGCGGTCCGCGGCATCGACCTGTCGATGGCGCTTGGCCACGAGGCGAGCGACCCGATTTCCGCCTTCAATGAGCTGGGATACGACGACCTGGAAGATCTGGTGCGCAACACCCCGGCGAGCGCCAGGATCGAGGTGCCTGCGGCCGAACTCGCGATCCCTGTCGACCTGCGGGCACATCACGTCGCAGCAGCCACGAACTTTACGGAGCATGCGGACGACGCGGGAGCAGAGAAGCCATTCCTGTTCGCCAAGCTCGTGGCGCCAACCGGACCCTACGACCCTGTTTCCGCGGGAGATGGACTGCTCGACTACGAGGTCGAGTTTGCCTGGGTCACGCTGGCGCCGCTGCAGCAAGGGGCCGAGCCGCAGTTCATGGGTGTCGTCTTGTGCAACGACTTCACCGATCGCGACACGCTGATGCGCCACATCGATCCATGGAATGTCGAGTCGGGCGCAGGCTTCGCCACCGGCAAGAGCTTTACCGGTTACCTCCCAGTCGGCAACTTGTTCGTCATACCACGCGACTACCGCCGCTTCGCCGCCGGCCTGGAGCTCCGTCTTTATGTGAATGGTGCCTTGCGGCAGCGCTCGATGGGCCACGAGATGATCTGGGATTTCGACGAGATCATCGCCCACACGTGGGCCTGGAAAGATCGTCGTTGGGACCACCGTCGGCAGCCGGTTTCACTGTTCGGCGATACGGACGTCATCCCTGATCGCACCCTGATCCTCTCGGGCACGCCGCACGGTACGGTCTTCTCCGGCCTGCAGACACGGCACTACGCATCCGGCCTGACCGCGTGGCTCCTGGGCGGTTGGAACGAATCGCTCCCCAGCCATGTCGTCTCGGCGTACATCAACGACGCCCGCGCCGCCGGCATCTATTTACAACCGAGCGATCGCGTCGAGATCCACGTCGACCGCATTGGTGTCGTCCGCAACCAAGTCGTCCCGTAAGAGGGCCGCGACCGCACGCGCAGCCAGTTGAGTGAGCAGCACTGGGAGTGTTGGCCCGGTTGGCGTGGTTGATGCCAGGGCGGTGCTTGACCCTCGGGTCTCAACGCGGGTAGGTGCTCAACATGGCGGTCCCTGATTTTCAGACCTTGATGCTTCCGTTGTTAAAGCTGACGGCCGACGGTCAGCAGCACACCCTTGCCGAGTCGATCGAGCGGCTGGCCCAAGAGTTCAAGCTCTCCGATGACGATCGGACGCAACTTCTCCGAAGCGGACAAACTCGATTGTACAACCGTGTGGCCTGGACAACGACCTATCTGAGAAAAGCAGGCCTGCTCCAGGCGGTTGGGCCGGGCCGCTTCCAACTGACGGAACGCGGGCGCAAGGTGCTCGCCAGCGGCCCGGCAGCCATTGATGTTTCGTTCCTGGAGAGTCGGTTCCCCGAGATGTCGGAGTTCCGAAAGGCCCGTCCAAGAGGCGATGGTGCAGGGGAGGAGCCCCCCGCAACCTTCTTCAAGGCCCCTCGCGGTAGCATTGAATCCGCGAAAGAAGGGCCGTAACGATGGATCGCAGAGCTGCGCGCCGATCTCGAAGTGGCGGCGGCGTTGGTGGTACGAGAACGGCCCCCACCTAGGTGGGCATTACTCCGGTAATGTGCTACTAGCTGAGGCATGGTACTGGCACAATCGAAGCTGACAGCGCAGGGGCAGATCTCGGTTCCCGCGGAGGTGCGGCGGAAGCTAGGACTCGGCCCCGGTTCGGTTCTCGAGTGGGACGAGGACGGGGAAAACATCGTCGTGCGCAGGGCAGGCAGGTACAGTTCGGAGGAAATCCACCGCGAGCTCTTTGCTGAAACTCCGAAACCGCGAACCACTGTTGAGGTGAAGGAGGGAGTTCGGCGGCACATGCGGAAGAAGCATGCGCGCGGTTGATACCAACATCTTGGTGCGCCTGGTGACCCGCGACGATCCAAAACAAGTGGCGGCGGCGGAGTCGTTCGTAGAGAAGGGTGCCTGGGTGTCGCACCTCGTTTTGGCGGAGACCCTTTGGGTCTTGGAAGCAGTGTACGAGCTTGATGCCGAGCGGCGTGCCATCGCCGTCGACATGCTTCTCAACCACCGGAGTCTCACACTACAGGACACGGACGTCGTCACCGCAGCGCTTGCCCACCTTCGGCGAACACCATCTCTCGGCTTTTCTGATTGCCTGGTTCTGGAGATCGCCCGGAAGTCGGGACATCTCCCGCTTGGGACCTTCGATCGCGATCTCGCAAAACTCGATGGCGCCGAACGGCTGTGATCTGCGCTAAAACGGCTCGTCGCCGCAGATGGTGACGCGCTCCATGCGGCGGCGGGCGCGCAGATTGTCGGCGATTACGCGGTGTTGGGTGCAGCGATTGTCCCACATGGCAATCGACTTGGGTCGCCAGCGAAAGCGGCAGGTGAACTCGGGTGAGCCGATGTGCTCATAGAGGAAGCGCAAGAAAGCGGCGCTTTCCGCCGACTTCATGCCGTCGATCTTCTTCGTGAAGGTCGGGTTTACGTAGATGCCCTTCCGCTTGGTGACCGGATGGGTGCGCACCACCGGGTGCGTGGTCTTCTCATCCTTCGCCAGCTCGCGCTTCTGCTCTTCCGTGGCAATGGCTTGGAAGGCGCCGCCGTCGTGCACGGCGCGCAGATCGGAGAGCACCCGTTGCATGGATGACGACAGCGCCTCGTAGGCCGCATACATGCTGGACCACATCGTATCGCCGCCGTGATCAGGAATGATGACACCCCGCAGAACGGAGCCGAGCGGCGGGCGTCGTTCGAAGGTGACGTCGCTGTGCCAACTATCCGCCACGTATGGAGCGGACTCGTTGCTCTCCAGCACGACGATCTCGGGGTGTCCTTGATCGCGCATCGAGGGCAGCACGGCATGGACGTGCAATTCCCCGAAACGTCGGGCGAACTGTTTGTGCTGTTCGGGGGTGATGTCTTGGTCCCGAAAGAACAGCACCTGGTGTTTCATCCACGCTGCGTGAATCTCCGCGTCGGCCTGCTCGTCGAGCGGCTTCGACAGGTCCACGCCGCTGACTTCGGCGCCCAACGCGCCGGCGATCGGCTCCAATCGGATACGTTCGGATTGCATGCGGTTCGCTCCTTCACGGTCGCTGCAAGCAAGCTCGATTGCTGTTCCTTCTCTTGTACTCGGTGGGTGCGCCGACGTGCAAGGCAAAGCGCCAACCCCATTCCCGCCTTCGAGAGTGTCGATTTTCTCAGAACCGGACGGTTGGTCTGTAGGGGCGGTTCGGGAACCGCCCAAAACGGCGCGTCGAATCGGCAGGATCGTCTCGGGCGATTCTCGAATCGCCCCTACATCCCGAAAATCGACACTCTCAAGAGGCCTTGAGACACGGCCGCGATGCGGTCACGATGCCGACAAGATCTGCACTGGAGGATGCATGAAGACACGACAGCCGAAGGTGGAGCTCTACTATTGGCCGGGCATCCAGGGACGCGGTGAGTTCGTGCGACTACTGCTCGAGGAAGCGGGTGCCAACTACGTCGACGTCGCGCGCGAGTCGAAGAACGGCCTGGCCACCATGATGCGCTTCCTGGAGGGCAAGGAGCGGGGCGCGTTACCGTTTGCACCGCCCTTCGTGCGAGTCGGGAAGCTCATCGTGTCGCAGACCGCGCATGTGGTGGCGTTCCTGGCGCCGCGTTTCGGCCTCGTGCCGCGCGACCAAGGGCTGCAGGCAGAGGCGTGTCAGATCCAACTGACGCTGGCCGATTTCGTCGGTGAGGTCCACGACACCCACCATCCGATTGCCGGGAGCCTCTACTACGAAGACCAGAAGGCGGCGGCCAAGCGGCGCGCCCGCGAGTTCGTCAAAGAGCGGATGCCCAAATACCTCGGCTGGCTCGAGAAGGTGCTGCTCCGTAATCGCAAGAGCGGTGGCCGATGGCTCGTCGGAGCCGATCGCACGTACGTCGATCTGTCGGCGTTTCAAGTGATCGCCGGCTTGCACTATGCGTTCCCCAACGCCATGGCGCCGCTCGAGCCGAAGATTCCGCTGGTGCGTGCGCTCTACGACCGGGTCGCGGCGCGACCCCGCATTGCCGCATACCTCGCATCGAAGCGCCGTCAGCCTTTCAACCAGATGGGGATCTTTCGGCACTACCGCGAGCTGGATGCGCCAGCGCGGCGCCGGGCTCGGAAGCGATAAGACGCGCGCCGACTCTACGCCGCCGCAACGCGGAAGCCGATCCGTGGAAAGTGGACGACGATGTCGCCGACTTCGGCGTCGTTCCGGAGGATGGCAATCTCGTGAACTGACGACGCGACGACCTCGCCGGTGACGGGATCGAAGCCATAGTCGTCGGCGGTAACAGTCACCCGCATCCCCGGGGCGATATCATTCGGCTCGTGTGCGTCGGCTGATCGAACGATGGCAGGTGTTGCGGCACGCGCAATGCCGACTGCCTCGGCCGGACTCATGTCGGTGCGCGAGCCCTGTCCCATCGCCGCGATGCGCTCCGCCCAGGCGGTCAGTGGGGGAAACTCCTCGAAGGCAGCCGCGGCAGGTCCGAAGTTGCGCAAGAACCACACCGGGTGGTAACACGCCGCATCCGCCAAGCTAAAGCGCTCTCCGAGTAGATACGGACGGCCGTCGGCCAATTGCACAGCGACCATTTGGACGAACGCACGGCATTGCTCCTTGGCGTGCGGCGCGAGCTTTGGAATGTCCTCGAACTTCATCCGCCCACCCATCAGCTTGGTGCGGTCCTCGATGAACTCCTGCGGCACACTTCCGCCGATGAGCGCGAACAAGATAGAGGTGGTTGTGAAGAAGAACATCCGATCGGCCCACAGATTCCACACGTGACAGGTGCCCTCGCTCCCATCTGGGTAAATGGTCGGCTTTGGATGCAGGCGCTCGAGCGTTCGCGCGATGAGCTGTGAGTCGCAATAGATGTCGGCGCCGATCTGCAGGACCGGGATGCGTCGATAGCCGCCGGTCAGCGGTACCAGTTGCGGCTTCGGCATGATCGTCGGCTGCTCGACGGCGCGCCACGCCAGTTGCTTGTGCACGAGCACCTTCTTGATCTTCTCAGAGAATGGTGAGGTGTCGTAGTGGTGGAGGATGAGGTCGGGCATGGATACCTCTATAGCTCCAAGCTTCAAGCGGCAAGCTTCAAAGCCAGAGAAACGCTTACGCGCGCGGATATCTTGTCTGGCTTGAAGCTTGCGGCTTGTCGCTTGAAGCTTTCAATCGAACGCTGCGAAGAGCTCTTGCATGGCCACGAGCTGACCACCCTTCGTCGACGACGGCACCAGAATAGGCGTTTTCACTCCGGCCGCCACCCACGCGTCGACACCGTCGCGCACCTCAGCGACGCTGCCGAACACCGTGACGTCCCGCAGCCATTTGTCGCTCATGAGTGTGGGAATCGTGTCCTGTTGACCATTCTGCAGAGCGCGCTGAATGGCGTGCATCTCGTCTTCATAGCCGGCTTCGATCCAGTAGTTCTGGTAGTTCGGCAACATCACGTACCCGGTCAACGTTTTCCGCATCATCGCGGCGGCGGCCTGGCGATCTTCGGCAATGCATGTCGGAATCATATTGGCGACGAAAAAGTCACCGTGGCCGGCGACAGATTTCAATGGTGCGAGTGCTGCGGACATGTACGAACGCGCGGCGTTGGCCCAAACCGCTCCTTGCGCAATTTGACCGGCGAGCTGTGCCATGGGCCGCCGCAGTGTCGCTAATACGATGGGCGGGAGGTCGCCCCAGCGTTGCGCCCCCTTCTGCAGCTCCGCCACAAAAGTGCGCACGTCCGCAAGCGGCTTGCCGGTGCGGACGCCGAGGCGCTTGTTAACCGCCGCGTGGCTGACACCGATGCCAAAACGGAAGCGGCCGCGGCTGAGCTCGTGGATCATCGTGGCGGTCAACGCATAGTCATAGGGGTGGCGCGTATAGATGTTGGCGATGGCGGTGCCGAGGGGAATCTCCTTGGTGGCTAGGGCCAACGCCTCGCACAAGCCAACTCCGTCGCCGAAGCTCGGACAGTATATTCCGGCGAATCCGCGGCGCTCGATCTCCTGCGCGATTTCGAGGGTCGCCTGACGTCGGCCGGCCATGGCAGCCAAACTGACAGCGGGTTTCTGAGCCATGCGATGGTCCTACTCGTCTTCCTCACCTGAAGCTACAAGCTCCAAGCTTCAAGCGACAAGCCAGAGCGTCGCCAAATGACGAAAATGGCCCACAAACGGTTGGCGATCCCTTCATCAACCGCGGACCACTTCTGCCACTTCTGGCTTGAAGCTTGTCGCTTGCAGCTTGCAGCTCATTTCAGAACTCGCGTCAGTTCGTCTCGTTCCGACCACTCGAACCGTACGCGGCGGCCGCCGCGGTGCGCCTCGACACCGGCACCACGCGCGACGCGTCCGATGCATGTGACGGGGATGCGGGCACGGCGCAGGCGTCGCTGAATGCCAGCAGCCCGTTGCGGTGACACCGTCAGCAACAGGGCGCCGGAACCGATGAGTCCCAGCGGACGCAGCCCGAAGTGTGCGCACAGGTCGGTTGTCGGCGGCAGAACGGGAATGCAGTCGAGGTCGACGACGAAGCGCCGACCTGACGCCGCAGCCATTTCGAAGAGCCCGGCGGCCACACCGCCCTCGGTCGGATCGTGCATGGCGGTCGCACCCGCCGGCGCGGCCAGGAGCGCCTCGGCGACTACGGAAATTCCAGGCTTCCGGTGAAAGCGCGCCGCGGCACGCTGGCATTGCGCGCCGAGCACGGTGCGCGCGGCGCGCGAGAACGTCCGCGCGAGAATGGACGTCCCTTCAATCCCTGCGGCTTTGGTGAGCAGGATGACATCGTCAGGACGCGCACCCGCCGACCTGACCAGACGCTTGCGCGATACGATGCCTTGCATGTCGCCGGCGACAATCGGCTGGCGTACGGACGGTGAAACTTCCGTATGGCCACCGGTGACCGCGATGCCCAGCTGGCGGGCGCTCCGGTCGATGTCGCGGAAGATGCCCCGAACCACTGCGGCGTGCGTACCCGGTGGAACGATGATCGTCGCCTGAAACCACGCGGGCCGCGCCCCCATGACCGCAACGTCATTGGCGTTGACGTTCACAGCATACCAACCGATCTCGTCGGCCGTAAAGGTGACTGGGTCACTCTTCAAGATCAGACACTGGCCACCGAGGTCGATCACGGCCGCATCTTCGCCGAACGTCGGCCCGACGAGTACGCGCCGATCCGGAGCGCCGCGGAAACGAATGCACTGCTGGAGAAGCGAGACCGGGAGCTTACCTGAACGCAGCCGCACGAGCCCTCGGGTCAGCGGCGACGACGCTCGGTGTAGCGCTCCGAATAGGTCTGCAGCTCACGCTCGAGCGCTGCGAAGGCCGCGTGGATGGCGTCACCCATCTCGGCCTTGGCCTTCTGCACTTTGAGCGTATCGTGCGGAACCGTCGCCAAGAGGCGAACCTCCTCGTCGCCGCGGATGTGGTGCGTGCTGTGCACTAGCGTCACGTGGAGCCGGACGATGTCCGCGCAAAATTCAAGCAATTTTTCCGCTCGTCTTTCGATGATGGTGCGCCAACGGGGATGTACTTCGCTGTTTTGTGCCTTAACCTCAATCTCCATACCGGCGATTCACCCTCCTCCTGAGGCTGGGCCGCGAGCCTATATGATTCCGCATGTTACGGCATCCGCATGAGACGGCAAAGAGCGATTCGCCGGTTCAGGCGACACCATCGCTGCATTTGCGCCATCCCAAACGCTGGAGGCTGGCAAAATAGCCAGATTTGCAACACGCAGGCGCGGCCAAGATGCTGACAGTGAGAACAACTAGCACCGTTCGCGAACGTGGCATGCTTTCTGCTGAATGGATCGTCAAGACGAACAAGAGGACGAACGAGGTGAAGGAATGAAGGCAGCCCGCAGTAGTTCCGAAGTCGCAGTAAATGCGAGACTCCTCAAGGTTGGGTTGGAAGTCTTCCCCGTCTACGGGGATGAGGCCTCGGGGTGGAGCGTTGATCCGGGCGATTTATATCCACAGATGCCCGAATGGTACCGCTATCAATCGCTCGATGAGCTCTTCTTTGCGTTGGTCAACCTGAATTTCGGTCCTGAGGGTAAGGCGTAAGAGGGTCGGTCGACCTCTGTAACCAGACACCCGTCTCGAAGAAGACATCTCGCAAAAACGCCAGTTTGACGTTACGCATATCGTGATCGCGATCGTCACGCACCGTCGTGTGCGTGACGATCCGCGATATGCGATACGCTGCGGCGTCGCTCTGCCTTACACTGGCTTGACTCACCAGTGGTTTTTCAGCAGCGTGCCCCGTAGTAGCGTCCGTACCACCGGCGCTGCCGAGGTACCGTGACCGAAGTTCCCTACTATCTTGCGATTGCCGACGAGATTGAGATCTTCAGTGCGGCGTACGCTTGCCGGCTGCCTGTCTTGCTGAAAGGACCGACCGGATGCGGCAAGACTCGGTTCGTCGAGCACATGGCCTTTCGCCTCTGCGGAGGCGGCACCAATGGCGCCCCGCCGGGCGTGGATGCGAATCCGAGCCATCTGATCACCGTCGCCTGTCATGAAGACCTGACCGGTAGCGACCTGGTTGGTCGATACCTCATTAAAGGTGACGAGACGGTGTGGATTGATGGCCCGCTGACGCAAGCGGTGAAGACAGGCGCGATTTGCTATCTCGACGAGATCGTCGAGGCGCGCAAAGATACCATCGTTCTCATTCATCCCCTCACGGACCACCGGCGCATTCTCCCGATCGACAAGAAGGGCGAGATTATCGAAGCGCATCCCGACTTCTTGCTGGTGATTTCATACAATCCCGGCTACCAGAGCGTCCTCAAGGATCTGAAACACTCGACACGGCAGCGCTTCGTCACGATCGACTTCGATTATCCCCCACGCGACAAGGAAGCACAGATCATCGCGCACGAGAGCGGCGTCGACATCGACACGGCCCTGGCGCTGGCCAAGCTCGGAGAGAAAGTGCGACACCTCAAGGCAAGCGGCCTCGAAGAAGGTGTGAGTACACGTCTGCTGATCTATGCGGGGCAACTGATGCAGCGCGATGTTCCAGCGCGCCGGGCATGCCGGGTGGCGGTCAGCACATCGTTGACTGATGATGTCGAATCGCAACGCGCCATTGACGCTCTGGCCAGTGCGATCTTTGAATAGCCACCAGTTGTCAGCTCTATGGGTAGCGAATCCGCCTTGCAGCAGCGCCCGAGTGGAAAACCCCCGCCCCGTGCTTCGACAGGCTCAGCATGAGCGGATCCCCCACCCCGATTTCCAAGAGCTTTTTCCGCTCACCCTGAGCCTGTCGAAGGGTGTCTGAACGTTCTTCAACGGGCTTGCATGGCCGACCGCTCGCTGTGGTTCGAATCACACCTGCTACACGACCGTGCCGGACGTCGGGCGCGGCTGGCGTGTGAGCGACTCGGCGCCGCGGCGCACGAGAAGATCCTCCTTGCAGGCGACCGACTGGCGGCGACGTCGCCAGCTATCGCGCAGCAGTTCTACCGCCATGCTGCCGACGTCTGGCAGGCTGTGGGTGTCGACGATTTCGATCGGTGGCTGCGTCTCGGCGAGGGGTTCCTGCATGGCAGTGTCGCCCACCGCGAGGCGGCGATGGCGTACTTCGGGGTGTTGCCGCGGGTAATCGCGGCAGCTGGGCTGGCGCGCGTCGCGGAGTGGTGTGACGCCGGCACTCGTGTTGCCACCGTTTCCCGGAAGCTGGGTGGCACCTACTTCGAGGGCACCGCGGCGCTGATCCACAAGCTGCCCGCCGAGGCCCTGGATGAATGGGCTCGCAACGGCTTGCGTCTCCATGGCGCAGCCGGATGGCGTGGCGAGTTCTTGGCGCACGCGTATTTCCTGGCAGCCCCCGAAGTCCTCTCGGTTCTCACGGCCAGCGAGCTTGAACTGTGGGCCGACTTGGGGGTGGCCTTGCAGCCCAATCTGCGCGAAGCGCAGTTCTTCACGAAGCTGCCGGCGGGATGGTCGACGCTCAAGCCGGAGGAGCGCACCGTGCTCCTCACCGCCGCGTTGCGCTTGGCTGACGTCAGTCGTCCGGCTGCCGCCGCCGTGTACAGGGACCTGGGCACTTCGGTGCGGCGTCTCCACGGCACCGTCCGCATGACGCTCCTGAGCGTGTTTGCGCAGGCGGCAACGGCCACACCGGATACGGTCGCCGACATCGTCCGAGTTGTCGGCGCGCTCGTTCACGATGTCCCCGCCGCGTCGCGACTGGCAGCCTTGGACCTCGCCCACACCGTCGCGCGGACGTTTCCCAGTGGGGCGATTGCGCTGCTGCGATCCCTCCCCGTGGCCTACGAAAGCGTCCGGCACGACGCGGTGGTCGACTGGGTCACGCGCGGCCTCGAGATCGCGCAGGCCAACACCGCCGCCGGCGTCGCCTATTTCGCGCTCGAGTCACGCACCAGCTTCAAGGTGTTGCACGCCTCGTCCACCGCGGCAACGCTCTCCGACGTGCAGGGTTTGCTGCGCAAGTACGTGCACATGCTCAGCGGCGATTCGGTATCGATCCGTTCGACCGAAGTGTTCCAGTTGCGCCCGCCGTTGGAAGAGTTTCCGATCGAGAACGAGATTGCGCTGCCGCTTAAGATCGATATCTGTCGCACCCACGAGGACAACTGCGCCGTCTATTCGTTCCTCGCGGCACAGCTTGCCGGACGTCGCGAGTTCGGCACGTATCGAGCCGACCTACCACAAGAGTTTGCGGGCAATCTCTTCGGTTACTTGCGGGCACCCGTGCATCCGCCGCTGCTCGAAGAGTTGTTTCTCGTCGCCGAAGGGTTCCGCGTCGCCGCGGGCATGGCCCGTAGCTACCCAGGACTGGCCCGCCAGCAACAGCAGATCGCACAGGATTTTCTGGCGCGTCAGGACGCGCTGCACGTGCCGTCGCAGCCAACGCTGATGGACGCGCTGCTGGCGTGGTTGCTTTCGGGCGATCACACGCGCGAGCAGCCGTTTTGGTTGCGGCCAATGGCCGCCGCGCTCGCACCGTGTGTCGCCCCACTCGCCAGCCGGGAGGCGACGGTGAACGATGCGCTCGAAATCGCCCGGCAGCTCACGGCACAGCTTGCGGAACCGGGGGAGCAGCGCGCGATCACCACGTATGGGGAGCTGGCGCTGGATCGGGCGATGGCCGAGGCGCTGATCGATCCCTACCTGGACGACGACTCTCCCGCACCGCCTGATGCGCCACGCGTCGACACCCTCCCCGGACCGAAACCGACGGAGACGCCCAACGAGTACGAGCTGCAACTCCAGCAGACCAGTGAAGACAGCGACGGCGCGACATCACCGCTGTCGCCGGAGGAGCTCCAGCGCCTTCTCGAAGCGGGGGTGGATCTCCGACTCAAGCAGGGCTACGGCAGCGACGTCGAAGGACTGGGCCTCTACATTACCGACTTGCTTGGCAAGCTGCCGTCGGCGCAGATCGAGGAGCTCCGGCAGCTGTTGCTCGAGGCGCCGCGTAGCGAGCGCACTGAGCGACGGCGGTGGTTGGAGCGTCGGGCTGAGGGGGTGTCGTTCTACTACGACGAGTGGGACTATCACATCAGCGATTATCGGCAGCGTTGGTGCCGCCTGCTCGAGCTGGCCGTCGATGGAGATTCGGGTGAGTTCTACAACCAGGCACTCAGCGACTACGCTCACCTGATTCCGGAGATCCGCCGACAGTTCCAACGCATCCGTCCCGAAATGTACCGCGTCGTCAGAGGCTTGGAAGACGGGGAAGACTTCGATTTGAACGCCGTCGTCGACGCCCGCGTCGATCGGCGGGCGCGACGGCCACCCTCTCCGAAGCTGTACGTCGCGCGCACCCGTGAGGAGCGCGACGTCGCGACGCTGTTCCTGATCGACATGAGCGCATCGACCGACGAGCCGCTGCAGAAAATGGCCGCGGGGGCCGGCGTCATGGCCGACTCACCTGGGGCGCTCGCGCCGAAGCGCAACACGTCGCGGCGCATCATCGACATCACCAAGGAAGCGCTGGTCGTCATGGCACAAGCGCTCGAGGAAATCGGCGACGCGTACGCCATTTATGGCTTCTCCGGCCACGGTCGGGACAATGTCGAGTTCTATCTCGTCAAATCGTTCAGCGAGTCGTTATCGGCCGCCGTCAAGGGTCGGATCGGCGCGATCGAGCCTAAACGCAGCACGCGTATGGGGACCGCGTTGCGACACGCGACCGAGAAGATGACGAGCGTCAACTCACGCTCACGCCACATCATCCTGTTGAGCGACGGGTTTCCACAAGACTTCGACTACGGCCAGGACCGGCGCAGCAATGTGTACGGCCTCCGCGACACCACCGTCGCACTGCGCGAGTGCGAGGCGACCGGCATCACGCCCTTCTGCATCACCGTCGACAAGGCCGGGCACGACTATCTGCGCGAGATGTGCGACGAGTCGCGCTACATGGTCATCGAAGACATCGCGGCCCTGCCACGCGAGTTGCCGAAGATCTACCAACGCGTCGTCAACGGCTAAGCACACTCTCACGGGGCCGGGCCTTGCCGCCAATTCGGAAGTGCGCCCTTCGAGACGCAGCCGAACACGAGATGCTCCTCAGGGCAACCGGATCTTGAATTGATCATGCTACAGATTTCCGTTCGCCCTGAGAGGCCATCCGGCAGAAGCCGGTTTGCAGGGCCCATGAACATCCCCAAGACAGTCTCGAAAGAAAACAGGTACTTGGCAAGGCTGTTCATGGGCAGGAGCACCCAATGGTTGTCTGCGTCTCGAAGGGCGTCATCCGCGATTGGCCAAGGCCCGCGACACCTGCGAGACGCGGCACCGGCACGGGTCGATCTTCGCAGACTATCTCGGCGGCAGCAGGAGGCCGAAGCGGGCCGCGAGCCGCTCCATGTCGTGGTGGTCGTCGGCGTCCCACGCATAGCCAAGGTGATGCCGAAGCTGCAGCTCAGCCGTGAGACAGCCGACGCGCCGGCCCCCAATCGTCCCTTCGCCTCGCAGCCCCTCCGCCGGATAGAGCCCCCAAGCGTTCGCTTGAAGCTCCTGCCAGCCATTTCCAGCCGCATCAAACACCACAAGGTGTAGGTCGACTTGCCGGCCGTGCGCGTTGCGCAGGACGAGCCGGGGCGGCAGGCCGGGGAGAACGTCAGGAGCGTGCGCGAATCCCAGCGGTGCGAGCGCCGCCTGTGCGTCATCGCACTGCCGCCGCGCAACCACGAGGTCCAGATCCGAATGTGACCGGGTTTCCTCACCGAGGAGCGCTTCGACCCCCCAACCACCGTCGATCCAGTGTCGGACTCCGGCCGCATCGAGGCGGTTCATGATCTCGACGACGTCTGAGCTTCGCATCACAGCTCGATCGGACACCGCCAACCCCGTGTTGCTAGCGTCCTGGCGCGGGAGCGCCATCTCGGACATAGACTGGGATGATCTCGAGCGGTGCATCGACAGTCACAGTGGCTGGTCCCTCGAAGCGTTCCGATTCGTTCCAGTAGCTGCGCCAGGTGCCGGCAGGAAAATACACTTGCCGCGTCCGCTCGCCGGTGCGCCAGACGGGTGCAACCATCAGATCCGGTCCGAAAAGGTACTGGTCCCATCGATCCTGCACTTCCGCGTCGTCAGGGTAGGCGAAGACGAGCGGGCGGACGATCGGCATGCCGCTCCGTCCAGCCTCCGCGGCCGCCGCCACGATGTACTCGCGCAGCGCGGCTCGCAGCCGGGTGTAGCGCTGATAGATCTCGATCATCTCGTCGTCGTAGTGCGGCTCGGTCGGCATGTCCCACGGCGCGTGCGTACCGTGTCCGCCGATCTCCATGATACCCGAAAAGGCGCTGAGCTCGATCCAGCGCGCGAAGACGTCGCGGTCTTTGAACTCGTAATAGCCGCCGGTATCGGATCCCCAGATCGGGATACCCATGAATGCGGCGCGCTGCTGGCTGATGATGACACTGCGCAGGCCAAGGTCCGTCCCGGGGCCAAGACCAAGCGACTGGCTACCGGTGACGTCGCCGCCCCATGCAATCGTGTACTGTTGAATACCGGTGTAGCCGGATCGCGTCGTCACCAAAAAATCGGCGCCACGCGCGGCCGCGAGTGCATCGTGATGCACTTGTGCCTGGAGCACAGGATAATGATTCCGGACCTCGCGGCCCGTACGGCCGTCGTACCAGATATCGCTGGCCTCGGAGGGAATGAACTCCTCGCCACGATCGAGCTTGATACCGTCGATACCGTAGGACACGACGAAGTCGCGCAACTTCTCCTGCCACCACACGCGTGCCGCACCATTGGTCGGATCGAGAATGAAACTACTCCCTCCGGCGTTGGCACACCTTGGAGTGCCGGTCGATCCGGGAGCCAGAAAACCCAGCCGCTGCGCCTCGAGGCCGTTATCGCCGGGGGCGCTGCCGCAGGCCCACATACTGCTCCACGTGAGAATCCGATAACCCCGACGGCGTAATGCCGCGAGCATCTGCTCCGGGTTTGGCAGGCGTACGCCGTCGAAGCGGAGGCGCGCAAAGCCGAATTCGCCCTCCAGGACAGGACGATCGAAGAGATACACGCCAGCCGGAATACCGAGCTGCTCGTACATCGTGACGTCTTCCACGAGTTGGGCGTTCATCGCGACCCCATCGAGCATCATGGGCTCACCGACACTGAGCTCGTCGCGCCAACGCCAGTGCGCGAACGCCCAGTCGGGCGGCACGAACGGACGTCCGGTCAACCCCGTGTACTCATCGACGATGGTCGCATGGTCGGGGCCGAGGAATAGATGGAAGCGCAATTGCCGACTCGCCGCCGCATGGCCGGTCTCGAAGCGGAAATAGAGCACGTCCGCGACCGTCTTTGCGATGTCGAACTGCCCGACGCTCGTGCCATCGACCGCCAGCCCGTAGCCGCGCGAGCTGTGGTAGAAAGGCGTATACAGCGCAATGGTGGGACGAACGTACATGTCGACGGTCTCCCCACGACGATTGAGTGAGCCAACCTCCACCGGGTTGATGTCTTCACCAGGCACAGCAGGCTCGCGTAGCGCACGGGAGTCGCGTAATCGCGTCGTCAGCCCATAGAACAGCTCGTTAGCGCGTGCATCCCACTGATCACCGAGCGCCGTTAGGGTCTCCGGCGTCGACGGTTCGAAACGCACCTCCAGGGTGCGGTCGGTCACAAAGCGCAGCGTAACCGTTGCCGGTGCGCTCTCCGTCGTGTCGACGGTGAGCACAACGCCATCGGCAATCTTCCGACTCGATCGGATAGCGGTCACGTGGTGCCGCATTGCTTCGCGTTCGTAGAAAAGGCCTCCCTCCTCGATCTCGCTGGCAACCGGTGTCCCATTGCGGTCGAGCAGTCGCAGCCGATACGGCTCGCGTTGGATCTCGGCAGTCGCCTGTGCGGACTCGAGTAAGGTGCGGTCGCCAAGCTCGGTGAGATCAGCAGCAGGGCTCGCGTCGTCGCCACAAGCGTTGAGGACGAGGACCATGCAGAGCACAACGAACGGCCGCCGCAACCGCATTATTGCGCATCCATTTGGCCAGCAAAGCACGGGTGCACGGGTTGGTACAGGCAGCGGCTAAACCTGCAATGATCGCTGTGTCTCGACCTACGCCGAAGGCGTTGTGCGACACAGCCCAGGGTTGCCGCATCTTCGCAGCGGCTACCCTGGGCGAAGCGCCTCCGCCTCTCGCCCAGGGTAGGCACAAGGACGCCAACCCTGGGCTATGTTCCAGAACGCCTTCGGCGTACAGAATCCGCGCATCCAGGCGAATCAAGGCCTAGAAGTCGTTGCGATCGACGACATCGATCACGAGCCACGTGGTGTTGTTGCTAACCTCGGTGTCGCCGGCGGGGCCCGTTGCTCCCAGGATCGCCGTGCAACGCTGTGGGGATTTCTCGCTCGGTGAAAAGAAGTCCGCCGACGTCACAGCAAGTGGCAGGGTGCCGCGGATTCGACCCGATCCGGGCACGGAAACCGCACTCTGGCTGCCCGGTGTTGTGGCGTCGAAATCGGCCGCTCCAACCACTCCCGGCGGGCAGTTGCCGCCCGCCAGGCCGAGGTCGATCATGTGGCCCGATATCTCGCCTGCGTCGGCGTTGATGAGAGTCGGCCTCAAGACTCTCGAGCCCGACGGAGCACCGTCGTTGATTTTGATCTTCCCCGGATGAGGGATACGCAGGCTGGCCAGCACGCTCTCGTGCACCGCTGTTTGCTCGGGATCATTACGATCCGACACATCGATCTCCAGTGTCGAGGAGTTGTTCGTTGGATTGGGGTCGACGTTGCCGATCACAGTGCTCGCGGCCGTGAAGGTCACACGGCAGCGATTTGGTGCGTCGTTGTTGAAGGTGGAAAACGCCGCGCTCGCGACATTGAGGAGCACACTAGCGAACTTCGTCTTGCCATTGCCCAAGGTCACGACCGTATCGATGTTGGGATCACCGGGGGCGAAGTCAGGTTGGCTGGCGATTGTTCCCAGCGGACAATCGCCGCTGGTGGCGGTCAACTGAATGGTCGTCGAACCGGGCGCGATGTCGGCGTTGACCACGCCAATACGAACCTTACGGGACACTGCGGCGACACCGGGCGCGAGGCCCACCCGTAGCGGTTTCTGCGGGAGCACCACCGCGTCGTGCGACGGCTGTGCTGCTGCAGCGCGCGTCATCAGCAGCGCCAGAGCGACAGTGGTCCATCGCGCGGTGATCTGGACACTCCTCGCGACGTCGATTCCGAGATCCATGCAGAGGGAGAGGATACCAGGTGATGTCGGTCTGCAGAAGCCCACGCACGTACAACGGCGCGCGACGTGATCGCCGAGCTTCCTGCGCGCGGTGACAGCGTTGGCCGCCATCCACCTGACTTTCTTGACATAGGCAGTGCGCTCCGGTAGCCGCAGCAAGGCGTCTGCACATGCTCCGCACGAAGTACGTTGCCGTCGACGGCACCGCGATTCACTACATGCATGCGGGCACCTCCACGTTGCCTGGGGTGACGCCGGATCTGAGTTGCGGGCAGATGCTGCTGTTCGTGCACGCTGCAGGCTCCAACGGCAACACATGGCGCCAGCAAATCGAAGCGTTTGCGGCGCGCGACAGCCCGATCACCTTCGACTTCCCCGGTCACGGCCGGTCTGGTGGCACGGAAAGCCTCAAGAGTGTTGCGGCATACCGTGACTGCCTGGTCGGCTTGATGAATGCGTTGCGCCTGCAGCAGAGTGTCGTGATCGGGCGCTGCATGGGTGGTGCGGTCGCGATCGAGTTGGCGCTGTCGCACCCTGAGCGCGTGCGCGCCCTCGTCCTGGTGGCATCGGCCGCGCGGTTCGACTTCCCGCAGGAGACACTCGATACGTGGCGCAACGTCATGCTCGGCCGCGCGCAACAACCGTTTACCACCGAAGCGTTTTCGCCGAAGACTGATTTCGCCGTGATGCGTGAAACCTGGATGGAGCAGGTCAAAACGGACCCTCGTGTGCGCTACTACGATCTCGTAGGGTGCAACGAGTTCGATGCCGATGCTCGGTTGAGCGA
>Ga0187892_10005767_pt1 | contig 19110 bp, 15 predicted proteins | sample MA1701073metaG_FD_139345 | JGI IMG/M metagenome (GOLD analysis project Ga0187892, IMG submission 139345) | Bio-ooze microbial communities from a basaltic lava cave in the Kipuka Kanohina Cave System on the Island of Hawaii, USA - MA170107-3 metaG ...
CCGGAGCCGTGCGCCGGCCCGGGGCCCTCACCGTGGCGGTGGCCGCCGTAGCCGGGGCCCGGCGGGGGGGCGGGGGCACCCGCCGGGCCCCGGCACCCCCCCGGCCGCGGGCGGCGGCGGCGACCCTGGGGCTCGAGCTCCACGAGGGCCGGCGGCTGCGGATGCCGGGGGGGGAGGCGGCGGGGGCCCCTGGGCCGCCGGCCGAGCTGGCCACGCTGGCCTGCGAGGTCGACGCCGGCGGGCTGACCTTCGGGGGCCGGAGCCCCGACGGCGCACCGGTGGCCCTGGCCGTGGGGGAGACCCCGGCTCGGGAGCTGGCCACGGCCCTGCTCATCACCGTGGGGGTGAAGCTGGCCAAGGCCGGGCGCCCGGGCGGCTGAGCGCTCACCCTGGGGCGGGATCCGTCGCCCATGGCCTCGACCCCGGGACGATCCAGCCGCCTCCATCCCGGCGCGCCGTCGTCAGGGCTCGGCGGTCCCCGGCTCGGTGGCGGCGTCCACCCCGGGCCCGTCGCCGTCGAGGACGGGGAGGGGGACGTCGAGGGTGCCGTGGCCCTGGTGGGCAGCCACGGCCACGGCGTGGTAGCGCTCGGCGGTGAGGGCGAAGGACGGGTGGGCGTAGGCCGAGCCGTCGATGAGGGGCCCGGCCCGGCCCTCGATGATGGCCACGAGGTCCTCGCCCGTCACCGTCCGGTGGGTCTCCAGGGCGTGGGCCACGGCCAGCACGCTCACCCGGTTCTCGCTGAGGATGGCCTCGGCCCGGGCCAAGAGCTCGCCGAGGTGGGCCTCGATGCGCTCGCCGAGGCCCGAGGCCAGCAGGTCGGCGTCCTCGGGCTCCCCGGGTCTCCCGCCGCTGCCGATGCCCACCTTGTGGGTGACGCCGTGGGAGGACACGGTGCGACCCATGCCCCAGTAGCCCTCCATGAGGGTGGCGATCTGGGTGGCGCTCTCCAGGTCGCCACCCACCCCCGAGGAGTTGTCGCCCTCGAAGAAGAGCCGCTCCCCGGCCAGGGAGGCCAGGCACACGAGGATGTCGGCCTCGTACTCCGAGCGCCACCGGGTGAACTGGTCCTCGGGAGGGATCGAGGCCACCATCCCCAGGTAGGTGCCGCCCTTCTCGATGGTGGCGAGGTCGATGGTGAGGTGGCGGCGCACCCGGTAGGCCATGACGGCGTGGCAGGCCTCGTGGATGGCCACGGAGTGGCGCTCCCGCTCCACGTACTCCACGTCCTCGGGCGGGCCGAGGTCCTTGAGCTGCTTGGCCCTCACGATGTCGGCCCACTCGATGGCCTCCCGGCCGTGGCGGATGGCGTTGATGAGGGCCTCGTTCACGAGGTCCTTGATGGTGGCCCCGGTGGCGTAGGGGGTGATGGTGGCGAGCTTGTCGACGTCGGCGTCGGTGAGGCGGTGGTCGACCCGGTCGAGGTAGCCCTGGTAGGTGCGCACCCGGCCTGACTTCGACGGGTAGCCCACCTTGTAGATGCGGTCGATGCGCCCGGGCCGCAGGAGGGCCTCGTCGAGGGCCTGGGGCATGTTCGTGGCCATCATCACGAGGATGCGGTAGCGGGGGGGCGGCTTGGGCTCCATGCCCAGCGATCGCCGGACCACCCGGTTGAGGAACCCTCGGGGCTTGGTGAGGCCCGAGAGCTCGGTGAGCAGCGCCTCCACCGTGCCCATGGAACCGCCTCCGGGGGAGACGAAGCGCTCCCGCAGGCGCCGGCGCTCGCCCGGGGTCGACCGGGCCCGGGGTCCCTCGTCGGGGCCGGGCGCGGGCCGGGCGAGGAGGGCGGCACCGGGGGCGGAGAGGTAGGCCCCGCCCCGGCACCCCTCGGTGGCCACCGGGCGGGGCCCACCGAGGGGGCCGGTGTCGGTGAGGGGGCCCCGCCGGCCCAGGGAGTCGGCCTCGTCGAAGAACACGATGACGCCGCCGTAGCGCACGGCGAGGTGGCGCAGCTTGCGGAAGAGGGCCTTCACCTTCATGACGCCCACGCCCACGAACATGTTCGTGAACGCCCCTGGCTCCACGAACACGTAGGGCTTGGCCGTCTCCCCGGCCACGGCCTCGGCCATGAGGGTCTTGCCCGTGCCCGGGGGGCCCCAGAGGAGCAGGCCACCGGGCACGTAGCCCCCCCGGCGCTCGATGCTGTCGGGGTCCTCGAGGAAGAGGATGCTCTCGGCCACCTTCTCGAGCACCACGTCCTGGCCCCACACGTCGGCGAAGCGGGTGGTGATGTCGTCGGGGTAGTACACCTCGTGGCCCCCCCGGGAGAGGAACCAGAAGATGGCGACGAACTGGGCCACCATGACGAACACGAAGAGCAGGGCGAGGAGGATGAAGGGGGCGGCCGAGGCCAGCTGGGCCGGGAGCTCGGCCAGGGCCTCGAGGGGGGGTCGACCCTCGACGGCCCCCAGGGCCAGCGCCCCCACGGCCACGCCCCCCACCACCGCCACGGCCCGGCCCAGCCGGTAGCGGTCCCAGTCGCTCATGGTCCGGCCCGGGGCCCGGAGGCGCTCGAGGACCCCTCGGGTCCAGCGTTGGTGGTAGGCGGGGGAGCGCTCGGCCACGAGGTAGTGGACCTGGCGCAGCGCCTCGAGACCGGCGAGGGCCCCCAGCCACCACTGGTGGCGGGCCGTGAGGCGCACCGCCTCGGCCACGGGCAGGATGGGGTTGCCGGCCACCCGGGCCCACACGAAGGCCCCGAAGGCGGCGACCAGCAGGGCGAGGACCTTCAGCCGGTCCCAGGTGGGCAGGGGCCGCCGGGTGCCGCGCTGCAGGTGGGGCCGGGAGCGCAGGCCGGAGCCGCCGGGGCCGGGGAGGGGGGGCCGGGCCTGGCCCCCGGGGGGTGCGGGGTCGGTCACGCTCAGGGCTCCTCGACGGTCCAGGAGCGGGCCACGGCGTCGATCGTGGCCCGGTTGGCCTCGAAGCAGTCCAGGCGGCAGCCCACGAGGAAGAAGTACACCACCCGGGTGCCCCGGTCGAGGAGGCCGACCTGGTGGACGGCGTAGGAGAGGCCGTCGTGCTCCACGGCGTAGACGAGGCGGGTGCCGGCCAGGGTACGGCCCATCTCCACGCTCACCGGGGGGGCGAGGTCGCGCACCTGGGCGTTGTCCTGGCCGGCGATGCGGTCGACGGGGATCATCTCGTTGCGCAGCGAGGCCAGCGAGTAGCCGTCGCGCTCGGTCCCGGCCAGCTCCCGCACGCGGACGAGGCCGAAGGGCTGCGCCGCCGTCTCGAGGTCGTGGTCGAGGCTGGGCTCGGGGTCGGCGTCGAAGATGGCGAGGTAGCGGAACTCGTCGTCCTCGGAGGCCGGCCCCTCGCCGTTGTGGCGGCGGATCTCGGCCTCGTCGAAGAGGTGCCAGGCCCGGGGGATGCGGAAGTAGGCCCCGGCCGCCGGGCTCGACACGTAGGTGTAGGCCGACGAGCCGCACGCCGCCCCCAGCACGGCCCCGGCGAGGGCGAGGGCGGCGGCCCTCGTCACCGACCCCTTGGCCGGACGGCGCCGCCGGGCGAGCGGGAGGGCGGAGGCCACGGGGCCATTCTGGTGGACCGGGGCCGGGGGCCGCCGCCGGCGGGGGCCGCTACCGTGCCGGGCGTGCGCACCACCGTCCTGCGCTTCGACACCTCGGGAGCGCCGGTGCTCGACATCACCGACGCCGTGGTCGGGTTCTGCGCCGGGGGGGAGGGCCCGGGCGACGGGCTCGTCTCGGTGTTCGTGCCCCACGCCACCGCCGGCGTGGCCCTCATGGAGACGGGGTCGGGCTCCGAGGCCGACCTCGAGGCCGCCCTCGAGCGCCTCCTGCCCCGCGACGGCCGCTACCGCCACGCCCACGGGGCCCCCGGCCACGGCGCCGACCACCTCCTGCCCGCCCTCGTGTCCCCCTCGGTGACCATCCCCGTGCTCGAGGGTCGCCCCCTGCTCGGGACCTGGCAGTCGGTGGTGCTCGTGGACCTCAACACCGACAACCCCCACCGCCAGGTGCGCCTCTCGTTCCTCCCCGGCGGGCCGGGCCGGTGAGGGTGGGGCGAGGCCGGGCCGAGGTGCCCGGCCGGTAGCCTGAGGCGGTCGTGGAGGGGATCCCTGGGGCGCTGCTGCCGCTGCTGGCCGTCGTGGCCGGCGTGCTCTCCTTCAGCTCGCCCTGCTGCCTCCCGCTCGTGCCCGGCTACCTCTCCTACATCTCGGCCCTGCCCGTGTCCGAGCTGGGGGAGGCCCGGGCCCGGGCCGTCACCGTCCGGGCCTCCCTGCTCTTCGTGGCCGGGTTCACCACGGTGTTCACCGTCTTCGGGGTGAGCGCCACCCTCCTGGGCACGGTGTTCCTCCGCAACCGGGACGCCATCGTGGCCGGCTTCGGCGTGGTCGTCATCGTCCTCGGGCTGGCCACCATGGGGGTCCTGCGGGTGCCCATGCTCTCGGCCGAGCGCCGCATCGACCTCGCCCGGGTGCCTCGGGGGCCGGCCTGGGCCTTCCCCATGGGCATGGCCTTCGCCGCCGGGTGGGCCCCCTGCATCGGCCCGGTGCTCGCCACCATCGTGGGCGTGGCCACCGTCACCCAGACCGTGGCCTGGGGCGGGGTGCTCCTCGCCCTGTACTCGCTGGGCCTGGGGCTGCCCTTCGTGGCTCTGGCCGTGGGCTTCAGCCGGGCCCAGCGGTCCCTGGGCTGGCTCCAGCGCCACGGCCGGGGCATCGAGCTCGCCGGGGGCATCCTCCTCGTGGCCGTGGGGCTGCTCTTCGTGACCGGCCGGTGGCAGGAGCTCTTCCTGCCCCTCCAGCGCTGGTTCGCCCGCCTCGATTGGCCCCCGGTGTGAGCGCCGAGCCCGCCGCCGGGGGGCGGCGGCGGCCCCGGGTGGTGGCGGTCACCGCCGCCGCCGTGGGGGTGGTCGTGCTCGGGCTCGTGTGGCTGCTCGCCACCCGCCCGGCGGCGGGCACCCGCCTGGCCGACTCCCGCCTGCTCGGCGAGCTCGTGCCCGTGGTCGAGGCCGAGACCATCGACGGTGGGGCCTACACGCTGGCCCAGGACCGGGGCCGGTGGGTGCTCGTGAACTTCTTCGCCACCTGGTGCGTGCCCTGCCGCCAGGAGCACGACGACCTCGTGCGCTTCTCGGCCCGCCACGCCGCCGCCGGCGACGCCACCGTCGTGGGGGTCGTCTACAGCGACTCGGTGGCGGCGGTGAGCGACTTCCGCCGCCAGGAGGGCGGCGACTGGCCCATGCTCACCGACCCCGAGGGGCGGGTGGCCCTCGACTTCGGCGTGGCCGGCGTGCCGGAGTCCTACCTCGTGAGCCCCTCCGGGGTGGTGGTGGCCAAGATCGTGGGCGGCGTGACCTTCGAGGCCCTCGAGGACCTCCTCGTGCGGGCCCAGGCCGCCGCCGGCGGGGCCCTGGCCCCGGGGTCGGGCCCCGGCGCTTGAGGCGACCCCCGCCGGTGCCGATGCTCCCGGGGTGAGCTCCCGCGCCCGGCCCACCCACCTCGGCGGCCAGGCCGTGCTTGAGGGGGTGATGATCCGCGCCGGCGACCGCTGGGCCGTGGCCGTGCGCCGCCCCGACGGCGCCGTCGTGGCCGAGGGGGCGGCCGTGCCCCCCTGGGCCGGCCTCGGCCGCCGCCTCCCCCTCGTGCGGGGGGCCGTCGCCCTCGTGGTCACCGTGGCACTCGGGCTGCGGGCCCTGGGGTGGTCCCGGCGCATGACCGGGGAGAGGCCGGAGACCGCCGGAACCCGGGCGGCCGTGGCCGGGGCCACGGCCCTGAGCCTCACCGTGTTCGTGACCCTCTTCGCCCTCCTGCCGGCGGCGGCGGCCCGGCTCCTGGGAGCCGACGGCGTGGCCTTCGCCCTCCTCGAGGCCCTCGTGCGGGTGGGCCTGCTCGTGGGGTACGTGGCCGCCATCGGACGCCTGCCCGGCATCGCCCGGACCTACGCCTACCACGGCGCCGAGCACGCCGCCGTGTCGGCCTTCGAGGCCGGCGCCCCCCTCACCGTGGCCGGGGTGGGGGCCTTCGGGCCCCGCCACGCCCGGTGCGGCACCGACTTCCTCGTCCTCAGCGCCGTGGTGGCCGTGGCCGTGTTCGCCCTGGCCACCCCGCCGGGGTGGGCCGGCCTGCTCGCCAGCCGGGTGTTGCTCCTGCCGGCGGTGGCGGGCGTGGCCTACGAGCTCCTCCGCCTCGCCGCCCGGCCCACCCCCGGGCGCCTCCTCGCCCCCCTCCTCGCCCCGGGCATGGCCGTCCAGCGCCTCACCACGAGGCCCTTCGGCGAGGCCGAGGCCGAGGTGGCCCTGGCCGCCCTCACCACGGCGCTGGGGTCGACGGCGCCGGCCACCGGAGCCGCCGGAGGCTGAGGGTGCCGCCCCCGGGGGGGCGCTACCATGCCCGGGCGCACGGCCGTGGGCGCGGCTCATCGGGGTCGTCCGGCCGCGCCGGAGGGGGGCTGTCGGCATGGGCCTGTCGGCGAAGGGGGACTCGGCGGTTCGGGGGCGGATAGGGCGGGTTGTCGTCCTGGCGGCAGCGGTGGCGTTCGTGGCCGCGGCGTGCTCGTCCACCGAGGAGACCTCGTCGTCCTCGACGGTTGCCGGCGGCGAGGGGCCCCGGGGCGGGACCCTCGTGGCCGCCACCGACGCCGACCCGGGGCAGTTCAACCCGGCCATCACCACCTCGGGATCGGTCCACACCGGGGCCGAGCTCATCTACAACGGCCTCGTGGAGCTCGACGAGGCCCAGCAGCCGGTCCCCGAGCTGGCCGAGAGCTGGGAGGTGCTCGAGGACGGGGCCCGCTACCGGTTCCACCTCGTCGAGGGCGTCCTCTGGCACGACGGCACCCCGTTCACCTCGGCCGACGTGAAGTTCACCTTCGAGGAGGCCCTCCTCCAGTACCACTCCCGGACGAAGTCGTCGCTGTCGGGTGTGCTCGACCGCATCGAGACGCCCGACGAGCGCACCGTGGAGTTCGTCTTCAACCAGCCCTACGCCCCCCTGCTCCAGCAGCTCAACGTCACCGAGGCGCCCATCATCCCCAAGCACATCTACGAGGGCACCGACATCCCCAACAACGACGACGCCAACCTCCGACCGGTGGGGACGGGCCCCTTCGTCTTCGAGTCCTACACGCCGGGCTCGGAGGTCACCTTCACCGCCAACCTCAACTACTTCAAGGAGGGCCTGCCCCTCCTCGACCGGGTGGTGCTGCGCATCATCCCCGAGGACGCCAACCAGGTGGCCTCCCTGGAGTCGGGCGACATCCAGTGGGCGTTCAACGTGCCCGGGGTCGAGGCCCGCCGCCTCGACGGCAGCGACGAGATCGACCTCCTGCGCACCGGCAACAACCCCGGTGGGGCGAACTGCATCATGACGGTGAGCTACAACCTCGACCGGCCCGTCCTCGCCGACGTGCGGGTGCGGCGGGCCATCGCCCTCGGGCTCGACCAGCAGCGCTTCCTCGACAACGTGCTCTTCGGCCAGGGTGCGGTGGCAGAGGCCCCCATCCACAGCGGGATCCCCTTCGCCCACGACCCCGACGTGGCCATGCCCGGCTACGACCCCGAGGAGGCGGGCCGGCTGCTCGACGCCGCCGGCTGGGGCCGCGACGGCGGCGGCACCCGCACCTCCCGGGGGGTGCCGGGCGTGCCCGACGGCACCCCGCTGTCCATCGACTTCCTCTACTTCCCGACCTTCAACGACTACGCCCAGCTGGCGGCGGCCGAGCTCGCCGAGATCGGGGTGGACCTGCGCATCGGCGACACCGCCCTCGAGCGGGACCCCTTCGTGCAGCGGGTGTTCGTGGACCGAGACTTCGACACCAACGTCATCTCCTACTGCAACGGCACCGATCCCGAGATCGGCGTCCGGCGGATGTACGTGTCCTCGAACATCAACACGAACCCGTTCTCCAACGCCGCCGCCTACCGCAACCCCGACATCGACCGCCTCTTCGACGAGGCCCGGGCCGAGGTCGACACCGCCGCCCGCACCGACCTCTACCGCCAGATCTCCGACATCCTCGTGGAGGACCTGCCCTACTACTGGCTGGTGGAGACCACGAACGTGCGGGGCTACCGCACGAGCTGCAGCGGGTTCGGGCCCGCCGGCCACTTCGCCGAGGCGGCCAGCTGTAGCTAGCCACCCCCACCCTCGCGGCGCCGTCCCCCCGTAGGCAGTGAGCGGCCGGTACCTGGCCTGGCGGCTGTTCCTCGTCGTCCCCACGGTCGCCGGGATCCTCGTCGTCGGCTTCGTCCTCGTCCACCTGGCCCCCGGCGACCCGGTCCAGGCCCTGGCCGGCGAGCACGGCGACGCCGAGTACTACGCCTTCATGCGGGCTCGCTTCGGGCTCGACCAGCCCCTGCTCGCCCAGTTCGCCACCTTCGCCGCCAACCTGCTCACCGGCGACTTCGGGCGCTCCTTCATCCAGGGCCGCCCGGCCTTCGACCTCGTGGCCGAGCGCCTCCCGGCCACCCTCCTGCTCATCTCGGCCTCGCTGGCCCTGGCCAGCGTCGTCGGCATCGCCCTGGGCATCGTGGCCGGGTCCCGGCCCGGGGGGGTGCGGGACCTGGCCGTGAGCGGGACGACCCTGGCCCTCTATGCCGCCCCGGTGTTCTGGATCGGCCAGCTCGTCATCCTCCTCGTGGCCGTGCCCGTCGGCTGGCTGCCGGTCCAGGGGATGACGTCGCCGGGCAGCACGAGCACGGGGCTGGCCCATGCCCTCGACGTCGGCCGCCACCTCCTGCTGCCCGCCCTCGTGCTCGCCAGCCAGGAGGTGGCGGCCATCGCCCGCCTCACCCGCACCGGCCTGGCCACCGAGCTGGCCTCCGACCACGTGCGCACCGCCCGGGCCAAGGGGGTGGCCGAGTGGCAGGTGGTGGGCCGCCACGCCCTCCGCCGGGCCCTGCTCCCGGTGGTCACCGTGGTGGGGGGGCGGACCGGCCACCTCGTGGCCGGCACGGTGGTCATCGAGACCGTCTTCGGGTGGCCCGGCCTGGGCCGCCTGCTCGTCACCTCGGTGGGCTCGGGCGACCGGCCCGTCCTCCTCGCCATCTTCGCCGTCGCCGCCCTCGCCGTGGTGGTCGTCAACCTCGTCACCGACCTCGTCTATGTCCGACTCGACCCCCGCATCCGCTACCGCTGAGGCCGGGGTCGGGCCCGCCCTCGAGGGTGGCGCCGGGCCCGAGCCCGGGGTCCTGCGCCGCCTCCTGCGCCGCCCCTCGGGGGTGGTGGGCTGCGGCCTCGTGGCCCTGCTCGTGGTCGTCGGCGTGGCCGCCCCGTGGCTGGCGCCCCGGGACCCCTTCGCCATCGACGGCCCCTCCCTCAGCCCGCCCTCGGGCCGCTACCCCATGGGCACCGACGCCTTCGGGCGCGACCTCTTCAGCGGCATCGTCTTCGGGGCCCGGACCTCGCTGCTGCTCACCGTGCTCACGAGCGCCCTCGTCCTCGTCATCGGGGTGGCGGTGGGCACCCTCGCCGGCTACCGGGGGGGCCGGGTCGACGACGCCTGCATGCGGGTGGCCGAGTTCTTCCTCGTGCTGCCCCGGTTCTTCCTCGCCATCGTCGTCGTGGCCCTCTACGGCCCGGGGGTGGAGCGCATCGGCCTCGTCTTCGGGTTCACCGCCTGGGCCCTGCTTGCCCGGGTGGTGCGGGCCGAGGTGCTCTCGCTGCGAGAGCGGGAGTTCGTGGAGGCGGCCCGGGCCGGGGGGTCGGGGGGGTGGCGCATCGTGGTCCGCGAGATCCTCCCCAACGCCCTGCCCGCGGCGTTGGTCTACCTCGGCCTGCTGCTCGGGCAGGTGCTGCTCCTCGAGGCCAGCCTCGGGTTCCTGGGCCTCAGCGACCCCACCGCCATGAGCTGGGGGTTCCTCGCCGGCCAGGCCCAGCCCTTCCTGCGGGTGGCGTGGTGGATGGCGGTGTTCCCGGGAGCGGCCATCCTCGCCACCGTGCTGGGGCTGAACCTCACCGCCGATGCCCTCACCGAGGCCCTGGGTCGACGCTCGTGAGCGGCGCCCTCCTCGAGGTCGAGGACCTCTCGGTCACCTTCGCCGTCCCCGGCGGGGAGGTGGCGGCCGTGCGGGGGGTGTCGCTGTCCGTGGGCCCGGGCGAGACCTTGGCCCTGGTGGGGGAGTCGGGGTGCGGCAAGTCGGCCACCGCCCTGGCCGTCGTGGGCCTGCTCCCGGTGCCGGGAGGGCGGGTGACCGGCGGCTCGGTGCGCTGGCAGGGCCGCGAGCTGCTGGGCCGGCGGGGCCGGGAGCTGCGCCGCCTGCGGGGGGCCGAGATCGGCATGGTGTTCCAGGACCCCATGACGTCGCTGCACCCCTCGATGCGGGTGCTCGACCAGCTCGTCGAGGCGGTCCGGGTCCACGCCCCGTCGGTGGGGCGGGGCGAGGCGGCAAGGCGCGCTCTCGAGCTGCTGGCCCGGGTGGGCGTGCCCGATCCCCCCACCCGAGCCCGGGAGTACCCCCACCAGTGGTCGGGGGGGATGCGCCAGCGGGCCATGATCGCCATGGCCGTGGTGAACCGGCCCCGGCTCCTCATCGCCGACGAGCCCACCACCGCCCTCGACGTCACCGTGCAGGCCCAGGTGCTCGAGGTGCTCGCCGAGGCCCAGGCCGAGGCCGGGGCGGCCCTGCTCCTCATCAGCCACGACCTCGGGGTGGTGGCCGCCCTCGCCGACCGGGTGGCGGTGATGTACGCCGGCCGGGTGGTGGAGACCGGTCCCGCCGAGGAGGTCTACGCCGCCCCCGCCCACCCCTACACCGCCGGGCTCCTGGCCAGCGTGCCCCGCCTCGACGGCCCGCCCGAGCCGGTGGCGCCCATCCCCGGTCAGCCACCTTCGGGCCGGGAGGTGGAGCCGGGGTGTGCCTTCGCCCCCCGTTGCGCCCGGAGGGCGGGCCGCCACCGCTGCGTCGAGGCCCGGCCCCCGCTCGAGGGGGTGTCGGCGACGGCGCAGCGGTGCGCCTGCTGGTTCCCCGCCGGGCCACCCGGTGGCTGAGCCGGTGCTCGAGGTCCGGGGCCTCGTCACCGAGCTGCGCCCCCCCGGGCGGCGGGGGAGGGTGGTCCGGGCCGTGGACGGCGTCGACCTCGCCATCGGGGCGGGGGAGACCCTGGGGCTGGTGGGCGAGTCGGGCTGCGGGAAGACGACGCTGGCCCGCACGGTCCTCAGGCTCGTGGAGCCGGCGGCCGGCACCATCGCCCTCCACGGCGAGGACATCACCCGGGCCCGGGGCCGGACCCTGCGCCGAGCCCGGCGCCGGCTCCAGATCGTCTTCCAGGACCCCTACGCCTCGCTCAACCCCCGCATGCGGGTGGGCGAGGCCGTGGCCCAGCCCCTGCGGGCCCACCGCCTGTGGACCCCGGCCGGGCGGGACCGGGTGGCGTCGCTGCTCGCCACCGTGGGCCTGGCCCCCGAGGTGGCCGAGCGCTTCCCCCGTGAGCTCTCGGGCGGCCAGCGCCAGCGGGTGGGGATCGCCCGGGCCCTCGTCCTCGAGCCCGACGTGGTCGTGCTCGACGAGGCGGTGTCCTCGCTCGACGTCTCCATCCGGGCCCAGGTCGTGGCCCTCCTCCGCCGCCTCCAGGACGACCGGGGCCTGGCCTACCTCTTCATCGCCCACGACCTGGCCGTCGTCCGCCAGATCGCCCACCGGGTGGCGGTGATGTACCTCGGCCGCCTCGTCGAGACCGGCGAGCGGGACGAGGTGCTCACCCGGCCCCGCCACCCCTACACCCGGGCCCTGCTCTCGGCCGTGCCCGTGCCCGACCCCGGGGCCCGGGGGCGGCGCCGGATCGCCCTGGCCGGCGAGGTGCCCGACCCCGCGGCCCCGCCGTCGGGGTGCCGGTTCCACACCCGCTGCCCCTGGGCCGAGGGTCGATGCGCCGAGGAGGACCCCGGGGGTTGCCCGGCCCGGCCCGGAGCTGCCGCCCACGGCTGCGCCTGCCTGCTCGCGCCCGTCCCGCCCGAGCCGCCCGAGCCGCGCCGGGCCGGCCGGGGCGCTAGCGGCAGGCCTGCACCAGGGTCGGGAACGGGTTCGTCTGGGTGACCCGGTCGAGGCGGATCTCGAGGTGGAGGTGGGTCGAGGTGGTGGCGGCATCGCCGGTGTTGCCCACGTAGCCGATGGCCTGGCCCGCTGCCACCCGGCCGGTGGCCCCGTAACGGTCGAGGTGGGCGAGGTAGTAGCGGTTGCCGTCGTCGCCCTGGAGCACCTCGGCGTTGCCCCCGAGGTTGTTGGGCATGGGCGTGACCATGCCGCTCACCGGGGCCAGCACCGGCGTGCCCCGGGGGGCGAACACGTCGATGCCGCCGTGCATGGCGCCGGAGGGCTTCACGTAGCCGTAGTCGTTCACGAAGGTCCCGCCGGGCACGGGGCAGGTCCAGCCCCCGGCCAGGCGCAGCGTCTGGCCGGCGACGATGCGGTTGGGGTCGGTGATGCCGTTGGCCGAGGCCAGCGCCGCGGCGGGGACGCCCACGCGGTCGGCGATGGCCGAGAGGGTGTCCCCGGGGCGCACCTGGTAGGTGCCCGAGCCCGAGGAGGCGGCCACGGTGCGCACGGAGAGGACCCGCCCGGCCACGAGGCGGTCGGCATCGGTCATGGCGTTGGCGGACATGAGGTCGGCGCGGGTCACGCCGAGGCGGGAGGCGATGCCGTCGAGCGTGTCACCGTGCTGGACGACGTAGTCGGCCCGGGCCGGCGCCCCCCCGGTCCCGGGGACGACGATGAGGCTCCCGGCGAGGATGACGTCGGGGTCGGCGATGCCGTTGGCACTGGCCAGGGCGTCGACGCTGACGCCGAGGCGGGCGGCGATGGCCGAGAGGGTGTCACCCCGCTCCACCCGGTAGGTGGTGTGGGCGGCGGCGAGGTGGGACCAGGTGGCGAGGCCGGCGGCCGTGGCCAGGGCGCTGAGCAGGGCCCGGAGCCGGGGTCGAGACCGAGCCTCGCTCGGCTGGCGGACCCAGCGCCGGGCCCGCCCGGGCAGGCGCCACCACTCCAGGCCGGCGGCTCCGGGGGAGGCGGCTCCCGGCGTGGCGGCTCCCGGCGTGGCGGCTCCGGGGGAGGCGGGGTCGGGCCCGCCGGCCCGGCGCCGGACCAGCCCGGCCCGGGCCCGGGCCAGGGCGGCCTGGCACCGCCGGCCGGCCCCGAGGCCCAGGGCCCACCACTGGAGGCTCGCGCCCGGGGCCTCGGGCTCCGGGGCCTCGGGCTCCGGGGCGCGGCGCACCGGTGCCGAGGTGCGGACTCCTGCCATCGTCGCCTTCACCGGGGGGGCCTCCCTGTCCCCCTTCGCCCCGGCGGGCCACGGTAGCAGTCACCAGCGACACCAGCCACAGGAGCAACAGCCACCCGCCAGCCGGCACGGGCCGCCGCCGTCCTCAGCGCCCGAGGGCCTGGGCGAGGAGGTCGGAGCCGTCGATCCAGCGCCCACCCACGTCGACGAGACCGCCGTCGCCGGGGCGGAGGATGCGCACCGAGGCGTTGCAGACGGCCGGGAGCAGCACGACCTGGCGGCCGTCGCAGGTGTAGGGGTGCGCCATGAAGTTCGGCCGGTCGACGGCGGCCCCGAGGGCGGCGGCGAGCTCGGCGGGGGTGGCGTCGGGCCCGAGCTCGGATAGCAGGGCCCAGGTGTTCATGACGAGGCTGAACCCGGCCTGGGACAGCACCGAGGGGGTGCCCCCGTGGTCGGCCAGGGCCCGGCGGTAGAGCGCCACCTCGGGGTCGGTGGTGCGATCGTAGGGCAGGTACCCGGTGGTGAGGCGGGCGCCCTCGGCACCCCCGCCCCCGGTGGCGAGCACGGCCGGCGAGGCGCACACGCTGGGGTAGTAGACGGCCACGTCGAGGTCGAGGGCGGCCCGGGCCTGCATGATCCGGGTGCACCCGGGGGCGTCGAAGAGGGCGACGACGGCGTCGGGGTCGCCCGCCGTTACCGTGGCCAGGGCGGGTACTAGGTCGGCGGCGTCGGAGGACTCGGCCACGACCGCGAGGTCCTCCACCCCTCGCTGGGCCAGGAACCGGCCGGCCAAGCCGATGGCGGTGGACAGCAGCCCCGGGAGGTCGAGGTGCACGAGGCCGAGGCGCCGGGCATGGAGGACCTCGGTGAGGTAGCGGGCCTGGCCCAGGAGGTCGGCGGCCGACCCGCCGGTGAAGAGGAAGGCGTTGGGGGCGGTGAGCTCGTCGCCCAGGGTGGGCGTGGCCCCCAGGTAGGGGACGCCGCCGTCGGCGAGCACGCCCAGGGTCCCGCCCGCCCCCAGGTCGATGCCGCCGAGGACGGCCACCGGATGGGAGGCCACGAGCCGCACGGCGCAGGCGGCGGCGGTGGGGGCGGTGCCGTCGGCCCGGCACGTCTCGAGCACGAGGGGCTGGCCCCCGACCCCGCCGCGCTCGTCGTTGAGGTAGGCCACGGCGGCCTCGGCCCCGGCCCGGATCTCCGGGAACGACCCCTCGGCCACGCCCTCCATGTTCACGAACCCGAGGACCACGGCGCCCTCCGGTGGGGCACCGGTCCCGGCCCGGCAGGCGGGCAGGGCCAGGGCCAGGAGGGCGGCGGCGGCGAGGGTGGCGGGCCCGGCCCGGAGCCGCCGGCCCCGGCGGGCGTCCATGACCGGATCCTCCCATGCCCGCATCAGGGGCCGGTCTCAGGGGCCGGTCTCAGGGGGCCTCTAGCCTCGTCGGATCCGCGTCGTGGTGCTCTACCTCGTGCTGGGCCTGGGCCTCGGGGCGGTCTACGCCGCCCTAGCCCTCGGCCTCGTCATGGTCCACAAGGTGTCCGGGGTCGTGAACGTGGCCCAGGGCGCGATGGCCAGCGTGGGCGCCTACTCCTACGTGGCCCTCACCGAGCGGGGCCTGGCCACCCTGCCGGCGGTGGTGGGGGGGGTGGCGGCCGCCACCGCCGTGGGCACCGCCGCCTTCCTGGCCGTCTTCCGGCCCCTCGCCCGGCGCCCGGTGCTCACCCGGGTGGTAGCCGCCGTGGGCCTCGCCGCCGCCGTGCAGGGGGCCCTCACCGTGGGCTTCGGCTCCGCCAACCGGGCCGTGGCCGGCGTGCTCCCCGCCACCCCCCTCCACCTCGGGGGCGTCACCGTGCCCGGGGACCGCCTGGCTCTCGCCGCCACGGTGGTCGTGCTCGCCCTGGGCCTGGGGGCGGCCTACCGGTTCAGCGCCCTCGGGGTGGCCAGCCGGGCCCTGGCCGACGACCCCCGGGCCGTGGCCCTCGCCGGCTGGTCGCCCACCGCCGTGGCCGCGGGCAACTGGGCGGCGGCCTCGGCCGTCACCGGCTTCGTCGGCATCCTCGCCGCCCCCATCGCCGCCCTCAACCCCCTGGGCTACAGCCTGCTCGTCGTGCCTGCCCTGGCCGCCGCCGTGGTCGGCGGGTTGGCGGCCTTCGTGCCCACGGTGGCCACCGCCTTCGCCCTCGGCGTGGGCCAGGCCGCCCTCCTCCGCCTCGACCCCGGGTGGTCCTGGCTCCCCGGCGCCGGCCTGCGCCAGGGGCTGCCCCTGCTCGTGGTGCTCGTCGCCGTCGCCGCCCGCCGCCGCCCCCTCGAGGGCGGGGGTCCCCTGGCCGAGGCCGGGGTGGGCGACGTGGCCTCGCCGGTGGTGCCGGGGGTGGGCCGGATCCGGGCGGTGCCGGCCGCCGCCACCGGCATCGCGGCCGGCATCGCGGCCGGCATCGCGGCCGGCATGGCCCTCGGCGTACTGGGGGGCGACCTCCGGCTCGGCCTGCTCACGAGCCTCGTGGCCACCGCCGCCTGCCTCTCGGTCGTCATCGTCACCGGCTACCTCGGCCTCGTGTCGGTGGCCCAGGTGGCGCTGGCCGGCGTGGCCGCCTTCGTCCTCGCCCGGGTCGGCTCGGCCCAGGGCCTCGGCTTCGCCGCCGCCGCCGCTGCCGGCGTCGCCGCGGCCGTGGTCGTGGGGGTGACCGTGGCCCTGCCCGCCCTGCGGGTGGGGACGACGGCCACCTTCGCCGTGACCCTCGTGGCCGCCGTGGCCATCGAGGAGCTGGTGTTCGCCAACCCGGCGGTCTCCGGGGCGCTGGGGGGGCGGGCCGTCGCCGGCCCCCGGGTCGGTCCCTGGGACCTCGCCGTCGGGGCCCCGGGGTCGGGCGGCTTCCCCCGGCCCGCCTTCGGCTGGCTCGCCCTCGTCGTGGTGGCCGCCCTCGCCGCCGGCGTGGCCGAGCTGCGCAACCGGCCCCTGGGGCGGCGCCTCCTCGCCGTGCGCAGCGCCCCCCGGGCGGTGGCCAGCCTCGGCATCGGGGTGACCACCACCCGGCTCGTCGGCTTCGCCGCCGGGGCGGCAGTGGCCGGGGTGGCCGGGGTGCTGGGGGCCGCCCTCGCCCAGCGGGCCAGCCCGGCGGACTTCGGGGTGTTCCTCGGCATCACCGTGCTCGCCCTCACCGTCGTCGGCGGGGTCGGCCGGGCCTGGGGGGCGGTGGTGGGGGGGTTGCTCGCCTCGGCCGGGCTCGTCGTCGCCACCCTGGCCCGGGTGGCCGACGTGGCCCGCTGGCACCTGCTGGCCTCGGGTCTCGTCGTCATGGTCGTGGCCGCCGCCCTCCCCGAGGGCGTGGCGGGGGCCCTGGCTCGGGCCTGGTACCGCGGCCGGGGGTCCCGACCCCGCCCCGGGGGTGGGGGGTGACGGCAGGCCTCGTGGTCGCGGGCCTCGCCGTGACCCGGGCCGGGCGGCCGGTGCTCGACGGGGTCGACCTGACCGTGTCCCGGGGCGAGGTGGTGGGCGTCACCGGCGCCAACGGAGCGGGCAAGACGACGCTGCTCGACGCCCTGAGCGGCTTCGTGGCGGCCCGGGGCCGGGTGGTGGTGGGGGACCGGGACGTGAGCGGGCTGGCGCCGGCGGTCCGGGCCCGGGCCGGCCTGGCCCGGACCTTCCAGGGCCTCGAGCTCTTCGCCGAGCTCACCGTGGCCGAGCACCTCCTCGTGGCCACCGGGTCCCGGGCCCGGGGTGACGACGCCCGCCCCGTGGCCGCGACCCTGGCCGCCGCCTCCCTCGACGGGGTGGCCCACCACCGGCCCGGGTCCCTGACCGCTCCCCAGCGCCGGTCCCTGGCCCTGGCCCGATGCTTGGCCGGGCCCAGGCCGGGACCGGTGGCGCTCCTCCTCGACGAGCCCACGGCCGGCCTCGGGCCCGGGCCCCGCCGGGACCTCGCCCTCGCCATCCGGGCCGCGGCCCGGGCCGGGGCGGCCGTCGTCGTCGTGGACCACGTGACCGAGCTCCTCGACGCCGTCGCCGATCGCCGCCTCGAGCTCGTCGACGGCCGCCTCCGCCCCCCGGCACGGGCTCCCGGCCCCGCCGCCGACGTCCCTCGGGCCGCCCCGCCCCGGGACCCCCCCGGCCCGCCGGTGGTGCGGGCCCGGGGCCTGCGGGCCGTTGGCGCCGGGGGTGAGGCCCTCGACGGCATCGACCTCGACGTGGCGGCGGGGGAGGTCGTGGCCGTGGTCGGCCCCTCGGGGGCGGGGACCTCGGCCCTGCTGGGGGTGCTGGCCGGGGAGGTGGCCCTCGATGAGGGTCGGGGCACCGTGGCCGGCGTCGAGCTGGGGCCTCGGCCCCGGGCCCGGGCCCTGGCCCGGGCCGGCGTCCGGGCTGTCCTCGCCGGGGTGGGACCGCCCGGCGGCCTCACCGCCGGCGAGCACCTGCGGTTGGCCCGGGGCCCGGCCCGACCCCGGGCCCGGCCCGACCTCGACGCCCTCGTCCCCGAGCTGGCCGGCCTCGGGCGCCGGGGCGTGGCCTCCCTCTCGGGAGGCCAGCGCCAGCTCCTCGCCGTGGCCGGTGCGGCCGGGGCCGGGCCCCGGCTCCTCGTCCTCGAGGAGGCCACCTCGGGGTTGGCCCCGGCCTCGGTGGCGGCGGTGGGCCGCCTCGTGGCCGGCGCGGCTGCGGCCGGTGCCGGCGTGGTGCTCGCCGATCCGCCGGCCACGGGGGCGGTGGCCGCCGCCCACCGGGTCGTCGTCCTCGCCCGGGGCCGGGTGGTGGCCGAGGTGGACCAGTCCCACGGCCCGCGGCCCGCGGCGGTGGCCGCCGCCTACGAGGGCGCCGCCGCCGAGCGGGAGGCGTAGACCACGGTGCGGTCCCGACCCTCGTCCTTGGCTCGCAGGAGGGCGGCGTCGGCGGCGGCGAAGAGCTCGGCGGGGGTGGTGCCGTGGTCGGGGGCGCAGGCCACCCCGAGGCTCATCGTGGCCCGGGCCGAGTCGCCGGCGAAGGCGATCCGCAGGCCGAGGCGGACGCGCTCGGCCACGAGGTAGGCCCCTTCCAGGGGCGTGTCGGGGAGCACGAGGGCGAACTCCTCGCCCCCGAGGCGCACGGCCACGTCGGCCCGGCGCTCGCTGCTGGCCAGCACCGAGGCCACCCGGCGCAGGACCTCGTCGCCCCGCTGGTGGCCGTAGGCGTCGTTGATCCGCTTGAAGTGGTCGAGGTCGCCGACCACGAGGGCCACCGTGCGCCCCGAGCGGGCCGAGCGGGCCAGCTCGCGCTCGAGCACCTCCTCGTAGGCCCGCCGGTTGAGGAGGCCGGTGAGGGGATCGCTGCGGGCGGTGGCGGCCATGCCCGTCAGCAGCCGGTGGACCCGGAGGCGGAGGAGGGCCACGAGGCAGCAGGTGAGGATCACGGTGAGCACGGTGAGCAGCCACCGCTCGGCGGGGAACCCGTCGGCCACGACCCCGAGGGTGAGGGCATAGGTGACGGCGACGAAGGCCACCTGGGGGACCACCCGGCGCCAGGACAGGAAGTAGGAGCTGTGGACCGAGAGCCAGAGGAAGAGCAGGGCCAGGGGGCTCTCGGGATCGTCGTAGACGACGAGGAGGAGGCCGACGATCCCGTAGAGGAGGTAGGCGCAGACGTCGGGGGTCCAGGGCGGCAGGTGGCGGCGGTCGACGGCGAGGAGCCCGAGGACGACGAGGGCCAGGGCGACGAGGGCCCGCAGCGCGGTGGCCCGGCCGGCGGGCTGGTTGGTGAGCACGAGGATGCCGAGGAGGAGGGCGGCCGCCAGGCCCCAGATGAGCAGGAGCGACCACAGCATGAGCTCGCGGTCGAAGCCGTCACTCGCGGCCCCGCCCGGGCCCGGGGTGCTCGCCGGCCCGTCGGGGCCCGGGGCGCTCGCCGGCCCGCCCGGGCGCGGATCGCCGGTCGGCCCGCCCGGGCCCGAGGCGCTCGCCGGCCCGCCCGGGC
>Ga0187892_10005768_pt1 | contig 19110 bp, 21 predicted proteins | sample MA1701073metaG_FD_139345 | JGI IMG/M metagenome (GOLD analysis project Ga0187892, IMG submission 139345) | Bio-ooze microbial communities from a basaltic lava cave in the Kipuka Kanohina Cave System on the Island of Hawaii, USA - MA170107-3 metaG ...
CCGGAGATCGCCGCCGACCTCGCTGAGCGCGCGGCTGCCTGAACGCGAAAATGTAGTGCCGACTTCTTGGCTAAGTCGTTGATTTCGCATCGCCCGACCGGCGATTCTGCTCAAGTTGGGCTAGCGAACCCGGAGCGATTCTTGCTGCCTATGGGGAGTAGCCATGCGCCTGCTCCCCGCCCTGTTCTTCGCCGCCCTCGTCTCCGGGACCGCTCAAGCGCAGGACGCCGGCGCTCTGCGCGCGCGTCACGCAGCGCTGAAAGAGCAGCTCGCCAGCAACCCGTTCGGCCGGCCGCTGCATGTGGAGTCGAGCGTCTCGGGCGGTACGCACAAGGGCGAGATCTACGCCGTGATCGAGCAACCCTACCGCGTCGTCGCGCCGGCGCTCGCGCGCACCGCGCACTGGTGCGACATCCTGACGCTCCAGGTCAACATCAAGCGCTGCGATGCCGCGGACGAGAAGCTCGCGGCGTTCATCACGAGGAAGGCGCGCGATCCGGCCGATGGCGCGCACCGCGTCGAGTTCAGCTATCAGGTGCTCGGCTCGAGCGCGGACTACCTGCAGGTTGCGCTGCGCGCCCCTTCCGGACCCGTCGGCACGCGCGACTACCAAATCCGGCTCGAAGCGGCGCCGCTCGACTCGCGGCGCACGTTCATTCACTTGTCGTACGCGTACACCCTGGGCACCATGGCGCGCTTCGCGATGGACGGCTACCTGGCGGGCGCAGGGCGCGACAAGCGCGGATTCAGCGTCGAGGGCGGCGAGCGCGCCGTGGTCGAGCGCGGCGCGATGCGCCACTACCTCGCGATCGAAGCGCACCTCGACTCGCTCGGCGCGCCGGCCGGCCAGCGCCTGGAGAAGCGCCTGCGCGGGTGGTATGCGGCGATCTCGCGCTACCCGCAGCTGCAGGAGCGAGTCGGCCCGGACGAGTACGTCGAGATGAAGCGAAAGCAAGCGGCCGCCGTCGCGGCGGGCTAGCGATTGCGCAGGTCGCGGATGTAGACGTCGCAGATCGCCCGCCGCGCATCGGGGACGAACGCGCAATGCACACAGCTCGTCAGGTTCGGCTTCTGCAGCGTCGCGCAGCGGGCGTGCGGCGTGTTTCCGAACGTCAGGGAGATCGGAACCTCGAAGTCCGGCTTGAGCGGCGGCGCGTACCTCGGCTTGTAGATCTGCCGCAGCACGCAAGTGGTGGCCTCGCCCTCCACCATGCCGGCCCTGAGCGTGGGAGTCCCGTCCGCCGAGATCACGAGCAGCGTGTCGAGCATCACCAGGGGATCGCGGGCGAGCGCGGCCTTGCAGGTCGACGCCGCCTTGCCGAGCGCGGGCGACCAGTGGGCGAACACCGCGGACGAGATGTACTTGCGCTCGGCCGCGCTCCAGCCAGCGGCCGGGGTTGGCGCCTTCGCTTCCGGCGTGGTGCTCACGGATGCAGCCTGGACAGGAACCAGAAATCCGAGCGCCAGGACGAGCCGATAACGCTTCACCGCCGCTATTCGATGACCTTGTCCGCGCGCAGGAGCACTGCCTGCGGGATCGAGAGACCTATGCTGCGCGCAGCCTTAAGGTTGACCAGGAGCTCGTATTTGGAGGGCTGCTGCACCGGCATGTCGGCCGGTTTCTCACCCTTCAGTATCCGATCGACATACGCCGCGGCGCCTCGATAGCCCGCGCCGAAGTCCGCCCCGTACGACGCCAGGCCACCGTCGAGGACGAAGAAACCAACGGGATAAACCACCGGCAAACGGTGCTGGTTCGCCTGCGATATGAGCAGCTTTCGGTGCGCCTGTGCCAAAGCGCCCTGCGTTACTATCACTCCGCCATTCGATACGCGCGCGAAAGCTGCCATGCCGCGTTCGATCTCGGTAGCGGTGCGCACGTCGATCGTAGTCAACTCCACCTTGAAGTTCGGCGCGACCGCCTGGATGGCGCCGAACTGACCCGCACCGCCCGTGGTGGTCGGATCGCGCACCACCGCGACGCGCGTTACCTTTGGAACGAGCTGCTTCAGCAGCTCGAGCGACTTGGCACCGAGGCCGTATTCCCGCTGCATCAAGCCGGTGATGTTGCCGCCGGGTCGCGCGAGGCTCGCTACCAGCCCGCCGCCGACAGGATCGGTGGCACTCGTGAAGACGATGGGAATCGTGCTGGTCGCTTGCTGAACAAAACGAACGGTGTTCGAGCCGCCGCCGACAACTATGACCTCCGCGGGCAGCCGGACTCGTCCGCGTACTTGCGGTACTTGGCGGCGTCGTTTCCGCCCCATCGGACGTCCAGGCGCAGGTTGCGACCTTCGACCCAGCCCAGATCCTTCAGCGCCTGTGCGAGCTCCGTCCTGCGCGATTGCGCGACCGGATCGTTTTCGGTTGTGTTCATCAGTACGCCGACGCGCCTTTGCCGCCCGGGGTCCTGCGCGCGAACGGGAAGCGATCGCGCGATCGCGAGCGCAAGGCCTGCAGCCAACAGCGCGCGCCGCCTCATCTTCTCCTCCTCCGCGCGTTCGACGCGCCAAAGTCTACGCCGATTGCCGTGGCACCGCGATAAGCCACCTTACGCGTCAGGTCGCGCGAAAGAATACCGTCATGCCAGCATTTCGAGCGCCTGCACCGTCGTGCGCACGCGGCCGAGACGCGGGAAGGCGTCGCGAATGAGCAGCGCGTGGATCTCCTGTCTGGGCGAGGTGCAGGCGTCGGACACGATGACCAGGTTGTAGCCCAGGTCGCGCGCTGCGTAGGCGGTCGATGCGACGCCGATCTCGGTCGAGCCGCCGCAGAGCAGGATGGTGCCGACGCCGCGCGCGCGCAGCGCCCCGTCGAGGTCGGTGCCGTGAAAAGCGCTCCAGCGGCGCTTCGGCACGACGTGCTCGCCGGGCTGCGGCGCGAGCTCGCCGACGATCTCGGCCTCGGGCGTGCCGCGGGTGATGAGCGGCGGCCGGTTCTCGCTGTCGCTGACGTTCATCGCCTTGGTGCCCGGCGGATGGTCGGCGCGCGCATGGACGACCATGGCGCCGGTACTGCGTGCTTTAGCCAAGAGCCTGGCAGCGTTGGCGATCACGGGGCCGTAACGGCCGCGATCCCGGTCGACGTGGCCGGCGAGGAAGTCGAACAGCAGCAGGCAGTTCACCGCGGCGCGGTGAGCACGATCTCCTGCCAGAGCTTCTTCCATTTGTCGTGCTCGTCGAGGATCACCGCCGGGTCGACGAAGCGCAGCGGCAGCTTCTGCGCGCGGTCCTCGACCTTCAGGTTGGCGGGGACGTAGCCGCCCTTCTGCAGGATCGCCTGGCCCTCGGGCGAGAGCAGGAAGTCGACGAACAGGGCCGCCGCGTGCGGGTGCGGCGGCTTGCGCGTGACGCCGATGCCGTTCGCGCGCCCGATCGCCGGCGAGATCGCGAACCATTCGACCGGCGCGCCCTTCTGCTTCATCTTCTCGGCGCCGTGGCTGTAGGTGGTGAGCGCGAGCGGGATCTCGCCGGAAGCGACCAGCCCCGCGAGCAGCGTGTGGCCCTTGCGCACCGAGAAGCCGTTGACACGCGCGATCTCGCGGAAGGTGCGCAGCCCCGCCTCCTCGCCGAGCTCCTTGATGATCATCGCGAACCAGTCCTCGTCCTCGGCCTCGATCCCCAGGCGCCCCTTCCAGCGCGGGTGGGCGAGCTCGGCGTAGGACTTCGGCAGCTCCTCCTTCCTCACCAGCGTGGTGTTGTAGGAGTGCACGAACATGTTGATGCGGGTGCCGACCCAGTGGCCGTGCTTCTGGACCGCCTGCGGCATCAGGTCCCTGATGTGCGGCGAGCGCAGCGGCTGCAGCCCCTTCTCGCGGTACAGCGATTCGAGCTGCGGCCCGTTGGTCTCGATGATGTCGGCGTCGTTGCGGCCGGCGCGCGCCTCGGTCACCGCGCGCTGCAGCACTTTCTCGGAGTTCGCGCGCCAGGTCTTGAGCTTGACGCCGTACTTCTTCTCGAACGCGGCGGCGAGCGTGGTCAGGTCCTCGGGCACGAGCGAGGTGTAGAGCATCACCTCGCCTTCTTGCTTGGCGCCCGCCGCGAGCACGCGCTCACGGTCGGCGCCTTCGTACTGGACCTGCGCCAGCGCGAGCGCCGGCAGGGCAAGAAGAATCGGCAGAGAGCGGATCGGGGTTTTCATGGGCGGCCTCGTACGACGTACTCTAAGGCAGGAAAAACGCCGGGTCGACCGCCACCGAATTGAGATAGACCGAGAAGTGCAGGTGCGGGCCGGTGACGCGCCCCGTGGCGCCCACCTTGCCGATGAGCTGCCCGGCGTCGACGACCTGCGCGAGCGCCGTGTCGATCGCGCTCAGGTGCGCGTAGAGCGTGAGCAGGCCCTGTCCGTGGTCGAGGACGATGGTCTGGCCCTGGAAGAAGTAGTCGCCGGTGTCGATCACCCTCCCGGCGCCGGCGGCGACGACCGGGGTCCCGACCGGCGCCGCGATGTCCATGCCGGAATGGCGGCTGCGCAGCTGGTCGTTGAAGTAGCGTTGCAACCCGAACCCGCTCGAGTAGCGCCCGTGCGCGGGCTGGATCATGGCGAGCCTCGCCGGCGGGGAGTCGCTGAACGTGCGCAGCACCGCCTCGAGGTGCGCGCGCTCGCGCGCGTAGCGCGCGAGCTGCTCCGCGGAGGGATCGACATGCTCCGGCGACACTTTCAGGTGCTGCGAGGCGTAGGCCTTCGGCACGACTTCGATCTCGAAGCGCTCCTGCCTGCCGCCGGCGTGCTGCGCCAGCAGCCGCAGCCTCGCGCCGGGCTTCGAGGCCAGCCCGACGCCCACGAGCGCGATCCATTCGTCGCCTTCGCGCACCACCAGCACGCGATCGTTGCCGAGCCGCGCCCACGGCGCCTGCTCGGCGGCGCCCAGCCGGATCCTCGCGACGCCTCCCGGGACGGCCGTGGCGGCGGCACCCGCGCTCGCCCGCGAGCACGCTCCCCATGCAGTCGCAGCCAAGCCGGCGATCGACTGGAGGGCCCGGCGCCGGCTCATGCGGTTCGCAGCCGTAACAGACGCACCCCGGCCACCGCGACGAGCGGCAGCAGCAGGCCGAGGAGCGCGGCAGCGATCATCAGCTCGCCGAGCTCGCTGTAGTCGGCGGCCACCTTGATCGCGCCGCTGGCGGGGTCGCGCACCTCCCGGGTGACGGCGTACGCCTGGTTCAGGTACTTGGTGCCGAGCTGCGCCGCGGCGAGCGCCAGGTTGGAGAACGAGGCCATCACCGCGAAATAGGTCGCCTTGAGATTCGCCGGCGCCGAATTCGCGATCCACGCCAGCATCGGGATCATCGCGATCTGGCCGAGCGGCGACTCGAGCGCGGTGTCGATGAGGGCGATGGCGCGCGCGTCGATCACCCCGCCGGTGCGCGCCGCGGTCCATTCGTGCAGCCCGTAGTACATGCCGATGGTCGGCAGCGCGATCAGCGCGCCCGCGACCGTCAGCGCGACGAGAATGGTGGCGATCGAGTTGCGCGCCATGAAGCCGCGCAGCGCGAACATGCCCGCCAGCGTCAGCGCGTAGGCCACGAGCGCGAGCTTGGAGAGGAAGGACTCGTCGAACTTGAGTACGTCGATCATCCACCAGGTGGTGCCAGGCCCGGTGGTCGGTATCGCGCGGTAGATGAAAAGGATGAGCGCGGTCGCGACCAGCACCTCGCGCGCCGCGGGCGCGAGCTCGCGCGCCAGGCGCCACAGCAGGAACAGGATGATGGCGAGCGAGCCGGCGAAGATCAGCTCCTGGCCGTAGCGCACCTTGCCCAGCCCGACCGCCAGCACCACGACGACGAACGCCAGGCTGCCGCCGAGCACCGTCCAGTTGGGCTGCGTCTTCTCGATCTTCGGCCGCTCGTGCTTGAGGAAGCGGTGCAGGATGACGCCGAGCACCGAGATCACCGGGATGATCAGGGCCGCGGCGTAGACCTGGGCGTAGAGCTCGGCCTTGCGCTCCTGCGGCAGGTCTTCCGTGCCGTGAAACAGAAACACGTTCACCAGCGCGACCAGCGCCAGCCCGCCGATGATCGCGACGCGGCCGAGGGTCTGCATCGTGGTATGCATGCCCTTCAGCGTCTGCGGATCGAACGGCTTGCCCGCGGCGTCGGTGCGCGGCACCGCCTCCACCGTCATCGCGTCGGCGACCGCGTCCTGGATCATGTAGCCGGTCGGCGCGAGCAGCGCCGAGAGCACGAACCAGCGCTCGGCGCTCATGACGACGCGCATCGCCTCGGTATGGCCGATCAGGCCGACCATGATGAGAAGGCTCGCCGCGATCATTGCTGCGCCGAGCCACACCAGCGCCGCCTTCCAGCGCCAGATGAGGTCCACCAGGTGCCCGATCGGCATCTTCAACGCCCACGGGATCCCGGCCCAGAAGAGCAGCGCCGCGAGGAACTCGGCCGAAAGGTCGAGGTAGTCCTTGACGAAGAAGGTGCCGACGATTCCCGTCAGCCCCGATACCCCGTACGCCGCGTACACCATCAGCGGCGGCAGGTACGAAAGCTTCAAGCTAGTCGGCGCGGATGTTGTGGTCCTTCACGACCTTGCCCCAGCGCCGCATCTCGCTCTCGATCCACTTCTGCAGCTCGGCCGGCGAGCTGACGATGAGCTCCATGCCGATGTTCTCGGTGAGCGTCTTGCGCACGTCGGGCAGGTTGAGCGCTTTCTGCAGCTCCGCATGGAACCGGTCCACGATCGGCCTGGGCGTGCCGGCGGGCGCGAGGATGCCCCACCACGCGTACACCGCGAGGCCGGGAATGCCCTGTTCGATCAGCGTCGGCACGTCGGGCAGCGTGGGCGCGCGCTTCTCGCCCGTGGTCGCGACCGCGCGCACCTTGCCGCTGCGCACGTGCGGAGTCAGAAGCGCGGCCGAGCCGATGCCGAGGTCGACCTGCCCGCCCATCAGGTCCTGCGTCATCGGCCCGCCGCCCTTGTACGGGATATGGTTGATCTGGAAGCCGGCCGCCTGCTGCGCGAGCGCGATCGTGAGGTGCGCGAGCGTGCCGTTGCCGATCGAGCCGACGCTGATCGCGCCGGGCTTCGCCTTCGCGGCCTTGATCACCTCGGCGAAGCTCTGGTAGGGCCGCGAGGGGTGCGCGGCGATCGCGTAGGGCGCGGTGCCGACCAGCATCACCGGCGCGAAGTCCTTCAGCGTGTCGAACGGCACGTTCGCCACCAGCGAGGGGTTGACCGCGTGGTTGTCGAACACGAAGAGGAAGGTGTAGCCGTCGGGCGCGGCCTTGGCCGCGACGCCGGTGCCGACCAGGCCGCCGGCGCCGGGGCGGTTCTCGACCACGAACGGCTGCCCGAGCGACTCCTGCAGCTTGCCGCCGAGCAGCCGCGCCAGCGGGTCGACCGTCCCGCCCGGCGGGTACGGCACGATGAACTTCACCGGCTTGGCGGGCCAGGGTTGCGCGAAAGCAAGGTTTGCCGTCACGAGGAGAACTATTCCCACCAGAAATCTAAAAGGCGACATTGCGTCCCCCTTTCAGTTTGAGCATCTCGCGCGCGTCGTCCGGCGTCGCAACCGCGAGCCCGAGCTCTTCCAGCATGCGCTTCGCCTTCGCCACCTGCTCGGCGTTCGATTTCGCGAGCTGGTCGCGGCCGAGCCACAGGCTGTCCTCGAGCCCGACTCTGACATTGCCGCCCATCACCGCCGACATCGCCGCGATGAACATCTGGTTGCGGCCGGCGCCGAGCACCGACCAGTAGTACGCGTCGCCGAACAGGCGGTCGGCGGTGCGCTTCATGTGCAGCACGTCCTCGGGGTGCGGCCCGATGCCGCCGCGGATGCCGAACACCGACTGGATGAAAAGCGGCGGCTTGAGCAGGCCGCGGTCGAGGAAGTGGGCTGCGGTGTAAAGGTGGCCGATGTCGTAGCACTCGACTTCGAACCGGGTTTCATTATTTCTACAACTTTCCAAAATCGTTGCGATGTCCTTAAACGTGTTCTTGAAGATGCGGTCGTCCGACCCGGCGAGGTAGGGCCGCTCCCACGCGTGCTTCAGGTCCTTGTAGCGCGCGAGCATCTCGTACAGGCCGAAGTTCATCGAGCCCATGTTGAGCGAGGCGACCTCGGGCTTGAGCTGCAGCGCCGGCTGCAGGCGCTCCTCGATCGTCATGGTCGCCGCGCCGCCGGTGGTGAAGTTGATCACCACGTCGCTCGCCGCCTTGATCCTGCTGGCGAACTGGCGGAACAGCCCCGTGTCCTGCGTCGGGCTGCCGTCCTTCGGGTCGCGCGCGTGCAGGTGCACGATCGCGGCGCCCGCCCTGGCCGCGGCGATCGACGCCTCGGCGATCTCCTCCGGCGTCACCGGCAGGTACGGCGACATGCTCGGGGTATGAATCGACCCCGTTACTGCACAAGTAATGATCACCTTACCCTGCGCTGCTGCCATTACCTCCTCCAGTTGCGGTGATTCTAAGCAGTAAACCTAATTCGGGGTCAGGGCCACAATTCGTTTTCACGTACGCAAAAACGAGTTGCGGCCCTGGCCCCGAATTACGTTTCAGACTAAGTAGCGCGAGCCGCCGCACACCGCGATGTCCTGGCCCGAGATGTGCCGGCCCGGCGCGGTGGCGAGGTAGAGCGCCATGTTGGCGATGTCCTGCGCCGTGACCGTGGTGTTGAGGCTGGTGCCGGCCAGCATCTTTGCCCTTATCTCTTCATTTGAGACACCAAGGCTCTTCGCCCTGGCTTCGATCACGCGGTCGATGCGGTCGCCCTCGACGATGCCGGGCTGGATGCAGTTCACGCGCACCTTGTCGGGGCCGGCCTCGGCGGCGAGGCTCTGGGTGAACCCGACCACCGCCCACTTCGCGGCCGAGTACGGCGTGCGCATCGGGAAGCCGAAGCGCCCGGCGATCGACGACAGGTTGATGATGCTGCCGCCGCCCGCCTCCTTGATCAGCGGCATGGCCTTTCGCGTGACGTAGAACATGCCGTTCAGGTCGATCGCGATGCAGCGGTCCCAGTCCTCGGGCCGGATGTCCTCGACCTTGCCGGTGGGGCCGGCGATGCCGGCGTTGTTGATCAGCACATCCAGCCCGTGCAGCTGCTTCTTCACGTCGACGAACAGCCGATCGACATCGTCGATTTTTGCAACGTCGGCCATGGTCTGCGTGACCGTCGGGAGCTGCTTCTTCGTGGCTCCGAGCGCCTTTTCGTCGATGTCACAGATGTGTACGCGCGCGCCGTGCTCGACAAAGGTGCGGGCGATGACGCGGCCGATGCCCGCGGCGCCGGCGGTGACGAGCACGCGCAGGCCTTTGCCGGAGAATTCCATGCCGCCGCATAATACACTCGGGTTTCCGGGGGAAGCCGTGGCCGAGCAAGAAGAACGCAGGCGGGTTTCGATCTCGATCGAGCAGGAGGAGCTGCGCGGGATCTCGCGCACCGTGGCCGAGATCCATTGGCTGCTGCTGATCCTCGTGCTGCTGTACCTCGTGTTCGGCGGCGAGGCCGGCGACCCCGAGGCCGCCGCCGCGGTGTCGGCGGGCCTGTTCTTCTACGCGGCGCTCATCATGAGCTTCCGCTACGCGAACTTCTACAAGCGCGAGACGCGCTGGAAGATCGCGCTCGAGACGCTCGGCATGATCGCGGTGATCACCTGGGTGCTGTGGTACAGCGAGCGCCTGGCGAGCCCGCTGGTCAATCTCTACCTGCTGCCGGTGATCACCTCGGCGCTCACTCTCGGCAAGCTCACCACGCTCGCCAACGTCGGCCTGATCGCCGCCTGCTACGTGTTCCTCGGCGGCGGGGTCGCCCCGGCGGAGCTCCTTTCGCTGCGCTTCGTCGCCGGGTTCTTCGCCCAGATCGCGCCGGTGCTGCTGGTCGCGTACATCACCACCATGTTCTCGGCCGACATCCGTTACGGGCTGCAGCACGCGAGGCTGCTGGCCGAGACCGACGAGCTCACGGGCCTCTTTAACACCCGCGGCTTCGCCATCGCGGCCAACCGCCTGTTCGGCCAGGCGCTGCGCTACGGCCGCCCGGCGAGCGTGCTGATGATCGACTCGGACAACCTGAAAGGCGTGAACGACAGTCACGGCCACGACGCCGGCAACCGCCTGCTGCGCCAGGTGGCGAACGCGATGCAGACCGAGCTGCGCGCCACCGACGTGCCGGCGCGCTACGGCGGCGACGAGTTCATCGTGCTCCTTCCCGAGACGCCGCCCAAGGGCGCGCTCGACGTGGCCGAGCGCATCCGCGCCGCGATCGGCGCGCGCCCGCTCGCGCTCAACGGCCAGCAGGTCGCCTCGACGGTGAGCATCGGCCTCGCCTGCTACCCGCAGGACGGCCGCACCCTGGACGCGCTCGCGGCGCGCGCCGACCGCGCCCTGTACCAGGCGAAGCAGGAAGGCCGCAACCGCGTGGTGCGCTACCAGCCGGCGTAGCGGGGACTTTCCTGAAGCTCTTAGCGGTTGGCAGCGCTATTGCTTGCGCCATTCGGAAAGCGTAGACGATCTGTCATTGACCGGATCGACGAAGCCGGCCCTATGCCTCGCTGACCTGCAGGCCGCTCGCGCCGAGCGTTCTGGTCCTCATGCCCTCGCCCAAAGGAGCCTGATGCCGTAGCGCGCGAGCGCGCGGTCTCGCGAAACCAGGGTCATGGATTCGCACAGCGCCTGCGCGACCAGCATGCGGTCGAAGGGGTCGCGGTGGTGCGGTGGCAGATTTGCGATCCGCGCGGTGTGCTCGAGGCTGATGCCGAGCTGCTCCACGCCGGCCGCCGGCAGCGCCTGCGCCAGGCCCTGCGCGTCGAACACCAGCTTGCCCAGCGCCACCTTGACCGAGATCTCCCACGCGCTTGCCAGGCTGGCGAACACGTCGTTCTCCGCCGCCTGGATCGCGCGATGCGCCGCCGCCGGCAGCTTCTCGGGCGCCGTGAGATACCAGAGCAGCGAGTGCGTGTCGAGGAGGAGCCTCAATCGCGCTCTTTGAAGACATCGAAGATGTCCTCAGGCAGCGGCTTGTCCCAGCCCTTGCGGAACTTGATCTTGCCGCGCAGGATGCCGCCCACCCTCTTTTTCCGCACCGGCCGATAGCCGACCAGCCTGGCCACGGCCTTGCCGTGCCGCGAGATCACCACCTCCTCGCCTGCCTGCGCGCGATCCACCAGCTCCGAGAGCCGGGCCTTCGCTTCGTGCAGTTGCACCTTTTCCATAATTGGTCAGTTTAGACCAAATCGCCGGCCGCGTCATCCCTCCGGCAACAGCGTGCGGATCCGGCCGAGAAGGTCCATCGGGCTGTAGGGCTTGGCGAGGTAGCCGGTCGCGCCCGCGTCTCTTGCCTTCTGCTCATCGCCCGAGAGCGCGAACGAGGTGATGACGAGGATGGGGATCTGCGCGGTCGCGGCCTCGGCGCGGAGCTTCTTGGTCGCGTCGATACCGGACATCTTCGGCAGCTGCACGTCCATGAGGATGAGGTCCGGCTTTTGCTCCAGCGCGGCGGCGACGCCCGCCTCGCCGTCGTGCGCCTCGATCAGCTTGTACGTCGTGTTCTTGAGCAGCGCACGCACGATCTTGCGGTTCATCTCGTTGTCTTCGACGTTGAGAATGGTTTTCACGCTTTTGCCCGAAGTGGAACTTCGAATATGAAGGCGGATCCCTTGCCGACCTCGCTTTCTACCCAGATCCGGCCGCCGTGCATCTCGACGAACCTCTTGCTGATGGAGAGCCCCAGGCCCGTGCCGCCGTACTCAGAGGCGATGGTTGCGTCGGTCTGCTTGAACTCGGTGAACAGGCTGCCGATCTTCTCCGCCGGAATGCCGATGCCGGTGTCGAAGACGCTGTAGCGGAGCTGGCCGTTCTCCTGCAGGACCGTGATCTCCACCTTGCCCTCCTTCGTGAACTTGAGCGAGTTGCCGGCGAGGTTCATCAGGCACTGCGCGATGCGTCCGGCGTCCCCGAAAGCAAGCGGGATGTCGGCCGCCACCGAGGCGACGAAATCGATCCCCTTCTCCGCGGCGAGCGGGCGGAGCGTCGAGCGCACGCTCTCGACCGTGTCCTGCACCGAGTAGTCGCCGAGCGCGAGCTCCATGCGGCCCGCCTCGATCTTGGCCAGATCCAGCACGTTGTTGATGAGGCGCAGGAGATGCTTGCCGCTCGTCTGGATGTCGGTGAGCGGCTCCTTCATGTCGGCGGGCACCGGCCCGTAGACCTCGCCGAGCAGCATCTCGTTGAAGCCGAGGATCGCGTTCAAGGGCGTCCTCAGCTCGTGGCTCATGCTGGCCAGGAACTGCGACTTGTGCTGGCTCGCGACCTCGAGCTCCTTGCTCTTCGTCTCGATCTCGCGGAAAAGCCGCGCATTCTGGATCGCCATCGCCGACTGCGTGGCGAAGGTCTTCAGCAGCTCGACCACCTCCGCCGGGAAGGGCCCCAACGTTTTGCGCGTCACCGAGAGCGCGCCCATCACGCGATCCTCGCGCAAGAGCGGCACCGTCAGGATCGCCCGGTAGCCGGCCTTGATCAGGAGCTCCTTGCGGGTGCTGTGATAGCTCGCATCGAGAATGTCCGGGACCTGGGTCGCCTCGAGCGTGATCGCTGTGTTGCCGACCGTGCCGTCGCCCTTGCGGATCGGCACGCGGCGAATCGTCTCGAGCAGCTCCGGATCCTGGCTGTCGGAGGCCTGCAGCCGGAACTCCTCGGCCCGCTCGTCGTACTCGTAGATCGAGCCGCCATCCAGCCCCGTGAGCTGCACCGCGCGCGACACAATCGTCTGCAGCACCTTGTCCAGCTCCAAGGTCGAGCTGATCGCCTGCCCCACCTCGCCCAGCGCCGTGAGCTGCCCGACCGACTTCGTGAGCGCCTTGGCGCGTTTTTTCAATTCCTTGAACAGGCGCACGTTCTCGATCGCGATCACCGCTTGGCCCGCGAAGGTCTCGAGCAGCGCAAGCTGCTTTTCATCGAGCCCCCCCGGCTCGCGGCGCGTGACGAGGATGGTTCCGATTGCCTCGCCTTCGCGGAACATCGGCGCGTGGATCATCGAGCGGATGTTGAGGCGGCGCGCGTTCTCGCGCGCGTGCGGCGGCGCATCCGGCGCTTCGGTGTCGCGCAGGTTCACCAGCCGTCGCTCCAGAATCGCAGTGCCGCCCGCGCTCTCAAGGCTGATGGGCACGCCAAGGCCAATCGCAGAGAGTCCTTCGCCCGCAGAAGCCACGGCGCACAACTGATCGCCCTCGACGATCCCGATGATCACCGATGACACGCCGGCGAAAAGCTTGACGCCGCTTCGCACGATGGCGTCAAACACCGGCTGCGTGTCGGTCGGCGAGCCGCTGATCACCCGCAGGACCTCCGCGGTCGCGGTCTGTCGCTCGAGCGCCTCCTTGGTTTCGTTGAACATCCGCGCGTTCTCGATGGCGATCACCGCCTGATCGGCGAAGGTCTGCACCAACTCCACCTGCTTGCGGGTGAAGAGACGCACCTCGCGGCGATAGATGGCGATCGCGCCGATCAGACGCTCGTCACGGACGAGCGGCACCCAGATCAGCGTTCTGAGACCCTCCAGCTCCACCGACTTGATCCAGATGGCATCCCCTCTCCGGTAGGCCTGCGTCTCTTTCGCGTCCGCTACTTGGCCGGGCCGCCAGGGCCCGGCCGGCCGAAAGAATTCGGGACCGAAGTGGTGCGTTCTCTCCGACATCCACTGGACGTACTCCGGCTTGGCGCCATGAAATGCCACCGCCCGAAAGGCGTCGCCGCCCTCGAAGATCCACAGCACGGCGAGCTGTGCTTCCGAGAGGTGCGTCGCCTTGTCGAGAATCGCGCGGAACGCAGGGGCGATGTCGGCGGGGGAAGCCGCGATGAGCTTGAGGATCTCAGCGGTCGCTGCCAGTTGTTCCTGCGCCTCGTTCAGGCGCTGCTCGAGCCCCGGGCTCGGCGCCTTCTTGCGGCCGCCGGGCGGCCTCTGTTTGCGTTGCCGGGCGGCTGGCTCGATTTTCCTGCCTGGTGCCATTGGTCCATCTCCCCCGGGAGCGCCAATCAGAAACTTGGTTGCGACCTGGACCGTGGCCCAACCAGGTCGGCCCGATGCTCCTCAAAGAAGTCCTTCCCGGCGCGGTAGCCGACGTCGTACAGCAGCTCGAGATTGCTGTACGACCAGTCCAGGACGTTGGGCCAATGATCCGAGGGAATGTGGTCCTCGAAACCGACGCTCAGCAGCTTGGGCTCGGGGCGCAGCTTCTTCTTATGCACTTCGCGAAACAGCTTCAGGTCGTCCTCGGCGATGGCGACCAGCGGCACGATGATCGACTTCACCCAGGCGTCGTAGAGGTTGCGCGGCTCGGCGATCAGCTTTTTCATGCCGAGGACGTCGAACACGACGATGGTGTCGATGTGGGGTTGGCCCGCGCGGTGCTCATACAGGCCCTTGAAATTCAGGGTGTCCTGCGCGGCGCCCTCAAGGTAGGTCTTGCCATCGAGCTTGAACGGCGCGTAGATCATCGGAAACGCCATCGCCGCCTGGAAGTGCCGGATATCGACCTGCTCCTTTGGAAAGATCTCCATCCTGCCCGCCTCGATGCAGTACGCGCTCATATAGAACTCGCCCGCGAAGTCCTTGAGCCTGGCGAAATCCACCATCTCATCGATGAGCGGCGCGGGCTGGCACAAGCCCAGGCTGGCGGGGCCGAGATCGCTGGGACATGCGCAGGCAAGCATAAGAGCGGTCCAGTCGTTGACCAGGCGCTGGGTGTCGGGCGTGGAGGAGCCCATCAGCCGCTGCCATAGCTCGGCCTGCTGGCCCGCCATCGACTGCCAGAAGCGCGTATAGGCCTGGGCCAGCACCCCAGGCTTGTGGAACACCTTGAAATTGACGGGTAGCAAGCGATAAATCGCGTCGTGCACGCCCGAGTTCACCAGGTTTTTCAGCGCCTCGGAACGGCTGATGCCTTTGGGTGCCGCATATAGCAAGCCGATCAGCATTCCCGCGCCCGCGGTCGACACCACGTCGAACTTGACACCGGCCTCATCCAAGGCCGCGATCGCCCCGGCCATCAACGTCAGATTCGGGGCGCCTCCCCCCACCACCAGCGCAATCGTCATGCACCCTCCATGGCGTCAGAACGCAGCATCCCATTCCCGCGCAAGCCGTCGTGCTCGCGCCGAATGCCATGGTAACGGGCTTTCCCGGCCGCGGCGCTAAGGCTTTGCTTTTCTCATCCTTCGGGTGCGTGGAGGCGAATCAGCTTGAGCAGATCGAACGGGCTGCAGGGCTTGGCAAGGTATGCGGTGGCGCCGGCCTCCTTCGCCTTCTGCTCGTCGCGGAGAGCGCAATTATCGGGTATTCGCTATGCTGCCGCCGGGTTGACCTCGCGCTCGATGCGCTTGGCGTTGGCGATCTCGGCGACCCTCAGGTCGTAGGCCGCCTGCAGGTTGAGCCAGGAGCGTGCGTCGCCCCCGAAATAGCGGGCCAGCCGCATGGCGGTGTCCGCGCTGACGCCGCGCCGCTCGCGCACGATGTCGTTCACGCGCGGCGCCGGAATGTTGAGCGCCTTCGCCAGTGCGTTCACGCTCATGCCGAGGGGAGCCAGGAATTCCTCCCTCAGCACCTCCCCCGGATGCACTGGCCGCATGCCGTTCTTGAACATGCTTAGAGCTTCAACTCCCAGTATTCGCCCACCAGCGGCACGCCGAACTCCCGGTGGCGCTGCTGCTTCACGCGCTTGAAGCCGCTGCTCTTATAGATGCGCCGCGCGGCAGTCAGGTTCGACTGCGTCCACAGCGCGAGCTTGCGATAGCGCTGGTCGCGGCAGAAAGCGATGCACTCCTCGACCAGGCGCGTGCCGAGCCCGCGGCCCCGCGCCCGAGGCTCCACCAGCAGCAGGCGCAGTTTCGCCGTTGACTTGTCTTTCTTTACTACAAAGACCGACCCGACGGGTTCGCCAGCCATCTCCGCGATCCAGCAGCGCTCGCGCCCGGCGTCGAAGTTCCTCAGGAAGTCGCGGGCAATCTCCGCCACCAGCGCCTCGAACCCCGCGCCCCAGCCGCGTTCCTCGAAGTACAGCCTGCCGTGGGCCTGCACGACCCAGCCCATGTCGCCGGGGCCGTGCTCGCGCAGAAGGATGGGTTGGGGTTCTTTCTTCTCAAGAACCGATTCAACAGCCTGTAGCGCCCCGACAAGTCGCGCCTGCTGCGGCGCCGCCAGCTCGCCCAGCATGCCCGCCACGAGCTCGCGCGAGCGGCCGTCGAGCTGCTGGTACGCCTTGCGGCCCTTCGCCGTCAGCGACAGGCGTACGCGCCGCGCGTCCTCCCTCGCCGCCTCGCCCTGCACCACCCCCTGGCGCCTTAGCGTCGCCAGCAGGCGGCTGAGGTAACCGAGGTCCAGGTCGAGGTCGGTGCCCAGCTCGCTCGCCGTGGCTTCGCCGCGCTGGCCGAGCTCGTAGATCACGCGGCACTGCGGCAGCGGAAACGGGCTGCCCATGTAGCCGTGCTGCAGCGCGCCGATGCGCCGCGTGTAGAGGCGGTTGAAGCGGCGAACGGCATCGATGCGGTTCATGATGGATGGTCTGCGCGGATACTTGCTTTTGTCAAGTATTACATAATGGCAACCCATGGCCCTGTTCCGCAGAAGGCGCTTCCTGGCGACCGCCGCGGCCCTCCTCGCGGCGCCCGGAGCGGGCCGGGCGCAGGAGCCACGGGTGCCGCGGCGCATCGCGATACTGACGACGGGGTCGCCGAAATCCGTTTCCGCCTACATCCGCGCCTACAAGGATGGCCTGCGCGAACGCGGGCACGTCGAAGGCCGCGATATCGAGATCGAGGTTCACTACGCCGAGGGACGCGAGCAGGCGCTTGCGCCGCTCGCGGCGAAGATCGCCGCGCGCAAGCCTGCCGTGGTGGTCGCGGGAGGGACCATCGCTGCCGAGGCCACCCGCAAGGCTTCGCGAGACGTCGCCGTGGTCACGCTGGCCGGGGACATGGCGGGCACCGGTCTGGTCAAGAACTTCGCGCGGCCCGAATCGGGTATCACGGGCGTCAGCTTTCAGGCCGCCAGCCTCGATCCGAAGCGGCTCGAGCTGCTTGCTGCGCTGCTCCCCAAGGGCAGCGCCGTGCTGAACCTCACCGATTCGAGCGCGCGCGCCGGATCGCACGTCACGCTTGGCGACATGGGGCGCGCTCTCGGGCTCGTGTTGCACGCCGTAGAGGCGCGCACGCCGGAGGAGATCGACATTGCTTTCGGCGCGGCGCGCAAGCTCGCGGTCGCGGGTGTCAACGTGCTGACCTCCCCGTTCCTGAACGTCCACCGGGCGCGGATCATCAAGCTCGCGGCGGCCGCGCGGCTTCCGGCGATCTATCAGTGGCCGGAAACCGCGGAAGAGGGCGGGCTCCTGGGCTACGGCCCGCGGATCGTCGAAATCTACCGCCAGCTCGCCGGATTCACCTCGCGCATCCTGAAGGGCGCAATCCCGGCCGAGCTTCCCGTCGAGCAACCGGTCCGCTACGAGCTGGTGGTCAACATGAGAACCGCGCGCGCGATTGGCGTGGCAATGCCGCCGTCCTTTCTGCTGCGCGCAGACAAGGTGATCGAATGACTCTTTTCGAGCTGACGGGCAAGGCGGCGCTGGTCACCGGCGGCAACGGCGGCATCGGGCTGGGGATGGCGCAAGGCCTTGCCGCCGCGGGCGCGAAAGTGGCGATCGCCGGACGCGACCGGTCCAAGAATGCGCAGGCCCTGAAAACGCTCACCGGAGCGCTGGCCGTGGCAGCCGACCTCACGGACGAAAAGGCGTGCCGCGGGACGGTGGAGGAAGCGGCGGACAAGCTCGGCCGGCTCGACATCCTCGTCAACAACGCCGGCATGAACGTGCGCAAGCGCCCGGAGGAATACTCGCTCGACGAGTGGAAGCTGGTGATGGACACCAACCTCACCAGCGCCTTCGTCGCCGCGCAGGCGGCCTATCCGCACATGAAGCGCGCCGGCGGCGGCAAGATCGTGAACATCGGCTCGATGATGTCGCTGTTCGGCGCCTCCTTCGTCGCGCCCTACGGCGCGAGCAAGGGCGGCATCGTGCAGCTCACGCGCGCGCTCGCCTGCGCGTGGGCGAGGGACAACATCCAGGTGAACGCGGTGCTGCCCGGCTGGATCGACACCGCGATGACCCAGCGCGCGCGCAAGGACATCGCCGGCCTGCACGAAAACGTGCTCCGGCGCACGCCCGCGGGCCGCTGGGGCGAGCCGACGGACCTTTCGGGAATCGCGGTCTTCCTGTGCAGCAAGGCGTCCGACTTCATCACCGGCACCGCCATCCCGGTCGACGGCGGCTACTCGACGCAGGGCTAGAAGGCAGTCTCGACGAAGGTGTAGATGTAGTTCGAGCCGCCGTCGACGCTCTTGAAGAGCAGCCCCGAGCCGAAGACCCCCGAGCGGTGCGATACGCCGAGGCCGAGATAGGTCTCGCGCAGCGAGGGCACGCGCAGCAGGTCGCCCACGCTGAAGTCGACCGTCGGGTCCGCATGGAGCAGCAGCTTCGAAGTGCCCCGGTTGCGCAGCGCCTGGTCGCGCTGCTCGGTGAACGGGATGCGGCGTGCATAAGAGATGCCGGTGCCGTACCCCAGCCGCGTGCGCAGCCGATCGCGCCACGGGAAGCCGTACCAGTTGATCCTGAAGTAGGCCTGCGCCTGCCAGAAGTCGGGCTGCAGATCCTTTTCGAGGTGGCGCAACAGGCCGACGAAGCCGAAAAGGTCGACCGGCCATCCGTTCAGGCGCTCGACGAGCCGCTGGCCGACCTCGACCGCCAGGACGTCCGTCGGGTCCTGGGTGTGGGTGCTGGTGCATTGCAGGGTGACGATCACCAGCATGTCGCAGTCGCTCGAGGCGCCGTGGTAGACGCGCAGGATGAGGGGTTTGCGGCTGCCCGGCGGCGCGGGCTGCGGCGTGAAGCCGTATAGCAGGCCGGCGGTCACGCTGGGAGAGATCCGGTCCTCCACCACGGGGCTGTGGCGCACGCCGCTCGACGCGCGCGTGAGGCCCACGCCGCCGAGCGCCTGCAATCTCTCCGTGATGCGGTACGTGGCGACCGCGCCGAGCTCGAGGTCGACGCCTGCACCCGGTGCGTAGCCTGGGACGCCGTAGTAGTAGTTGTTCAGCTTCGCGTCGCGCCAGGCGAGCGTCGC
>Ga0187892_10005769_pt1 | contig 19108 bp, 14 predicted proteins | sample MA1701073metaG_FD_139345 | JGI IMG/M metagenome (GOLD analysis project Ga0187892, IMG submission 139345) | Bio-ooze microbial communities from a basaltic lava cave in the Kipuka Kanohina Cave System on the Island of Hawaii, USA - MA170107-3 metaG ...
GGAACTGGCGGACCGCCTTCGCCTGTACATCCGTGAAGTGAACCTCGCCCCGGTGGTCTTTCGCTGGAAATACAAAATGGATGAAATTTCTATTGACTAAGTATTAACAGAACTATCATCTAGTTCGATGGCGCCAGTTGGCACCTCCGGACCAGCCTCCAACGGGGTCAGGTACCAATCAGAGCGTCCCCATAGAGTGTTCCCCATAACCAGTAAGTGCTTTCCATCCGGTGCCCAGATGGGGTGGCTACCGACAAATGAATCGGATCCAATTCGCCGCAGGGACCCGCCGCCAGCGCTGATGACGTAGATTTTTCCTTTCGCCCTGTAAGGCAAGATTGGAAATTAGCTCAAACAGACCAGTCCAAGACAAATAGAGGGCCACTCGTGCGCCCACCCGTCCGACCCGCAATGGCGGATTCGATGCTAATGCTCAGAGGTTTGTCTCTATGAACTCGTTGGATCTCGCTCACAGCTTCGCAGTATTCGCACCAGGGTCGCGGCTAACTTGTGAAGGGGAGGCCTGATCGCTCGCCGCTGAGGACGGCGGCCCCCACATTTCAGAAATTCGAAGTCCGATCAGCCGAGGAACAGACCTGACGGAGCGTCCTCACGTGAGACGACGCATTCGTGACGACTCCACTGCTGCCTGACACTTCAGAATCCTCTTCCAAGAGCTTTGACCCTTCCCGATAACTACCTTTCTTTCTGTTGATTACCTCGTGACCCTCTTTTGAGCGGTCCAGTGATAGGCAATTGACCCACCGTGCATTGAGGTACCTGTCGGCCTAGTCGACATTCGGCGTCATCCCGCAACCTCCGGAGGTGACACCGATGTTCCCTACCCTAGTGATCAGTGCTGTTTTGCTCTTGGTGAATGCAGTAGGTCAAACAGAAAGCAAGCCGAACCGACAAGAGAGCGAATCGCCGCAACAAGTCCATGTCCGAATCTACGACTACGCTCATGTGCCGCCTGAGGTGGTGGTTGAGGCTAAAAGGGTAAGTTCGTCGATCTTCCAAAAAATTGGAGTGGAAGTGCTGTGGTCAGACCACTCCTTTAGCAACCCAGGGGAAACCGCTGTTGCCAGTGATTCTGGATATCCGAAACTCCAATTGAGAATCTTGACTCGTAAGATGGCTGAGAAACTCCCTGTGAAGAAGAATATGACAGGTCTGGCTTTCCAGGCAACCCAGGGACAGGCAGCGAGGGTGGCCAACGTCTTCTATCACCGAGTGGAAGACTTGGCCCAACAAAGGATTTGCTCCAAAGGCGAAATCCTCGGTCATGCAGTGGCCCATGAGTTAGGTCACCTCCTCCTGGGCAATCTCGATCACTCTTCCACAGGCCTCATGAAGGCACAACTGGGGAAGCCAGAGCTGGAGAGTGCTACCCGCGGAGACCTTCTGTTCACGGATGGCGAAGCACTCCTGATCCGGCGCGCAGTTGGCCAACCGAATCTGGACCGGTAAGAAAGCGGAGATCGGTCCGATGCAAGGCAAACGGCCTTGAGGACCCGTGGATGAACAGTGGTCAAACGGTCAAGGTGCGGAGCAGGGTGCTGGGCGCCAAATGGCTTCTATGGTTTTTCGTCCAGGTGCAGCCGAATGACTTCCATGGTTTCGGGCCGGTCGAAAACCTTGCCGGGGAAGAACCGCTTGATGACAACGCGGGCAATCCCGAAGGTAAACCCAGCTACAAATGTGATACCCAACATGATTCCGCAAAAAATGAAGATGTTGATCATCACCTGGCCGATGCTGGGTGGCTCCACCTTCGGGTCCCAACTTACCGTGGAAACGTAGGAGACTTTCTCAAGCAACGTCGTGGCAAGTTCGGGCGAGTTAGAAGCCAGCACCATGACGACCATTGGCCCGTCACGTTTGTAAAAGACGGTCTTATCAGGGTGTCGAGACGAATACAGCTGGTAACCTGCTTCAAGCAGGCGGCGGGCAAGTTGCTGTGTTGGGTAATGGATCAACAGGAGCGTAGCGCTTTCTCCGCCGGCTTGTTCATATTTGGCAATGGCTGCTTCGGCGCCCGTCGAAAGGCCAAACGGGTCCTTATCGCCCAAGGGCAGGAGCCGTGATAACGCTTCCGCGCCCATCACGAATTTTTCACTGTGTGGAACGCGGTTCTCCGACGGAAGCTTGCTCGCGACCGTCGGAAGCGAAAAATCGGTTGGCAGCGATCCCGAAATAATCCGTGAGATCTGCAGCCTGGCTGCTCTCAATGCAGGGTCGGCGGACTCCGAACCCACAACGACGTAGTACTTGCTTTGATGAAAGCTGACTTCCCGGGCAGTTCCCACACTGGCACGGCCGATTCCGTCAAGTGGTTCGGCGGTTGGCGGCCTGGCGTAAGTAAACAATCCATAAGCCGCGGCCGAGTCCAACATTTCATAGACCGCAATCGTTAGAGGTTTCTGTTCGGTGCGGATGAGCTGCGCCTTGGTAAGTTTGGCGAAGCCGTACTCGAGGATGATGGCGGAATCGTGGGGCCGATAGCTCGACAGGGTCTTACTGTTGAACACCTCCTCCTTGCTTCCGCGCAGCAGCTTCCAGGATGTTTGTTCCTGAATGGATGCAAGCGCCCGCGTGGCGTCGGCAAGAGCTGTTTGCGAGACTGCTCCACAGAACAGAAGAATCAGAATGAGGTGTCGCATTCTTAGAGTATCCTGCACGTGGGGAAAAAATCTCAATGCGAATTGCCGAGGCTGCACTTTTCCGGCAGCGAAGAGACTTCCGAGTCGATTGTATCCCTGATTGGACAAATCGATCATCTTGGAAAATAGAGTGACGAATCTCTTCGGTGACGGCTCTGCTCACCCGGCGCTCCGGACTACCCTCGCCCCTTGGGAGAGGAGACAGAGCGTCGGGGGCGTGCCGCTCAATCATGAAGACCTCGATGTTTACGGAAGATTCCGAGCGGTCTTGATACCACCCAGAGCCTCAGCATAGGCCTCGATTCCACGGCACAGCGCTTCGGCGAGTTTTTGACGATAGCCAGATGATTTCAAAAGCTTCTCGTCCGAGGGATTGCTCACAAAGGAGACTTCCGAAAGGATCGATGGCATGTTCGCGCCGATGAGGACGATAAAGGGCGCCTGTTTCACTCCGCGGTCGCGCGTCTGGCTGTGAGCTTTCTGAAGCTGGCTGGTAACGGATTTCTGCACGATCTGAGCAAGTTCGCGCGACTCGTCGATCTTCTCTTTCAGGGCGATTTTCTGCACGAGATCCTGCAGCTCGAAGATCGTTTTCTGAGCACTTGAATTCTCGCGTGCTGCAATTTCTTCAGCTTCGGCGGATGAGGCAAAGTCTAGAAAGAACGTTTCCACGCCACTGACTCGCCGGTTGCGGCTCGAATTTGCGTGAATCGACAGGAAGAGATCGGCCTGGCTGTGATTTGCCATGGCGGTCCGTTCTTCAAGGGGTATGAACGTGTCGTCTTCACGAGTAAGAAGGACCTCGCTGCCCAGTTTCGCTTCGACCAATGTCTTGAGCTTTAGGGCAATGTCAAGCACCAGATCCTTCTCCTGCAAACCGGAGGGCCCAACGGTTCCTGTGTCGTGACCGCCATGACCTGGGTCTATAACGATGCGGCCCACTTTCAAACCCAGAGTCCGAATGAGTGAACGCGTACCGTCACTCTTGGGTATTGAAGAACGAGCGACGCTTCTCGATTCCTTCTCGTGGGGAGCTTCTTCCCCAGGTGCTTTCTTGATTTCCTCTGTCTTGGCCGGCGTGTCGGTAGACTTCTTGCCTACTTCCTGTTTCGTCGGAACGGGCTCGATCGGTCCGGCAGGTTCATGACGTTTTGCGGCCACGTTCTTCGCTTCGGGAGCCTTGTCAACGCTGCCTTTCTGCAGGGCTGTTTGCAGATCCACTTCGTCTGCCAGCGGTTCGCCATACCTCACTCTCCATGCGGTGTTCGCGCCCGACGTCTTTGCCTGCTCTGCCCTCGCGACTCCCTGAACGTCGACGACAATACGGGATGGATTCGACAAGCGCAGGACTTGGCAGTTCTTGACGGAGCCCATATCTAGCACAACACGAGCCACCGTCTCGTTTGATTGGCCGAACCGAATCTTGTTCACGTAGCCGTCGTTCAGAACCACAGTTTTTCCAACTAGAGCCGGGGCGAGTTGGACGTTTTGAAGGTCGATGAAAACCCTGGCCGGGGTTTCCAGACGCCCTTCCACGTAGTTCACCTCCCGATCGGTATTGATGACCAAACGGGTATAGTCGTCCGTATTCCAGTACCGAATCGCGCTGATCACTAACGGCTTGCGGGCGTCCTGCTCGGACGGTGGTGTCTTTCCGGAAGGTCTGGGCGACTCCTGATTCCTGGCTGAAAGAACGGGTCTCAACGTTTTCGGAGGCTCGTCAGGGACACTCTGCCCAACTCGCTGGCTCAAAGCCTTGGCGGGTGCAGTATCAGAGGCTGAGGCGGCTGCATTCGAACGGTTGGACTTCTTCGCCTGCTTGAGTTGGGTTCGAAGATCGTCAAGCCGGGCTCGGGCGTTCCGAGCTCTCTTCGAATGAGGGTATCGCTTAAGAAGATCCTTGAACATTTCCTGGGCTGAAGCGGCGTCATCCAAATCGCTCAGGTATATCTCGGCGGCAGTAAAGAGTCCTTCCGCTCCGTAGGGGCTCGCCGGGTATTCCCGTTCTAGAAAGACATAGGCCTGAATCGCCTGCTGAAAGTTCCTAGCGTTTTTCAAGTCGCTACCCATCAATTGGTAGAGTTCGGCGACCGCCAGCAGGGCATCGTCCGCCTTTGCGGAAACCGGGAACTGGTGGTAGACAGAACGGTATTTATTGATAACTCGCTGGAAGTCGCTGCTGGTGCGCAAGCGCTTGGGCTTGCCTTCCAGAGCGGTACGCAACTGGATTGCTTGATCGTACAATTCAGGAGCCAGCGGTTTGGAGGGAGTCTCGCCGCACAGCCAGGACGGCGTCGGGAGGAGCAGGAAAGACAGGGCTAGGACAAGCAACCTGTAAGAGCCGCCGTTATCCTTCACCCGGAATAACCCGAAAGGCTGTTTTCCTGGTTTCATTTAAGGATTGCGAGAATCGGGTCCAGCTGAGGGGAAGCTGAAACGATTTACTTTTTCGCCGCCCTTATCGATAGGCGCTGTCCACATTCGAATAGACGACGCGGCCTGAGTTGTCGCGGTAAGTGCTGATGCGCCGATCGGCTGCGGACTGGTTTGATGCGACTAGAAAGCTTCCTTTCTTGCTATAAGCTTGCGAGATCTTTCGAACGTAAGCCTGAGTTTCTCGATAAGGGGGGATCCCTTTGTACTTTAACACGGCGTTTTCGCCAGCGTTGTACGCCGCAAGAATATAGGGGAGGTTATTTGGAAACATGCCCATCAGAAACTTGAGGAACTTCACACCTCCCTCAATGTTTTGTTTGGCATCGAAGACGTTGGTCACCCCAAAGCGTTTGGCAGTGTCAGGGATCAGTTGCATGAGGCCGAGGGCGCCTTTGTTCGATACGGCATACGGATTGAAGTTCGACTCGGTTTTCGCGACCGCCTTTACCAGTTCCGGATCAACACCCTGCTGTTCCGAAATTTCCTCGATCCACTTCTCGATCTGTTCAATCTGCGCTGGAACCGGTGATTTGTCGTTCAGCGGGATCAACTTGGGCTTTTCGGGTGCCAAGTCCGTTTTTACCAGGCGGTAGATCTCTTCCGTGTTGGAGTAGACTCTTTTCCCTTCTGAACTGGCAAATTTGACGATCTCTTGCGCCTGAGGAGTCTCTGAGAATCCACCCTCAGAGACTCCCAAAAAGAAAACCACCAACGCTGGACATAGTGAGAACCTGGGTCGCAAAGGGCGTCATCCTCCCAATTCGAACTTAAACTTAACAAAAACAACTAGATAATACAATTTCCAAATACAGCTGTGCTCATCTTGCCTTTTTCGAAAAGACGGAAAACCAAGTCAAAAAGTCGAATGGTTCCAGGATGCCGCGCTTTACCCGTCCTGTGATCGTTCAACGAAGGCACGCACAGCCTCAAGGGCCTTCCCAAGCTGGGCTGGTTCTTTGCCACCAGCTTCGGCAATTTCTGCCTTGCCGCCCCCACTACCGCCAACGATCGCCGAGATCTCTTTCACCAGCTTTCCGGCGTGGATTCTTGACGTTAGGTCTGAGGTCACCGTTGCCACTAGAGCAACCTTGTCGCTGCCTACAGTCCCCAAGACCACGACGCCTCTGCCCAACTGGGCTTTCAGCTCGTCGGCCAAATTCCTTAATCCACCCTTGTCCAAGCCATCGACAACGGCTGTTAGAATCTTTATATCTTTGATAACTAGAACCGATTCAAGCAATTCCCTCGCTTGGCTGCGTGCCATGCGGTAGCGCAAGTCTGCAACCTCTTTCTCTAGTATCTTGATGGCAGATTGATGTTTTTCCACGAGGTGAACCAAGTCTGAGCGCTTGCCCTTAACAAGTTCCTCCAGATCACCAATCAGGCGTTCGTCCTCCCGGAATCTGCCAAGAGCGCCCTCCCCTGTGATTGCCTCAACCCTTCGAATCCCTGCCGCAACGCCTGCTTCGCTAACGATCTTGAACAAACCGATATCTCCGGTGCGCTTAACATGGGTTCCGCCGCAGAGTTCTTTGCTAAATGTGTCAATAGAAACTACGCGAACCTGGCTTCCATACTTTTCGCCGAATAGGGCCATAGCGCCATCGGCTATGGCGTCATTCAAGTCCTTCACCGAGGTTGTGACCTGGGAGTTCTGCATGACGGTGGCATTCACCAAACTCTCAATTTCATTGATTTCGACGCCGGACAGGGGAGCATAGTGAGTGAAGTCGAACCGCAGACGATCGGGAGCCACCAACGAGCCGGCTTGCTTGACGTGAGTGCCCACCAAGTTTCTCAACGAGGCATGAAGCAGGTGTGTGGCGGTGTGGTTCTTTTCGGTGGAAAGGCGTCGAGTCAAATCCACTTTGGCTTTGACGACGTCTCCAACCTTCATAAGACCTCGAATACATTTTGTCTCGTGGGCCGAGTGACCTGGAACCAACGGGTAGGTGTTGTGGACGAGCGCCTCAGAGTTCTCGCCTTCGAGTGTTCCGGTGTCGCCGATCTGACCGCCGGTTTCAGCGTAGAACGGTGTCCTGTCCAGAAAGATGTCTCCGGTTTCTCCAGTTTGCAGCTGCACAGTTGCCTTGCCTTCAACTTGAATGGCTACGATTCGTGCATCCGGAACCTCAAGATCGGTGTATCCCACGAACTGGGTCCTCTCGCTGCTTGGTGCCGCGACAGTGGGACCCGAACTGGCGACATCCTTCCAACTGGCTTTGCCTCGCTCGCGTTGGGCTTCAAGCTTTGCATTGAAGGCTGCTTCATCCAGCTTCACCCCGGTTTCATCGGCCAGCTCCTGCATCAGGTCGAGCGGCAGACCAAACGTGTCGTAGAACTTGAACATCACCTCGCCCGGAAGGACGTGCTCCGACGCTGGCGTCTTCTGGATCTTCGCGAAAGCTTCGGTCAATTGATCGATAGCGATACGGATGGTTGACGAGAAACGCTGCTCTTCATTCTTCACCACCTTGGCCACGTACTCGCGTGTCGTCAGCAATTCGGGGTATGGGCCTTTCATCAGTTCGGCGACGTAGCCTGTCATCTGATACAGAAACGGGTCCTCCAGCCCAATCAACTTGCCATGTCGAATCGCGCGGCGCAGAATCTTGCGCAGGACATAGCCGCGGCCATCGTTTGAGGGGATGATGCCGTCGCTGATCAGGAAGGCAGCGGCGCGTGCGTGGTCAGCAATGACGCGCATTGAGACGTCAGAATCAGGTTCCTGGCCGTAATCCTTCTGCGCGATCTCAGCGGCTTGCAGGATAAGGGGCTTCAAAAGATCAGTTTCAAAGTTGCTGGTCTTTCCTTGCAAAACAGCGGCGATGCGCTCCAGTCCCATGCCGGTGTCAATCGACGGCCTCGGCAAGGGAGTTAGCGTCCCAGCGGAGTCCCGGTTGTACTGCATGAAAACAAGATTCCAGATCTCGACGTAGCGGCCGCAATCGCAGGGGAACTGACAGTCCGTGTGCCCTTGCTCACTGGCTGACACGCCCTGGTCGTAGTGGAGCTCGGAACAAGGTCCGCACGGTCCGGTGTCGCCCATTGCCCAGAAATTATCCTTCTCTCCCAACCGAAAAATGCGGTCGCTCGGAACGCTGATGGACTTGCTCCAGATTTCGAATGCCTCTTCGTCGTCCCGGTAGATCGTCACCCACAGTTTGGCTTTGTCGAGGCCGTACTCTTTGGTCACCAGATTCCAAGCCAACGGAATCGCCAAAGTTTTGAAGTAATCACCGAACGAGAAATTTCCCAACATCTCAAAAAACGTATGGTGGCGCGCCGTCTTGCCGACGTTCTCCAGGTCATTGTGCTTGCCGCCGGCGCGAACACACTTCTGCGAAGTCGCGGCACGAATGTAGTCCCGCTTCTCCTTTCCCAGAAAAACATCCTTGAACTGGTTCATTCCAGCGTTGGTGAAGAGCAGCGTCGGGTCGTTGGCGGGCACCAACGAAGAACTCTTCACGATGCGATGTCCCTGCTGCTGGAAGTACTCCAGAAATCGATCGCGAATCTCGTGTCCGGTCAAATGATTGTCCTCACGTTATGTTTGTTTCTGGGGCTGTTGTGCTGGGGGAGATCTCTCTGTTGGGATTCGGTGCGCGACGTTGCTATTCACGGCAACTACGCAATTGCACAACTATTTGCTGCTTGAGCCTGCTACAGGATCGCTCAATCCGAATACATCTCCATCTTGAGACGCCGGCGCAGTGCCAGCCGAATCGCTTCGCCGGGGAAACCCCGCCGGAGCAGGTGATTATAAAGCCTGGAGAGCTTTTTTGCATCCATTGGCGGGGCAAGGGACCGGAGCTTTCGTTCAAGAGCGTGCTGGAGGGGTTCCAGTTCAGCTTCGGCTGGGTAGGCTTTCTCGAGCTCTTCCCGAACGAGTTTGGGGTTCAAGCCGCGAACGCGAAGCTCCCTCTCAATTCGGGCCCGACCGTGTGCCTTTCGCTGGAGATGGATGAAGGCTTCGCAAAACTTTCGATCGTCAAGATAGCCAGCGGCTTTCAGCCTCTGGATCACCTGGCTGACCGTGTCGGCGTCATGACATAACTGGAGAAGCTTCTGTTCCAGTTCACGAATCGGGAAGGGGCGGCGCGTGAGTGCTTTCAGCGCGCTAACGTAGAGTTGTTGAAATGAGTGAGGTTCAGCCTTACTTGTGGGTTCGCTCGAACTGGTTGCTGATGGTTCTTTCCATTTCCTCTTTGGCTGCATCGCTCGTGGAACGGATTCCTTGAGTGCGGAGCTTGAACTCGTCGGGATTGGATGCCTGCTTCAGCGCCTCATCATAGGTAATGAGCTTTTCGGTGTAAAGGCTGTAAATCGACTGGTCGAAGGTCTGCATTCCATACTGCGACGTTCCGCCCGCAATGGCCTCGCGGATCATACGCGTCTTGTCCTGGTTCGTGATGCAGTCGCGAATAAACTCTGTTGAAACCAGCACTTCAACGGCAGGGACGCGGCCCAGCCCGTCGGCTTTGCGAATGAGGCGCATGGAGACGATCGCCTTCAGAACGCTCGCCAGTTGCAGACGGATCTGTTTTTGCTGATGCGGCGGAAACACGGCAATGATTCGATGAATGGTCTCGGTGGCGTCGAGTGTGTGCAGGGTACTGAGCACCAGGTGGCCCGTTTCGGCAGCCACAAGCGCAGTGTGAATGGTTTCAACGTCGCGCATTTCGCCGACAAGAATCACGTCCGGGTCCTGGCGCAGCGCGCTGCGCAGAGCTTCGCCGAAAGACTTGGTGTCCACTTCCACTTCGCGCTGGCTGACGAACGCTTTCTTATCGCGATGCAGAAACTCGATGGGATCTTCAATCGTTATGATGTGCTCAGTGCGATTCGCGTTGATGTGATCGATGATGGCGGCCAGGCTGGTCGACTTTCCGCTACCTGTCGTGCCGGTGACCAGCACAAGCCCGCGACGCTCCTGACAGATCTTCTCAAGAACCTTGGGCAGTTGCAGTTCATCGATCGTGTAGATGTGCGTTGGAATAACGCGCAACACCACCGCGATGCTGCCGCGTTGCTGGAAGAAGTTGCACCGGAACCGGCCGAGGCCAGCCACGCCATAGGCCATGTCGAGTTCCGCGTTCTCCTTGAATTTCTGTTTTTGACGATTGGTCATCATGCCCAAGGCAATCCCAAGGGTATCCTCAGCCGTCAGGCGCTTGGTTTCGATCAAGGGAAGCAACTCGCCGTTGACACGCACGTAGGGGTAGTTTCCAACTTTCAAGTGCAAGTCGGAAGCTTTGCGGTCGCATGCCATTCTCAAAAGATCGTCGATACCAAGGCTCATGGAAGCTCCATCTGAGGAGGGATGATTTAGCTTCGAATCTTGATGGATTGAAAGCCGCTTAGATTATCGGTCAACCAGGAGGGAATCTTGAGAGAAAAGACCCTTGGTGAATGCAACCGCGAGAAGACTCATTTGAGATCCGCTGCCGTCAAAGGACTCTGCGCACAGCTCAGAATGGGAAAGCTAACGACGAGGGCTAAACAAACGACAACCAGCCCTGCTTGTCTTCGCGGGTCGCATTGACGAGCGAGAAGAACCGTTCCTGAATCTTCGCCGTGAGTGGACCGCGGGCTCCTTTGCCGATGACGATCTTGTCGACGCTGCGGATCGGGGTTACTTCGGCTGCAGTACCGGTAAAGAACAGCTCGTCAGCCAGGTAAAGCAACTCGCGCGCGATGGAGCTTTGATGCAGTTCGATCCCCAACTCCTTGCAGATTTCAATCACAGCTTGCCGTGTGATACCTGGCAGAACGGACGAGGCGAGCGGGGGCGTGATCACTTTGCCGTCTTTCACCAGGAAGATATTCTCCCCGCTGCCCTCGCTGATGTAGCCGGCGCTGTCCAGCGCGATGCCCTCGGCGTACCCATTGGCAAGGGCCTCCATCTTGATGAGTTGCGAGTTCATATAATTCGCGCCAGCTTTGGCGAGCGCAGGCAGCGTGTTGGGGGCGATGCGCGTCCAGGAAGAAACGCATACGTCCACTCCCTGCTCCAGAGCTTCTTTGCCCAGATACCTTCCCCACTCCCAGACAGCCACCACGACATCCAGCGGACAACCAAGTGGGTTGACGCCAATTTCCCCGTAGCCGCGAAAGATGACAGGACGGATGTAGCATTCCTTTAGTTTGTTTGCGCGAATGGTTTCAAGAATCGCGTTTGCCAGTTCGTCGGCTGAATAGCCGACATTCATCCGATAGATTTTTGCCGAGTTCAGCAAACGCTGCACGTGCGCCTGAAGACAGAATACCGCCGAACCTTTCGAGGTGTTGTAGCAGCGAATGCCTTCGAAGACGGAGGAACCATAATGAACTACGTGCGACATCACATGAATCTTAGCATCGTCCCAATTTACCAATTTTCCGTTAAACCAGATTCTCTCCGACTTGGGGATTGGCATCGTTACTCCTTCATCAAGTTGCTCCCAGCAGCAGGCAACCAGCCGGGGAATGACGGCCAGTATAGCACAGCGGATTTGGCAGGTTGGAGGTGCCTCAGACTTTCTGTTCTAGCTCTGTTTGACAAGAGTTGTGCTGCTGCCCGCGATCCGGCTTTTACGGATCCTGATGGGTGTCCTGCAACGGTGCATGTTGAGTCGGAAGCGAAGCCACAATCTCAAGAAACTGCTGATAAACAGTTTCAGCATCGAGTTGCTCGATGGAAGGGCAACTGAGACAACGGCTGGACTCTCCCAAGGGGTGGTAGTGGTTCGGCCTTGCTACGCTGAAGAGTCCCAAAGTAGGAACTCCTGCCGCCGCGCCCAAGTGCATGGGACCGGTATCGTTACTAACCAGAACATCACAGCGGCTAAAGAGAGCTGCCAGTTGCGGCAAAGCCAGATTTGGGGCTGGAATCACACGGGTCGATCGAACACGACGGCGAAACTCGCTGGAAAGTAGCTCCTCGTTGGGTCCGCTGAAGGCAATGACGACGGCCTTATGGCGCTGAGTGATTCTCTCCGCAAGTTCCGCAAACTTTTCGGGTGGCCATGTCCGCGATTGGGAACCTGCGCCCAAGTTGAAACCGATTCGCAGCGTCCCTGGTTCGATGTGGTGCCGGTGGAGAAAGGAATCGGCCTCCTGTCTGAGTTCTGAACTCAGGTCCAGGAGATGACCATTGGAGACTGGGGTGATTCCAAGAAAACCCAGCATCGAAAGAAAGACAGCTGAAACGTGCAATGCGTCATCTTCAAGAACCGGACCTAAGTTAAAGCAGAACGGCCAGTAGGAACTGTGCACTCGTTTGAGTCCCAGTCGCCAAGGAGCTCCCGTGTACCAGGTCAACAAATGGGTTTCGCGGAAGCTGTGGAAGTCCAGAACCAGGTCGTAGGATGCGGTGCGGAGTTCTTGGGCTAACCGAAACATGTCTCCGATTGCACTTAACTTTCCACCATCTCTCATCGCGAGACGGTCCACGGGAATCACGCGGTCCACGGCTGAGCACATCTCGAGGATGTTGGCGTACCGACGATCGACAAGGACGTCGATCGTCGCATTTGGGTAGCGATTTCGAAAAGCGCGAATGGAAGGGACAAGCAATATCACGTCTCCCAGACGCGCAAAGCGAATCAGGAGAATCTTCTTGAACTCAATCTGGGAGACGTTTAGAGGCCGGGTCACTTCACTACTGAGCAAAGAGAGAGACGACAAATACAAACAGTGGAATGACTAGTGACGAAGCACGAATGACTAAAGAAACTCAAAACGCGAATGACGAAATCCTGGATCTGGACATCGTCATTGGCTTGTCTTTGGAGGTTAGCAATTCGTCATTCGTTCATGCCAGCTTGAACGTTGCCTTGCCTGCGAACAAAGCTTGGGCGCCCAGTTCTTCCTCGATTCGGAACAGCTGGTTGTACTTTGCGATCCGGTCGGTACGGCTGGCCGAGCCTGTCTTGATTTGTCCGGTATTCAATGCGACGACGAGATCGGAAATAAATGTGTCTTCCGTTTCGCCAGAGCGATGAGAAACCACGGCCGTGTAGCGGTTGACCTTGGCTAGTTCGATGGCTTCGATGGTTTCAGTGAGCGTGCCAATCTGGTTCACCTTGACCAGAATTGAGTTTCCAATCCCGGCGTCAATGCCTTTGCGTAGCCGCTCGGTGTTGGTGACAAAGAGATCGTCGCCGACCAGTTGAATCTTGCTACCCAAGGCCTTGGTTAACAGCGCCCATCCTTCCCAATCGTTCTCCGCCAATCCGTCCTCGATGGAGACGATCGGATACTGACGAGCCCAATTGCTGTAGAACTCAACCATCTGTTCCGAGGTCTTGACCGACTTGTCAGATTTCTTGAAAATATATCTCCCGTTTTCGAAGAACTCGCTGGAAGCCGGATCGAGGGCGATGAACACATCCTTGCCCGGCGTAAACCCGGCCTGCTGGGTCGCCTCAAGGATCACCTCGACGGCCTCTTCATTGGATTTCAGATTGGGGGCGAACCCGCCTTCGTCCCCAACCGCCGTGTTATAGCCTTTCTTTGAAAGAACCTTTTTCAAGTTGTGGAAGATCTCCACACCCATCTTCAGGCTGTCGCTGAAACGCGACGCGCCCACGGGCATAACCATGAATTCTTGCAGATCAACGTTGTTGTCGGCGTGCGAGCCTCCGTTCAAGATGTTCATCATTGGAACCGGCAGCAGGCGTGCATTTACGCCGCCCAAGTAACGGTAGAGCGGCAGACCCAGCGCGTCGGCTGCGGCACGGGCCGTCGCCAAAGAGACTGCCAGAATCGCGTTGGCTCCCAACTTGCCTTTGTTGGGGGTGCCGTCAAGTTCGATCATACGCCGATCGACATCGGCCTGACGCAGCGCGTCCAGTCCCTGCAGCTCAACCGCGATCTTCTCGTTAACATTCTTCACCGCCGTCCGAACTCCCTTGCCCAGATAGCGCCCCTTCTCTCCGTCGCGCAGTTCGACGGCCTCGTGCTCTCCGGTGGACGCTCCTGAAGGCACGGCGGCTCGACCGGTGACTCCACTTTCCAGGCTGACTTCAGCTTCCACCGTGGGGTTACCGCGAGAATCCAGGATCTCTCTCGCTTTGATACCTGTGATCGTTGTCATACGTTTTCCTCCATTACAGAGTATGAGTTCAAACCTTCAGAAAGATTGAGATTGCCGTCAAGAAATCGCACCACTCAACTTATCAAGGACCAGCAAGATCGGCCATAGTAACACGGCACAGCACCCGCGTCGAAATTGTGCTCCATCGTCTTGCATAGGGTCATGGTTCAGGTTGTGTACTGGGTTGTTGCAATTAAATACGCATGTTACCATCGCCTAAATTTCATCTTGAGGTGAACTGATGGCACATCGTCGAAAGCAGTTCGGCCTTCTCGCCACCTGTTTGTTGACAACGCTCTTACTCGTGGACTCGCTGCGTGCCAATTGGCCCCAATGGCGCGGGCCCGATTCCAATGGGAGCACTCAAACCGCGCGCAATTTGCCTGTGTCCTGGAGTCAGACCGACAATGTCGTTTGGCGCACGAAACTGCCGAGTTGGAGCGCAGCCACTCCAATCATCTGGGGCGACACTATTTTTGTAACCTCCGCTGAGGAAGGCTTCGTCTCGCTGGCCGGAGGAAACAAGCGCGGTGCAGACCCGGCCGGTCACGACAAGATCTTCCTCATGGCACTGAATCGTAAGGATGGTTCCGTGCGCTGGCAGCGCCAGATCGATGGTGGCAATCAACTCTTCCGGAAACAGAACTCAGCATCTCCTTCGCCCGTCACGGATGGCAAATTCGTTTGGATCATGACCGGTAACGGCAAGTTGGCCTGCCTGACGATGGATGGCAAAGAGGTGTGGAAACGCGACATCCAGGCAGAGTACGGACAGTTTGGCCTCAACCACGGTTACGCTTCAACGCCCCTGCTCCATGGCAGCCGGCTGTACGTTCAGGTGCTGCATGGCATGAAGACCGACGATCCGTCCTACGTGTTCGCAGCGGACAAGGCCACGGGAAAAACACTTTGGAAAGTGGAGCGACCAACGGATGCCGTAACGGAATCACCCGATAACTACGGAACGCCACAGGTGGTGAGTGTGGGAGGGAAACTTCAGCTGGTGATTTCCGGCGCCGACTACGCGACTGGTCACGATCTGGATACGGGAAAGGAACTGTGGCGTCTGGGTGGATTCAACCCCACCAACAACCCGATGAACCGAACCATTGCATCATCGCTTGTAATCGGCGGAAACGTTTTCACACCCAGTACTCGCGGCCGGCCGTTCATAGCGTTCCGTGCTGGCGGTTCCGGCAATATCACCGGCAAGAATGAACTGTGGACCAATAACCTGGGGGCAGACGTTCCAACGCCGACTACCGACGGACAATACATTTACGTCCTGAAAGACAACGGGTCACTCAACTGCCTGGAAGCAACGACGGGAAAGCCGATCTACGAATCGCAACGCATCGAACTGGGCACTTACAGTTCTTCGCCTCTGCTGGCTGACGGCAAGATCTACTGTATTAATGAAGAGGGAACCACGACGGTTGTCAAAGCCGGACCCGCCTTTGAGATTCTTGGCGTGAGCAAGCTGGACAGCTCCACATTGGCGAGTCCTGTGGCGGTCGGCAACCAGCTCTTCATCCGCACGGCCGACCATCTTTATTGCATACAGAAGCGGTAGTCTCGCCACCTGGGACTAGCGGGGCCGCTTCAGCAGTTCCGCTAGTTCCTGGCGGCTGAGCTGGCGATACTGCCCGATGGGGAGATCCCCGAGGGCAAGATTCTCAATTCGAGTTCGCACCAGCTTCATGACACGCCCTCCCAAGGCCTCGATCATTCGGCGAACCTGCCGGTTCTTTCCTTCTACCAGAACCAGTTCAAGAAATGAGTACCTGTCGTTCCGGCGCAATTCCTTGACCCTTGCCGGCAACGTCGTTTCGCCTCCAAACAGCTTGATTCCGCGCTGCAGTTGCTCGAGCTGTTCTTGGGTTGGATGAAAATTGACCTTGAGCTGATACGTCTTGTGCACTTTGGAGAGGGGATTTGTCATCTGCTCGCCAAGCGCCGTGTCGTTCGTCAGGATCAGCAAACCTGAGGTATCCAGGTCTAGCCGGCCCACTGGAAACACCCATTCTTTCAACCCCGTCAGAAGCTCGTACACGGTCTTTCGCCCATCCGGGTCGCCGTGCGAAGTCACCACGCCGGTAGGCTTGTACAGCATCAGGTATATCCTTCGCCGAGCCCGCAGTGTCTGGCCATCGCATTGAATCGAATCGCGCGACAACGAAACCCAACTTGCGGGCTCTCGCACGACTTTGCCATTGACCTTGACGGCTCCGGCGGTGATCTTGTTAAGGGCTTCGGTTCGAGAAAAGATTCCAGCTTTTGAGAAGGCGCGATCTAGCGTGACGCGGTCCTTGTCCGGTTTGAGCTTTCCACTCTGCTGGCGCTTTTTCAAACGACCTCCCATTCCCATACAGGCGCGCAGCGCGTGGAGCAGTCTGCTGCGTATTCGGATGTTATGCTACCATAGCTGCCATATTGGAACAGACGGGTGACAAGCCCTGACTCTCACTCAGGAGGCCGGAAACAGTGGCGATGGTTTCAATCCGAACAGCGGTGCTCTCATTCCTATGCGTGCTCATGATGCTGCGATGTCCCGCGCTGGCTCAGAGCTCGGGTGGCTCTGATCTGCGTTCAGCGGTGGTGGAGAATTTCATGGCCGCGCGCACGCTGGCACACAACGTGGAAGCACGCAAGTTGATGACGGCCAGCCTTGAGGAGGACTACATCCGCGGCAAGAAGTCCATTCGAATGCGCAGCGGGCGTGTGGTAGCGTTCGACTTCAAAGCAGCGGACATCAAGTCCCCAAACGACAAGGAATTTAGTGTTGAAGTGGAAAGTCTGTGGGCGGACCTGAACGAGCTGATTTTCGCCACCGTATACGAGCGGGTGAAGTTCATCAAGCTGAAGGAGGATTGGTTGGCCAATGACATTGACTTCCTCCGCTCCGAGCCCCGCCGGCGCCTGCTGCCTTTCAATGTTGTGAGTGAAAAGCGAGGGAAGATTGCCCTTTCCGTGGCAAAGAAGTTCATGAAAGGCGTCCTGAACCGCGACTCCCAACTGGCAATGCAGTCACTGACCCAGAGCTTTCAAAGCCGCTTCAAGTCGCAGGAGGAACTCGAAACCTTTCTGAAAGGCCCGGTCGACCCCTTTTTCACCGCGTATGAGCTGCAGACCTTGACACAGAAAGACCCTAAGGAGATGGAAGTGAAACTGGCCTTGATCAGTGTCTCGAAAGGCAAACGGGGTTCCAAGAGCCAGGATGCGCGGTTGGTGGTGCGCGAGGGCAAGACCGACTGGAACATTGATGAGTTCGAGTTGGTCAAGTGAGTTTCGTCTTGAAGGACCTGCGGTCGGAATTCCGGCCGATGCTCAAGCTCGCCTGGCCCGTCGTTCTTTCTGAGATCGGCTGGATGATGATGGGGGTTGTGGACACGGTCATGGTGGGGCGTGTCAGCCCCGAGGCTATTGGAGGGATGAGCATTGGCAGCGTGCTGCACTTCACTGTGGCCGTGTTTGGAATGGGCCTGTTGTTGGGACTTGACACGCTGGTATCACAGGCATTTGGCGGACGCCGCTTGGACGATTGCAATGCCTGGCTGCTCCATGGGCTCTATCTCAGTTTTGGCTTGCTGGTTCCGCTGACCCTTCTTCTCCTGTTGTTCTTCCCGTTTCTTCCCGCCTGGGGCATCCATCCGGCAGTCTTGAGCGAAACCATCCCCTACCTCAAAGCGCTCGTTTGGGGCCTGCTGCCGCTACTGCTGTTCTGCTGTTTCCGCCGCTACCTGCAGGCCATGAATCAAGTGAAGCCAATCCTGTTTGCCATGATTAGCGCCAATCTCTTGAATGCCTTTGGGAACTGGGTTTTGATCTTTGGAAAGCTAGGCGCACCGGCTCTGGGCGCGGAGGGCGCGGGATGGTCTACCACACTGTCGCGCGTTTACATGATGGCGGTCCTGCTGGTGGCCACCGTCTGGCACGAGCGCCGCAACCGGACCGGGCTCTGGAACACTCCGTTGAAAATGGATCTGTCCCGCATTGGGCGTCTCCTGCGACTGGGCTTTCCAGCGGCAATGCAGATCACGCTGGAAGTCGGCGTATTCGCCGCGGCTACGGCAATGGCTGGCCGGCTCGCGCCGGTGGCTCTCGCTGCACATCAGATCGCGATGCAAGTCGCCAGTCTGACATTTATGGTGCCGCTGGGAGTGGCCTCGGCGGGCGCTGTTCGCGTCGGCCAGGCTCTGGGCCGTCACGACCCTGAGGCTGCGGGACACTCCGGATGGATGGCACTCATGCTCGGGGCAGGGTTCATGGCAGCGGCGGGACTCGGACTGCTTTGCGCACCACTGGCCATGATGCGCGTCTTCACCGTCGACGTTTCCGTCATCTCTCTGGGCGCTTCTCTGCTACTGCTGGCGGCCGTGTTCCAACTATTTGACGGTCTTCAGGTCGTGGCAACGGGAATCCTGCGCGGGGCGGGCGACACGCGAACGCCGATGGTTTGCAATCTTATTGGCCACTGGTTGATTGGACTTCCGATCGGTTATGTCCTCTGTTTTCGGACGGGCTGGGGTGTCTTCGGACTCTGGATTGGACTGTCATCGGGCTTGATTCTGGTGGGTGTGGTCTTGCTCTGGGTTTGGTCCCGAAGAGTCCTCAGTCTCAAGAAGGAATGGAGCGCAGTCCCGATTTAGTCTCGTCAACGGCTAAGGGATTCTGCCGGCACACCGCGTTGATATATCCCGTCATTTCCCGCGAAAAGAGGAATCCAGTCTTCGTGAGAAATGCTAGATGCCGCTTTCGCGCGACGGCCCCTGCAACGCGTCCAAGGTTTGTCTTCTGGCCTCGTGGACTAGTATATCGTTTCACTGAATAGTATCTATAGAGTCGATTCTCTGCTATGCTGGGGGCATGGCTAGACAATCGACTCGACCCAAGTTAGTGCTGACCCCTGAAGAAGTCCGGTTGCTCGAAC
>Ga0187892_10005770_pt1 | contig 19103 bp, 21 predicted proteins | sample MA1701073metaG_FD_139345 | JGI IMG/M metagenome (GOLD analysis project Ga0187892, IMG submission 139345) | Bio-ooze microbial communities from a basaltic lava cave in the Kipuka Kanohina Cave System on the Island of Hawaii, USA - MA170107-3 metaG ...
CAAGGAGCACGCGCAAGAGGTGCTCGACGCCTTCAAGGCGCACTACGGCGCGCACCTGCTCGACCGCACGCGGCTCTACCCCGGGGTCGCCGGGACGCTGGCGGCGCTCGACCGCTCGACGATGGTGGTCGTCACGAACAAGCCGGAGGGGTTCTCGCGGCGGATCCTCGAGGGGCTCGGGGTCGCCGCGCGGTTCCGGGCGGTCTACGGCGGGGACACGCTGCCGGTGCGCAAGCCCGACCCCGCGGTGATCGCGCGCGTGCTCGCCGACGTCGGCGGCGCGCGGCCGCTGCTCGTCGGCGACAGCGCGACCGATGTGGCCGCCGCGAAGAACGCCGGCATTCCGTGCGTCGCGGTCTCGTACGGCTACGCGAAGCCGGGCGAGCTCGACGGGGCGGACCGCGTCATCGCGCGCTTCGAGGAGCTCATTTCGGTCGTGCGATGAGTTCGGCTCCGTCCCACCGCACATGGTCCCCGTGTGAGCCGCCCCACACGATGATCGACGTGCCTGTGAAGGTCAGGGAGTGGAACGCACGAGGCTCCAGAGGCGCGGAAGGCAGCTTGACCCACGTCGATCGACCGGGATCGTATGCGGCGCCGTCTTCGAAGCCCCAATTGTCGGTGCCCGCGCTGCGATACCCGCCCCAGACGAGCATCCGTTCGCCCGTCCACGCAGCGACGAAGGCCGTACGGCCTTCAAGCGGTGCAGAGCCGGTCTTGCGCCACTGCTCCGTCGCGGGGTCGTAGATGGCGCCGTCCTTGTGGAAGCTCTGCGTGATGAAGAAGCCGCCGGTCCGCGCCCATCCGCCCCAGACGATCAGTCGGTCGCCCGTCCAAATGGCCTGGGCGGAATCCCTGGCCGCGAGCGGACAGGGCGGCAGCCCGCGCCACTCGGCGGATGCCCAGTCGAGCTGCTGCACGGGGGCGGATACTGCCGCGGGCGGCGGCGGAGCCGGCTTGCAGGACCCCAGCAGCAGTAGAAGCAGCAGCGCGCCTCTCACCACATCATCTTACGACCAGTGCGCGCAGGATGAGCGCCTGCTCCGGCCAGAACATCCGCGGCGGGCTCCCGAGCGGGAACCAGCTCGTGCCGTAGTGGTGCCGCCGGTCGATCGGGCGCGCCTCGACCTGCCGCGTGAGGAAAAGATAGTAGTGCGCCGTGATCCACTCGCGCCGCTTGAAGTCGAGGCGCTCTGCCACGGCGATCTTGCCGACGAGCCGCAGCTCCGTGAACCCGGCCTCCTCGTGGATCTCGCGGCGCGCCGCCTCGAGGAGCGTCTCGCCCCGCTTGCGGCCGCCTTTCGGCACGATCCAGTCGGTGAGCTCCCGCTCGCGAACGAGCGCCACGAGCACGCGCCCGCCGGCGACCCGCGCCACGATGCCGCCGGCCGACGTGCGGTCCGGCACGCCGGGCGGCCGCATGTACCACGATGCGTCGATCATCGCCGCCTCCGCCAGAGACACTCCGCCGCGGCCGCGCCCGCGAGCGCCGCGCCGGCGCAGAGCCAGTACGGCCACCGCAGGTCGCCCGACTGCGTGGCGAGCCACCCGGCGGCGAGCGGCATGAGGAAGCCGCCCGAGCCGAGGATCGCCTCATGCAGCCCCGAATAGGCGCCGAGCTCGCGCGTCGCGTGCAGGCTGTAGTAGATGCTCGCGGCGTAGGCGATGCCGAACCCGACGCCCAGCAGCGGCGCCGCCAGCAGCAGGACGCGCGCGTCCGACAGGAACGCGACCATCAGGCCGCCCGCCGCCATCGCGAGGAAACCCGCGTGAAGCGGCGCCCGTCGATGGGTCCATCCGCGGAGCGTCCGCAGGGCGACGAACGCGGCGGTCTGCGACAGGAACACGGCGCAGAGGAACGCGCCGAGGAAGAACTCCGCCGGGTCCGCGCCGATTCCGAGGCCGAGCTGACGCGCCTTGCAGAGCTTGATGTACTGGTTCGCGACGGTCGCCCCCACGCCGTACCCGACGAAGTTCATGATCCACGACATGTGCAGGAGGGCCGTGCCGCGGTCGGGAGTCTCCGCGGGCTCGGCCGCGCGCCGGACATCGCGAAGCGGATAGAAGAGCGCGATCGCGCCGGCCCCGGCGGCGGCGACGAGAAGCGTCGGCCCCACGCCGATGCCCCCCTTGAGCGCCGCCGCCGTGAGGAAGCCGCCCGCCTTGCCGGTCGACCAGAAGATGTTGAAGAGGCCGAGGTCGCGGCCGAGCCGCTCGGGCGTCGACTCCGCAGCGATCGCCGCCTGGACGCCCGGCCAGAAGAACGTGCCGGACGCGCCGACGACGGGCGTCAGCGCCAGCAGGACCGCGATCGAGTCCGCGCGGGGGATGAGCACGCACGCGGCGATCATGACGCCGCAGCCGATGCGCACGAGGAGCGGGCGCGACACCCGGTCGGCGACGCGCCCCAGGACGACGGACAGCCCGACGTACACGATCGCGGAGCACGCTCCGAGCACGCCGAGCTCACGCGCGCTCGCTCCGAGATCGTTCGCATGGAGCGGGATCACGGTCAGGACGACGTAGAGCATCCAGTCGAAGAGGCAGCCGGCGAGACAGTACCGCCAGAGGCGCATGGGTGGGAAGTGTATCAGTCCTCCCACCGGGCGTGGAACGTCCTGCGCGCGCCGCCGCGGATCACGACGATGGAGACGTTGACGCCGCCGGGCGCGACAGCGACCTGCGCGCGCAGGGTGCTGTTCGGCAGCTCGCGCGGCAGCTGCACGCCTGAGATCTCGATCACCACGTCGCCGACCTATCAGTTCCAGCGAGCGCGATCTCCTCGTCGTCGCCCCCCTTCAGGAACTTGAGCGCCACCCACCGCGCGAGGTCCGAGTCCCACGCCTTCCAGACCTCGCCCATGCCTCCGGCGCCCAGCTTCTCCGTGCGGACGAACTTGCCGAAACGCGCGGACGGGAGCGCCTCCGCCACTTCGCGCGGCGTCGCCGACGGGGGTTGCGGGCCGCGCTCGCCGGAGGGCGCGCCGAGGGTCGAGCCGTCGCTCATGCTCGGAGCGAAGTATACGCGCTTGCTACGCCTTCATCGCCACGTCCTCGCGCACGAGCGAGAACAGCGCCCCCGTGTCGAACAGCGCGTTCACCTCGCGCCGGCCGCGGAGTCCCGCGATCCACAGCTTCCGCCGGATGATCCCCACGGCTAGAGCTGCCCCGCCCGCACCGCCGCGTGGTCGAAGAAGAAGTCGAAGACCCGCTCCAGCGTCGACATCACCTCGCGGTCCTCGAGCACGAGCCCGAGCTCGAGGTTGTAGTGCACGCTCGTGTCGGTCAGGTTCGCCGACCCGATGTACGCGCGCTCGCCGTCCGCGAGCACCATCTTCGCGTGCATCTGGAAGATGAGCGCCCGGTCGCGCCGCTCGTTGAGGTAGCGCACCGCCAGGTCGCATATCGTCGTGCAGCGCTCCAGCACCGGGCTCGGCCGCGGCGGCCGCCCGGGGGCCGGCGTCGTCACGATCTTCACCGGCGCGCGCACCGACGACACCAGGCTCGTGAACGTCGGGTCGACGTACGGAGCGAAGATCTTGAGCGACCGCCGCGCGCCGGCGAAGAGCTCGCCCAGAACGCCCGCCGTGCGCTCGACGCCGGGCGCGCGCCGCCCGATCTCGTCCGCCCACGCGTGGGGCAGCGACATCACGATGCGGGGCGCCGCCGCGGGCTTCGCCAGGGCGCCCCTCAGGAACCGTTCGAGCATGTCCGCACCTCCGTGAATGAAGGAGGCGCGTGCGGGAAAACGAAAGGGCGCGGCCGTGTGACCGCGCCCCATCGCGGTTTCGTGGCGAAACCGCCGCTCCGGCAAGGCGCCTCAAGCATAGACCGGGACGGGGTGTCCGGCAAGGCGGAATCGTGGCCCCGGGGGGACTCGAACCCCCAAGCTCCTTGCGGAGCACCGCCTTGCCGAAGCGGCGCGTTTGCCGGTTTCGCCACAGGGCCACTTGTTCCACAACTCGCTTCGAGTCGTCTGGAAACCGGCTCACGCGACCCCATAGGGGCGCGTATGCGCAAGCGGCGTGCCAGAGGCCCGCGCGGAGCCCGATGCCGCGCAGGGGGTTGCGAAGGGCCGAAAACGGCCGTTCGAAAGTGTTACCCGGGGTAACGTTTTGTTACCTTGGGTAACATGCTCGTCCTCATCGCCGCCCTCTGCCTCCAGGACAAGATCGCCTGGCTGGAGGACTACGAATCCGCCCTCAAGCAGGCGCGCGAGCAGAAGAAGCTGCTCGCCGTCCACTTCTGGGCCGACTGGTGAGGCTTCTGCGGGCAGATGAATACGGAGACGTATTCGAACGCGGACGTCGTCAAGCTCACCGGCGAGAAGCTCGTCAGCGCGAAGATCAACAGCGACAAGAACGAGGCGCTGTGGAAGAAGTTCGCGACCGCCGATGCCGGCCTGCCGGCGACCTTCTTCCTCGATGCGGACGGCGCGACGGTCGCGGAGCTCGTCGGCTTCATGGGAGCGGCCGACTACCTCGACGCGCTCAAGCGGATCCTCGCGGCGCACCCGAAGCTCCGGGACGCGAAGGCGGCGGCGGAGAAGTCGGCGGGCGACGGCGCCGCGCAGTTCGCGCTCGCCGAAGTCTACGCCGACCTCCGGCGCGACAAGGAGGCGCTCGCGCAGTTCGAGAAGGCGGCCGCGGTTCTCGAGCCGGGCAAGCCGCCGACGGACGACGGACGCCGCATGCTCGCCGTCGCGTACTTCCGCATCGCCAAGGCATACGGGAGCGCGAGCAAATGGCCGGAGGCGCGCGCGGCGATCGCGAAGTACGAGGCGGTCGACGCGGACAACAAGCACGGGTACGCCGACGACCTCGTGCCGTACAAGGCGGTGGCCGCCGCGGAGCACGACAACAACATCGACGCCGCGCTCAAGATCGTGGACGAAGGGCTGGCGAAGTGGCCCGAGAGCAACATTGCCGACTGCCTGGGGTATCTGAAGGGCGCGTTCCTCCACGAGAAGCGCGAGCACGCGAAGGCGGTCGAGGTGTGGAAGGCGGTCGCCGCGAAGTACCCGAAGACGATCTTCGGCCGCCGCGCGAAGGAGGCGGCGGAGCACGATCATTAGCGGGCGGGCGCGGCCGGGTGTATAATCCGCGCCGCAGGATCGGGCCGTAGCGCAGTCTGGCTAGCGCGCTTGCTTGGGGTGCAAGAGGTCGCGGGTTCGAATCCCGCCGGCCCGACCATTAGGAGCCAAGGAGTTAGGAGGGAATCGTCGTCCGCGGCGGACGACCACTTGCACGTCACCAACACCATACCAGCACGCGGTGCTGGTGGGTCCCGTCTCGGTTGGGGCAGAAAGGACGGGACCATGCGTGTAACGATGTACCGCGAACGCTCCGGCATCTGGATGCTTCAGTGGGGCGGTCGCAAGAACCGGCGCTACGTGTCGACCGGCGTCAGGGACAAGGCCCTGGCCCGCGTTCTCCGCGAACGCAAAGAGCGCGAGCTCACGATCGCGGATTCCAGTCCGGAGATCGCACGCGTCGTGCGCGAGGAAGTTGAGCGGGCGCTGTCGTCAGTGGTGATCGCGACGCCAGCGACAGGGGCCAGCTCCTCGACTCCTCCAACGAAGCCAGCGCATGAAGCCGCCAAGGAGTACGTCGCATTTCAGAGCGGCACGCTGGGCAACAGCAAGACGCACGTCGCCAACGTCGAACGGCAGCTCCGGATGTTCTTAGGTTACGCCCGCGTGTCCTCGATGACCGAGCTGACCCGGGCTCACGTTGACCGGTACGTGACTGGCGTGCGCGCTGACGGACAGGGCGATGAGTCGATTCGCGCCAAGTGGATGATCCTTCGGAAGTTCTTCGATTGGGCGCGCAAGCGGAACTACATGTCCGAGGTGGTGGCGGACGAGGAGAATCGTCCGAAGAAGCCGGGCAAGTCGGTCGTGCGAGTCTACACCGCGTCCGAGGCGCTCGCCATCCTGCGCAGCGCAGAAAACCCGAAGAAGCCGCACCGCTACTCGACGCTACTGGCTGCCGTGTTCGCCATCGCCGTCTACGCGGGACTGCGCCGGCGGGAGATCGTCCGCATGGAGTGGAGCGATGTCGACCTGACGGGCAGGACCATTCGCGTTTCCAACCGCAAGAACGACCTGACGAAGACGCGCTCGAACCGCCTTGCGCCGATCTTCGACCAGCTGCTGCCGTACCTCGTCGCGCTTCCGCGGACTTCGACCCGCGTTTTCCCGCACTGGAACGATCTTCGGAACATCTCGCGGTACGTTCGGGAGGCGGGAGCCGATGTGGATGTTGCCGAGGCGGGCTTGCAGATTGCGCGGCACAGTTTCGTCACGCACGCGCTCGCGCACGGTGTGGCTGTTGCGGTGGTTGCAGCGTGGGCGGGACACAGCGTGGCGGTGTTGGAGGCGAACTACAACGGCATGCAGCACGGCCTGGGCGAGCCGCTTCAGATGACGTACCACGGACGGCCGCTGGAGCGGCATGGCCTTCCCGCTCGGGTGCGCGATTCTAAGTCTGGGACTTGATTCGCGCTGAAGCCTCGGCGAGTGCTCTTGCTGCGAGGTCGGAGTCGTCGCCCGCCATCTTGCGGGCACCCTTCAACAGCTGCTCGACCATCCACTCGAGCTCGTCGCTGTCATCCCGCGCAGCGTCTTTCCACTGCTTGTAGGCGGCATCGTGTTGCTTGATGGAATCGGGAGCTTCGTCGGACTCCGCGTGACTAACAGGTTTCCGTGGTCTGCCTTTGCTGGCATCTCGCGCTCGCTCGATGGCTTGCCTGCGCTTGAGTAGCGCCGTCTGGTGTTCGGGACAGAGTCGCGCAAGCACGTCGTCCAGCCTGTCGCCGCGGAGGCTAAAGACCTGCTGAGCAACTTGCCCCGTCTGGTCGATTAGATATCTCCCGCGCTTCGAGGGCGCGCTTGGCGCGCTCTTTTGCGCCTTTCGCCCGCGCCCTGTCTTAGGCGTCGCGGCCGCGATGGCACTTGCAGTAGCACCGCGCACCAAGCCTACACGCACGAGGGTTGCCCGGTCTACGATCGGGACAAGTGTCGTCCCTTTGAGCTCGAGCGTGAAGTTGCGAAACAGCTCGCGCTCAAGATCGCAGAAGGCGCACTCGCTCTGCGCCGTCGCGCCCGGCCGTGCCAAGCTCGCCTTGAGCGATAGCTGCATCACATCAATGACGGTACGGAGGATCTCCGTCTGGCTCAGAGGCTGGTCGCCGCGAATTCTCACGCCCAATTCTCACCGCCCACTTGCACATGAAGGATACGGCGAGAACGGCGGAAACGAAAGCTCGGCGCACGCTCCTTGTCGCACTCGTGTGCCTCTCGCGCGAGCTGGGTATCGAGCCTGTCTCACTAAGACGCGCCTTGGCACGTGCGGGCGTCCCCGCGATGCGGCTCACGCCTGCCCGCAACTCGAAGCTCTATTACTCGCGCATGCTCGTGGAGGCATGGCTCAAGTCGCTGACCCCAACCGAGACGGAGGCCGCGGAGGTGGGTGGTCTGCCTCCGCGGCCGTCTCTATAGCCGGTGCGATTGATCGGTTCGATTTACGTAGGTGACGCCATGAACGGGAAAGCGACTCCGAAGCCGCCCCAGGGTCAGGAGCGGCGCATGCTCAAGATCCTCGAGGCCGCGAGAATCCTCAACAGCTCAGAGCGCTATGTCCGCGAGAAGATCAAGGCCGGCCAGCTCGTGGCCTTCCGCAGCGGGCGCTTCATCCGCATCCCGGCCGAGGCGCTCGCGGAGTTCCTCGAGCGAGGCAAGCGTGCGTGATCTCCCGATTGGCACGGCTATGGACACGGGCGGGCAGCCGGCTATGGACGCGCCGGTGATCGCGCTGGAGTCGTGGAGTCCGCTGGGCTCCAAACGGTTCCACTCGGTTCCACTGCGCCCAGCTGGACTATGGACACTTTGTTGGCCCCTCTCTCCAGGACCGTGCCAAAGGAATGTCCATAGTCCGCACTCGAATTCCGCCTGGTTCCACGCCGATCCACAGCGGGCCGCATGGGTCCGCGAAAGTGCACCAAGGAGCCACCTATGTCGCCCATGTTGGTGAGTAACAAGACCGAGCCGATCAACTACTATCTCTCGCTCTTCGAGGGGTCCCGGCGCCGCCAAGGAGAGAGACTCCAGAGCAACGCGGTCAACGTCGTGCGGGGCGTTCTCCGGCACGTCGCAACCATGAACGGCGTCACGCTTGACGAACTCCTCAGCTGGCCCGGTCGGGCCCTCTTCGGAGTGGCCGAGAAACTCAGGGAGTACCTGAAGGCTCGGGGAGCCAGTCCGAAGGCGGTGCGAAATTACATCTGGGCGCTCACCCGGTTCATGCGGGAGACGGGGCTCACCGAGAGCCTCGGTGCGCCTCGGGGCCGGATCGCACGGAGTCTGTCCCCTCAGTGGACGACCTATCGTGAGAGAGCCCGCGAGCTTGCGGCGGAAAGGTGGCCGCTGTACGGGGTGACGACACTCGGTGTGTGGGCCTCGGAGAGTGGCCTGACTCCCGACGATCTTGCCCGAGAAGATCACAGCGATGAGTTCTACACATGGATCTCACAGGCGAACCGCTACGCCGTTCCTTCAACTGTCTACGGCTACGCCCGGCGCGCCTTGGACCGTCTCGCTGAAGCCGGGGTGAGGCCGGCCGTCCGCCTCAAGTCCCGAGCTGAGGCTCCACTCAGGCTGCAGCTTGCGGAGTGGCCCGAGAAGCTGAGAAGCACGTTCGAGCCGATCCTCCTGAAATGGCGCAGCGCGGTCCAGGTTCGGGGTGGGCGATACGGCGGTGCACTGGAGCCGGACACAAGGGATCGCTACAGCCAGGAGATTCAGCGCTACGTCGCGCACCTTCGCACCAAGATGGGAGCCTGCCTCGACGAAATGACTTTCTCAGAGATATGGAGGCCGAGCTGGGTTTTGCAATACGGCGAGGCCATGCGAGCCCGCATAACAGCACGTGCCATGCGACGTTTCCCATCGATGCTTCACTCTGAACTGGAGAGACCGACTTCGACGGTCGCCAAGTGGTACTCGCTCGCCGCGTCCATTATGGCTCACGATCTCCAGATGAGCGCGGGAGATGTGAAGGCGGTCCTCGACGCGAACCGCGCAGTCGATGCGAAGTGTCGGGTCGTGAGGGACAAGGACGAACTGCTGGTTCCGTGGTCCGATCTTGATCGCATCTGCGACGGAGCACGCGCAAAGCGCGAGGCTCAAGAGCATCGACTCCTGAGAATGGCGCGCTCATGCGGTATTGCGGCGGGACGTGAGGAAGTCACGGCGCGCCTGACCGAGCAGATCGCGCTGCGGCGAGCAAACTACGTTCGGCTGTTCAAGCAGTTCCAGCTGTGCGGCCAGCTCGTTGGTCGGGAGCTTCTGTTACGGCTCATGCGGTACAGGCCGCTGCGCTCGCGCAACTTCCGCGAGACGAGAGTCGGCGTCAATCTCACGAAAGACTCCGGGGGTGCGTGGACATGGCGCTTCACGAGGGGCCAGATAAAGACGTTACCCGTCGGGGTCGCGAAATGGGTGGCGCCAATCCCATCCTGGTTAGTGCCGTTGCTCGACTACTATCTCGACGTGTACTGGCGGTTCATGCGTCACGTCGGCGACTCCAAATTCCTCTTCCTGAGAAGGTGCGGCAGCCCGATGGCCGACAAGAAGGACGTCTGGGAAGTGATGGCCCAGTTCAGCCGGCACGTGCTTGGGCGTCGAGTTCACCCACACATCGTCAGAGACGTCGTCGTACTCGAAGTGCTCAGAAAAACGAACGGCAACGTGTTCGTGGCCGCGTACCTGATTGGCGACACAGTGCGCACGGTCGAGAAGGCATACAACCGCTGGAAGACGGAACACTCCACGGAAGTCATCGATGCGATTTGGGAAAGCGAGCAGCTCGGAGTCGACTGCTCGCGGATCCTGCAGCAGGCGCGGTCGCTCAAGCTCCTGATCGAGCCAGTTACTGGGCTTGAAGATCAGAAGAAAGCGGTGATCCTCAAGGCGATCAAGTCCGAGCTCCAGGAGTTGCGCGCAGTTCTGCGCTCTCTCGGGTAGCGGGCGAAGCGGTCCCCGGCGGTGGTCGTCGGGGGTAACGACCTCGGCAGCGACAAGTTTCGATGGGGGCTCTCATGGTGTGTGGTCGCTGTGGACAGCGGGAGGTTGTCGACTTCGGGTGCTGCATAGTCTGCCTAAGCCGTAGACCATCCGAAGGCCACCCTCTTCTTCGCGGGCCTGTCAGCAGTCGGCAACGCCGTCGTTGCCAAACAAGCGACGCTAGGTCGTGGGCAGGAGTCGGGCATAAGGGATCCGGCAAGAAACACTACGCAGCACTCGCTGCGTCACATGCAAAGAGCCTATGATAGAGCTGAAAGCGGGATGAGAAGCCTTGGCACGGAGGGCCACCCGCGATCACGCTAATGGGGCTTCCGTATGCTCTCACGCGGTCGGCGATCACCTGCTTGGTCTTGGAATCCCCGAGGTCAGCGCGCATCACCTCTACGCCGCGTGAGGCGTGATTGGCGCGCTGAGTCTCCATGCACCACTTGTCCGCATCCACGGATAGCCGGACATCGAACCCAACTTCCAGCAGACCCTCAGTCAAGCCCCCGGCTCCGGCGAAGAGGTCGATCGCAAGCGGAGCATCCGTGCTCATGACCGGCTACCTTCCGTCGCCGCCCGAGGTCCGTTCGAGCTCTGCTTATGTGCGAGCAACTGAGCCAAGAGCGTCTCGAGCGCCCGAACGTGCCTCGGCTGATTCTTGGCATACAGCCACTTCTCGTAGGTAGCTGCCGGGATACCGAGGGCGCTGGCCATCCCACGCTGCGTCAGATTCAGGTGTCGACGCGCTCGCTCGAGGCGACGCACGAAGGAATGAGGGTGTGCAAGCCTGAACTTCTTGCGGTTGGCCACGTTCCCCCTCTTCTACGCGCAACTTACGTGCCTCATGCGGGCGAGTCAAGCAAATACTCCAAATCGGTGGGTTTCACATCACCTGCTGAAGTCATTCGAGGAATGCCATGTCACAACGCCACAACCGCACAGCAGACGGCACGGGAAAGGAGAAAGACGATGCCAAGTAGCGTCGGCCGCCGAGCGGTCGCGGATTTCCGGAGCTTCGTCTTCACGTCGACTGGCGACGCGACGAACCTCCGCTCGGTGTCGCTCATCGACCTGCTCGACAATCTCGCAGGAGAGGTCGAGCGGCTCAGGGCTATCGAAGACCTGCTGGAGTCCAGCAGCGATGAACTCGGCCACGAGGCCGTTCAGGGCCTGGCACACCTCATCGGTGACGTACGGCGGCGCGTGGCCGCCATGTTGCATCTCGCCGCTCAGGCGGAGTAGCAGCTACGCGCACGCGAGCGCCGGATGCGCCTAGGACGGTGCCGGCAGCCCATCGTCGTCGTCATGATGCGACGCAACCAGCCAGGCGCCACCGAAGCAAAGGACCATACTTGTCTGTGGAAGCAGGCTGCTGATCGTGAGCATGAGTCATCCGAGTGCGATGCGCACTCTAGTCTTCATGTTCACCTCCAAGCACGACCTCGATCTCGGAGACAGCGAAACCTCTCAGCGGACTCGTATCTTCCCCGTGCCGCCGCAGGCGAGACAACTCCGCGTATGGGAGCCGGCCCCCTTGCACTGCGGGCAGTAGACCATCTCACCCATCACGGGCGTACTTCCCTGCCCCTTGCAGGAGAGGCACGCAATCTGCACGGTTCGACTACCGCCGCATTCCCAACAGGTTCGATGTTTCGACTCTGGATCCGACGCAGGGCGCGACTTCACGCGCTGGGGGCTGGACTGGGATTGCGTGAAGCACTGCTTCCCACCGAAGGCCAGGCTCACGGCGAGAATGCCCAAAATTACGCCGATTAGCCCCCCGCACCCTGACGGCGGACCTCCACCCGAATCGGCGCTCGAATCGCCGCTCATCGAGAACTCCCTTCGATTGCCCGGTCATGGCGATCCGCCTTCCGACCGCCCTCAGCTGCATTATACCCGATTGCTCTCATTATGGGAGCACACGCCCCACCTCCAATGATGGCGTGAGTGAGAAAGTCCACGTTCACGCCTGGGTACGATGCCCTGCTCGCCAGATTGATCGCGCTGCGAAGGGCCGCGAAGCTAACGCAACGGGAACTTGCGCGGAAACTCCGGCGCGTGCGGTCGTTCGTGGGTCGAGTCGAGGTCAAGACTAGGCGACTGGATTTGGTGGAGTTCTATTGGTACTGTCGTGCCCTTGGCGTCTCGCCCGAGCAGACCGCGGGCGAGATGATGCGGCTGATCCAAGCTGCGGAGAAGACTGAGAAACGCTCGCGAAGAGGTAGGGCGTAGCCCCCAGCCGCCCTGGTCATCGCAAGGGCGAGAAGGGCCCATCTGTCGGACCACGCAGTGATTCGATTCTGCTTCGGTACGCCTCCGCTCACGGATAAGCTCGTGGCGTTGGCGGAGCTGGGTCCTCATCCTAGAACGTGAGAGAGACTTTTAGATGTCGAAGAGACGCCCGAAGAGCATCGCAACCATCAACTTCAAGGGCGGAGTTGGAAAGACCACAGTAACGTGGTGCTTGGGCGACGTGCTGTCCACCGAATCCAAGCACCAGATTCTGACGTTCGACCTCGACGCCCAGATGTCCCTCACTCAAGCGATTGCTCTAAACGAGGACACGGGCGGCCTGCACGAGAGATTCGACAAGTGGTACCACAGCTCAGTCAAGCGCAAGAAGACCATCTTCGACGCCATTGACGCCTTTACCAAAGGCGGAGTGTTCAATTTCCCCGTCGGCCTGGACTTCATCTACCAAATCGAGAACCGCTTTCACTTCGTCCCGTCAGTAGAGGATCTCTACTGGCTCGAGCTGGAGTTGTTCGATCGGGACATGATGAAGGACTTCATGGCTGAGATGCTCTACAAGATCGAAGACTCGGACAAGGTCCCGAAGTACGACTACGTCCTCTTCGATTGCCCACCGTCGTTCACGCTGCTTTCCTACAGCGTACTCAGGTGCTGCGACCTCATTCTCATCCCGGTCAACCCGGACTTCTTCGCCTCGCGTGGCGTCAGCCTCATTCTCAACTCGCTGAAGATGAGGATAGACCCCGATCCCATTCCGCGCATCGGAGTCTTCATGAACAAGGCCAAGACTTGGGCGAACGAGCCGACGAAAGAGGTTCGGTTCTACATGCGTGAGGTTGAACGTGTCTGCAATGAGGTTGCAGCGGAGCAAGAAGTGAACGCCAAGTTCTTCAAGTCGTATATCCGTGAGCGCGTGGGCATCAAGCGAGCGATAACTGGTGGCGGCGTGCCCGCCGAGATGGTGGACGACTTCAAGCGCCTATGGGTCGAATGCGTGGACTACCTGAAATGAACCAAGGCGATGTCTTCTCGACTCCAGAAGAAGCGGTTAGGCAGTTGGCCGCGGAGCTTCGCGAGCTTCGAGAGCTATTGCGCGAGGTCTCGGCGAAGCTGAGCAGGATCGAGACGCGAGCAAAGCGGACGTTTCCATCCGCATTCCCGCCCGCCCAGAAGCGCGCATTGTCTGAAGGCTCCCCTCCCGGTGTGGAGACGCCAAGCATCTCCCCGGACGAGGCGCTGCGCATCTACGATGAAGTGGTTGTCATGGCTCGAAACGCGAAGCGAGAAGAGGCTGAGAGGCGGCTCGCTTCGATGGCCGTTGCCGACCTAGTGCTGGTCGTCAAGGAAATCGGGCTTTCCATCGGGAAGAGCAAGCCGTCGTCGAAGCTGCTGATCGCGAAGATACTGGGACGGGCGAAGGAAAGCGTCATGCTGTCGCAGCACACGACTCGCGGCGAGTCAACCGATGCTCCGCCCGATCCGCCGCTAACGACTCGAAGCACCGACAGATAGCATCATACCGGCTCTCAGGCGCAACCGCGGTCTTGGCGAGTGATGCGCCGTGATCGTTGGATCGTTCAGCCGTCACCGCAGTCATCTCCCACTTCCTCCCTCTTCTAGCTTCCAACTTCCAACCGGAGAATCCGATGGCCTTGACTATCCACTATCGACTGTCGCTGGCTGCCGCGAGTTACTCGCACGTTCAGCGTCTGCTCAAGGCTCTTCGGAAAGAAGCCGTGCAGCTCGGCTTTTCGCGAGTTGGCCACCTGCAGAAACTCGGGGAGCCTGCCTTGGTGCGCGACCCGGACCAGCCCGGGGTGACGCACGCGATAGACCCGATCGTGGCACTCGGATTCCGGACCTGGCCCTCGGAGGGGGAAGCAGAGGCAAGTTTCGGGTTGAGTCGTTACCCGGCCGCCGTCTTGCGAAAGGATGGGGCGAGCTTTCCCACAGGACTGCCCCTCTGGTGCTCGCGTGGCTTCTGCAGCACTGGTACGGCTGACGACGAGCAGCACGGAGGCGTCGTGAACTTCGTCCGCTGTCACATCGGTGTTGTGGCGCTTCTCGAAGCGGCAGCGCGGATGGGGTTCCGGGTGGAGGTTCTCGACGACGCGGCGTACTGGGAGACGCGCGACGTCCTGGCACTGGCGCGCAACGCCAGGAAGCACATCGAGCTCATGGCCGTGTTCGCGGCAACCATGTACGAACTCTCCCAAGATCATGGGGACCTGATCGAAGCCATCGGGGTTCAGGATTCCAGCCTCAGCAAGGTCTTCAAGCTCATCTGGCTGACCAGATCGAGAGGACCGGGCCGTTCATCCGAAGCCGAGAGCTACTTGTAGCTACTCGATCTCGGTCTCCCAGTCATGCCAGGCGCCACACAGCCTTCAACTTGTCTAAGAGTTCTGCCTGCCTACGCTGCACCACGGCGGGCGTCCATTCAGGTTCCCTAACCACCTGCGTCGTGATCGCGAATGGTGACACGCCCCCTTTGGTGAAGTAGCTGGTCTTCTTCTTGTCGAAGTCGAAGTTCCTGGCGCTGCTGTTCTTCTTGCGGGTCAGGAGGGCGAGATTGCCGAGTCGGTTTACGACTTCCCATCGCGCCTTCTGATCAGGGAACCACGTAAGCCACTCGCTCCCCTCGGCTGGCGTCTGCGGGAGCACATGCTCGACCGTGATTAGATCGTAGTCGTAGCTCGCCCCTCCGCCCGACAACGCCGAGTCTAGGCGCAAGAGGAGGTACGTGCGGAGCTTCGGAAGCAAGCCGTAGATGTCACCATCAAGTGCCTTCGTCGCCTCCGCGCTCTCCTGCGCAGTTAGCTGCAAGGGGGAGTCTGCCTTCGACAGGTCTTCCCCCTTTTCGATCGCGCCAACCACTCGGCCGTATCGCTCGATGCGTGTGTTGATCCCGGCCCGCAAGAGCATCTGAATTGCCGCCAACCGCTCCAGATCCGCGAAGAACTTATCAATCGCCCTTGGATTGCCTGAGTGCTTGCCCATGTAGAGAATCGCAGCAGGCAACCAGTCTGTGTTGTCGATGCGATTGAGCCACCTGAGAAGACGGTTGATCTCCTCTGCTCCGATCGCGCTCTCGTAGCTTGCGTCCTTTATGGAGGAGTACGCTTCCGCGAGTGGTGAGAGCACTTCATCGATGAGCTTCTTGGGATCTGGCACCTTCTTCATCACGTACTCGCGAAACTCATCGAGCACGGTTCCCTTCAGCTTCAGCTTTCGGTAGATGGTGCGGATGTGGGAAAAGAGGTCAATGAACGCTTCGCGTCCGAGTAGCTCTTCCGTGTCCTCCCACCGCTTGCCGTACGTCTCTTGCTCCTTCTGTGGGATTTTCCCGATGATCTCCGACTTGAGGATGTCGGAGTGGGCCAGATCGAGCCCTCGGTTGTTGAGGACCATGAAAATTCGATATGCTGATGCGAGATCGGGAGTCGATACCACGACGACAAAGCACTGCTTCACAACGAACTGAGCGAGCCGCTTGCACGTTTCGGGCGTCAGCTGCCTCAGCCTGTCGAGCAGCACCACGGCGTTCTGCCTGATATTCTGTTGACTGTCACTCAATTTGCTCGGGTCAGTCGCTGCGAGCTTCTCGATCTGTCCTTCCTTCTGGACATGGCCTCGAAAAAACTCGGCGTCCTTCTCGCGCAGTGTCAGGCGAAACCGATCTTCTGTCTCCTCTATGGGGTTGCCCTTCTCGTAGATGTAGTCCGTCAGGCCCTTTGCATCCTCGCCTGTCAGAAGGCTACGAATCGCGGATAGGAGAATGGTAAGCGTGGTGAGCCGCTGCTGCCCGTCGACAACGTCGGCCTCGGGCTTGTGCTCCTCCTTGATGACGACTACGCTGCCGAGAAAGTATGGGTCCAAGTCGCCGATTGCAGCGGTCCCGTTGCCGAGAAAGCCGAGCAGATCATCCAGTAGCTCCTCTGTCTGTGCTTGCTGCCACGCATAGGGGCGCTGGTAGAGGGGAATGCGAAAGACGAATTCCTTCCCAAAGATCTTCCCAATGGGAACCTCGGCGCCCTTGATCTGGATCCGCGGCATGCTGGCTCCTCCGCCCTGTCTCTCGACGAGTGTAGGATTAGGGTCTGTGACGCGCCACATCTGGTGAGAGGCACAGTAGCGCGATGCCCAACTCCCACGCTATAGGAGCGGCCGGAAGCTCAAGGAGTAGGCTGCCACCGTGCGGATTGCTTCCTCCGTGGCCTTAGAGCAATTCACGAACGAGAGGCTGGAAACGCTCTTACGATCCTTGAACACCTCGCTGAGTAGCACATGCACGAATGACTGCGTCGCGAACCGGATCCCGGCGAAGTCCAGTACGAGCATGCGTTGACCAAGCGAGGGTATAAGGGTTTCCAGTCTGAGCTTCTTGGCCATTTCTACGTCCTCTACGATTGGTGCGATAGGGACTACCTCGCAACCCGTGAAGTCGCAGCCCTCATCGAGGAAATCCAGGTAGTGCTGCTCCCTCGTCTCCCGCGCTTTGGCTGCGAGTTCCCGACAAATCTGCAGGATAGCGTCGAAGCCAGCCTCCGTAACGCCGGTCTCCGGGATGTCCATCACGACGACCGTGCCGGGCCAGGGCGACGAGTTGTACGGTCGGTAAATGCGGCTCGATCCCGATTCGTCGTTGTCCCGAACGCCAACAAGTGCGGCATTCGATAGAATCCAGAAAGCCCCTCCAGTTCGCCAGCAGATCTCCTTGCAGAAGAAGAGGCCCAGCCCTGCATTCTCATTGCCCGCATAGGTTCCTTCAGGCACTGCACCGCTAACGTGGGGCAATAGCGCCATCTTGAGGGCGTGAAGGTCGCTGGTCGTGGCCTCGGGATAGGTCCGGGAGAGAGACTTGCGCACACCAATTCCTGCGTCGCAGATCGCGACTTGCACGCGCCTCTGGACGGGATAGTACTGCGCAAGTGCAATACCGCCGAGCTCCGTGCTCGCGTGCTGGATGACATTTCGCCCGAGCTCGGCCATGCCGTATTGCAAGGCATCCAGCGTTGCGCGCATCGTCTCGACCTTGCCCAACACGGTGACGCTCTTTACGAAACGCGTCACGTCGCCGTGCGTCCGCAGCACGTGAAGACCCGTGTTCTGATCCGAGTCGTCCCATTCGGCCGTAGACTTGCCCGTCGTTATCACCTCGCGCAGGCCCATTTGCCTGAGGTACTTATTTGAGGGTTGCCCTTCGTCGAGCCTCACGAGGAACGGGACGCCGTGGCGCATCGCCGCTGTGAGTCCGTAGCAGGTAAACATGGTCAGCGCCCACGGCTCCATGAAATCGACGCCGGTGAAGTCGAGGACGAGGGAGTCCTTCCCAGACGGCAGATCCCATCGCCAATTCCAAGTCGCCAGCCTGCTACTCATGTCGGCTCCCTGACCGCCCCAGTACGGCCTAGGGATCCGGATCTCGTAAGGGTTACTTCCGATGCCCATCGCGAGCATCCTCCAGATTGTTCCGCATTCTACGAGCACTTGGTATGGAACGCGCCGTCATGTCGCCCTCTATCCGCCTCCGCAGGCCAGCGCCAGCACCGAGCCAGCACCGCAGTTGCCGGACTTGGCGAACATGGTAAACTTGAACGACGACCCGCGACTGCTTCTCGTTGGCGGTCAACGAAATCGCGACGCTCGTTGAAATCTCGAGTTCTCCCCTCCCGTTTGGGGTGCAAGAGGTCGCGGGTTCGAATCCCGCCGGCCCGACCATTCTAGAGGGGTTTTCCAGGGGTTTGGCACCTGAGAAGGGCCGACCACTGGCGGAACCACTGGCGGAGCAAGGGGCCGTGAGACGCGCGACGCTCCGAAAGGAGCGCGCGTGGAGTTGGAACGGATCAGGCTCGGACAGGGCGTGTCGCTGTATCGGGAGTGGCGGATGTGGTCGATCGACCTGGTCGTCGACGGTAAGCGTTTGCGAAAGTCGCTGCGGACGCGCGACCCGGTCGAGGCGCTCGCCAAGGCGGTCGAGGTCATTGGGTCCATCAAGTCCCCGGGCTTTGCAAAGCTCGCGGGCAAGGCACTCGCGTGCGTCGTGGCCGAGAACGGGCGCGTCATGATCAGCCGCGACGAACTGCGCGAAGCCGTACGGGCCGAAAGCCGCGAAGCAGTGCGCCAGGCGCTGGCCGAGCAGAAGCCGACCCCCAAGCCCACCGCGGTTGCCGACGCCCTCAAGGACTACATGGACGTGCAGGCGGCGGTGGGCAACACGGCGACGCACCGCGCGAACGTCGAGCGCCAGATCAAAGCGTTCATCGCATTCGCGAAGGTGGAGCAGGTTCACGAAGTGACCGCGAAGCACGTTGCGGACTACAACAGCCATGTCCGCGAGGCGGGGCTTGGGGAATCCAGCCTTTGGGCGAAGCACATGATCGTATCGAAGTGGCTCTCGTGGTGCGTCGACGAAGGAGTCCTCGTGAAGAGCCCCGCCGATGGGTTGGCGCCCAAGAAGCCCGCGAGAATGGACGTGCGCTACTACGGCAACGGCGACGTCGCCCAGATCCTGCGACGCGCCAAAGCGAAGGGCGACGATCTGGCGGCCGCGGTCGCCATGGCGATCTACGCGGGACCGCGCCGCGAGGAGATCTTGAAGCTCGAATGGCCGGACGTGAATCTGGAGGCGAGGACGATCCGCATCGCGAACAAGCCCGGTGACCCGACGAAGACTCGGCGTGCGCGGACGATCCCAATTCTCGATCAACTGCTGCCGTACATGGTCCGGTTGAAGCGGGGGCAAGGGCGCGTGTTCGACCGCTGGAAGGACATCAGCG
>Ga0187892_10005771_pt1 | contig 19102 bp, 21 predicted proteins | sample MA1701073metaG_FD_139345 | JGI IMG/M metagenome (GOLD analysis project Ga0187892, IMG submission 139345) | Bio-ooze microbial communities from a basaltic lava cave in the Kipuka Kanohina Cave System on the Island of Hawaii, USA - MA170107-3 metaG ...
CCTTTGGGTTATGAGTTCCGTCGATGGTTTGTGTCGATAGCTGGTCTTTGTTCTTCTTCAGACGTTTACCTCTTCTTGCTTGTCCATAGTTGCTGGTCTTTTGCGCTGCTTTTTGTAGTTATTGCGAGCGAAATGCGAGCGCTGATCCCTCATTCGTTACGTTGTTTCACAATGGCTTTGGGCCCCTCCGCAGGGCGCCCAGATGAGTTCAGCTCACACCCATTCCGGCACCACCCTTCCTACTAACACACGCAACGAGAAGCCTCGTGCTTCTCTGTCCATCAGTATCGAGAAGAACCTTGCCTCCCTCGGTTTCTTCACACCTTCTACAAAGAGAATTAAGGGCGCCAAGAAGAAAACGGTCCTATTCGCGAAGGAGAACGATGGCAAAAAGGTGCAACTGCAAGCCGTCATTCTTCCTTCAGCTGAGTATGGCCTACCAATAACTGCGGACCAGGACAAATATCTCGCGCTCCAGAAGATCATCACCGATGTCCATCAACGCGAAGGAGCCATCTCGAATCCCATCGGGTTCTCTTCAGCTGAACTGCTAAGAATCCTCGGACTTCGGGTGCGCACCGGCAAGAACTACGACGACATCGTCGACTGGGGCAAACGAATGACCCTGACGGGCATTTGCGCAGAAGGAGTCGTCTACTTTGCCGGTAAGAAAACTTGGGCCACTGACACATTTCATGTGTTTGAACGCTTTGTCTCTCACGGGAACGAAATGCCAGACGGCCGAGCTGCTGACCGGAACTATGTCTGGCTATCGGATTGGCAGCTGGAGAACATCAACAGCAACTATTTGCTCCCCATCGACTTTGATACTTACCGCCGGCTAAAGAACCACATCGCGAAAGCCTTGGTCCCACTGCTGCAGATCTGGCTCTACGCTTCCCGCGAACGAGGGTCCTTTGAAAAACGCTACGACGATCTCTGCCAGATTCTGAATATCCGTCGCTACCCCCAACCCTCCAAAATCAAGGAGAAGCTTGAGCCTTCCCTGGACGAACTCACCTTACACGGCTATCTGTCAAACTGGGAGATCCGCGAAACCAGCGACAAGATGGGATACAAGATCACCCTGTACCATGGTGCGAAGTTTCTTCGAGAGCAAAGGGACCGGACGGTGCAAAAGCCCTTCCAGCCGCTGTCCTCCACTTCTCAGGAGAGTCCCCACCGGCAAATCGACCACGACACAGACCGCGAAGTCTTGGCCGAGATGCTCCGCCGTGGAATCGGCGAGAAGACGGCTCGAGAGCTGCTGAGCAACCTTGCCGTTGGCCAACAGGTGATGGATCAATTGGAGTGGGGGGACTACCAAATCCATAAGGCACCGAATGGAAAGTTCTACAACCCGTCTGGCATTTATATTCGTTTAATCCGGGAAAACATCACTCCACCTGACATATTTGAGAGCAGTCGCAAACGAAAGCTGAGAGAGGAAGCCCACGCAGCGTATGTGAAGGAACAGGAGCAGAAAGCGGCTCTCGAGATCGCCTACTGGGCATACAAGGACCAAATGATCGACAAGTACATTCAGAAGAACTACAGCAAGGAGTTCTACGCTTCCTGCGTTCGGACCAAACTGCAGGAACTCATAGCTCAAGATCGGAAACTCAAAGAGAAGTACTCTGAGGCAACGCTGTCGAACCTCGCAGAAAAGCGCTTTCGCCAGGACATCACGACCCGAATTCCCTTGATGACATTCCAAGAATTCTGCGAACAACAGCCTCAGAGGAACGATTCGGGCCAGCAGTTACTCCCCGGGTTCGTTGCGAGCCACTCCTCTCCACGTACCTGAGTACTCACGTGACCAAGCCTCCACGAGGAACTCGCCAGCCAGTGGCTCAGGTCGACTATTTGAACATTTGGGTTTCTGAATCTCTGCGTTGCCACAGCATGGCCACCGAATTGGGTTCGAACGACTTTCAACTGAGCCGGGATCGATTGTTAGAAAAGTGTTAGCAAACTGTCAACTCGCGCTTCCTCACAAACGAACTTCCTTCACGATCAGCGGGCGCCAATGATCAGTAATCGTAAAGAGATAGCTGAGACGAAACCAAATCATCCGCCATGACCTTGAAACAGCTGCCGTTGGTCAATCAACCCAAAGGTGACCTCGATTTCTGTCATCTGACGGACTCTCCCGACATCAATTTTTTTTCTGGCCGTCCAGAATCCAGCCTCCTAAACCTCTATATGAGAGAGAGACTATTTTCTCTAACTCAGACAGCAGGAGGCTGCGGATGGAAACCTTCCAACAAGTCATGTACTGGTTCTTCGCCGCTCTGTTGGCGGCTGCGCTTGTGATCGGGGCGCTCTTCATCAAGAAACGCAAATCCGAGGACTAGCTTCCAACTCACGACCGTCTCATCACGAAAGGAGAAACACTCAGGTCATGAAAGTCCGAACCCTACCGTTCACACTCATCGCCCGGAATCCTGAAGTGGTGGCCGTTGCCTTAATCGTGGCCCCAGTGGCGCTACAAGCCCAGACCACCGTCGCGCCCGCCTTCCAGGGGGCCATCGCCGATATCCGGACCATCGCCGTGGCATCCGGCACGCTGGTCGCCGGTCTTGTTGGCCTCGTGGGCCTCGGGCGCACCGCGTACAAACTCAGCCAAGGAGACACAGATTCGATGACCGCACTCATCTTTGCGATCGTTGGCATCGTCTTAGGCTTCTTGGCCAATACATTCATCGCTTAGCCAGATGAAAGAGACGCCGATTTTCCGCAATATCCAGCACGTGCCCAGGATCTGGGGAGTCACCTATCTCAAGCTCTTTGCCTCACTCGGCACCGGCCTCCTGATCATGACCGTGGCTTTCGCGCTGGTCAACCAAGGATCAGCTTTTCTCAAGGTCGCCGTCATCGCCTTTGCCGTGTTGGTCACGGCCGGGTTCTATACCGTGTCCTTCTGGTTGGACAATCGAGATCCACTAGATTCCAACGTCACCCCTTTTCTCAAACGGGAATTCAATTCCCACTCCCTTTCTCTGCAGCAGCTGAAGCTGCTCGATCATGAGGTTCTTAGGCATGAGGTATCGCGACCTTCTGAGAAACATCACCCGGTACGAGCAAAAGCTTGAAAACGCGCTGCTCTACGTTGATTTCCTCCCCGATCATACGTTGCCTCTGATCCTCATGAAGGATGGCGCACTGCTGGTCTTATTCGAGCTGGGTGGTCTCGACTACGAGGGGCTCTCCGAAGAGGACAAGCGGCAATACAGCTATTACACGCGCACGGCATTGGAGCAGCTTCCTGGCGGAGGCGCAGGCTTCATGCTCTCGAACGTCCTGGTCCGCGACACACCCGAGCCCATTCCACTCAAAAGCAATCCCCACGCACATCCGCTGATCCAAATCGTGCAAGACAACAAGCAACGTTTCTGGGACCACATCGTTGCTCGTAGTTTCGGCAATCGCATCTTCTGCGCCTTGCGTTACTTCAATCCCAGGAGAAAGGCACCACCCTGGAATCTGCTCGTCCAGGAAAGCAAGCTCTTCCGGTTTTACCGGGACCAGCTCCGTCTGGACGCTCAAAAGCTGGAAGAAGGTTTTCTGGTGCTCTCCAATGCCTTTGCCCGCTTTGGATTCCAGGCCCTGGACCGCACGGAATCTTTCCGTGCTCTCTATCAGTTAATCAATTTCGTAAAACCGCCTGCCTACCGTGCAGATCTCTCCTTAAACGCTCAACTCGCCCACAGCCGGTATGTCTTCTCCGACGAGCACGTCGTCATTAACGATCAGGAATATTGCTCTGTCGTGGGCATCAAGTACCCGCCTCCTAGTTCTCTCGCCCTCTACCTCAGGCGGTTTTACGAGCTCTCCTTTCCACTCGTGTTGCGCCAGTCCGTTGGTTTTTGCAACAAGCAAAAGCTCTATAAAGAGCAAGACTTCAACACGCCTATTGCATTGGCCCTCTCGGCCGTCGATCCCAAGAACCTCCAGTACGTTGAGGAAATCAAGAACTTCCGCAGCCGCATCGAAAACGAAAAGGAGCTTCCGGTGTGGTGGCATTTTTCGGTCCTCGTTCGTGCCAAAGATAAGGAAACGCTCCGCTCCCGCCAAACTCAAGTGATGGGATTGCTCAAGGACATCGGCAGCTTCGGGATCCTGGAAAAACGTAATCTCCGGCCTGCCTTCTTTTCCACGTTTCCTGGGCATGACCGCTTCTATCTTCGCCGGTCCCTGATTGCTTCCGGCAATGCTGGCGACTTGCTCAGCGCCTACATCCTCTACCGGGGCGACTCCGATCCGGTGGATTACCTTGAAGATCGCTTACACGGTGTCTTCGCCTACAACCCATTCACCAGCCGCGAAAAGGCGCGGCACCGGGCTGTCTGCGGTCCAACCGGAGGCGGGAAGAGTTTCTTTGTCATCAAGGACATCCTCTCTCATCTCATTGTTAACCCCATGCTCTGGGTGGTGGATCTCTCGAACTCTTACGGCGACTTATTTGAGTTCCTGCATGAGGAGATGCCGTCTGAGACGGCGATCATGCGTGTTTCGAAGTGGCAGACCAGTTTCCACTTCAACCCGTTCTGTATTGAAGATCCTTCTCAACCTGTCAGTGACGAGCAGTTCGAGTTCTGCATGGGGCTCTTGAAGCTGATGGCCGGCAGAGACCTGACCACCCCAGCTAATGAGATGGCCATGCGCAACGGCCTCACCGAGTTCTTCAATGGCTATCGCATGCTGCTCCGCAACCAACAGCAGCAAACGCCCATTCCACCACTCACCTTGCTGGCCAACATCATGCAGATGGAGTTCAAGAACTTCGAGCTGGCCAGTGCGTTCAAGCTCTGGACCGTGGGCCGCCGGGGCGAGATGTTCAACTCCGGCCAGGATAGCTTGAAGAGTGCCCGTTACTGCTACTTCGATCTCCGGGACCTCGACGGTGAGCCCGAACTGATGACCGCCATCGTCTACGTCATCTTCTCCAAGGTCTATCAAAGCACGGTCGACGAATCCTTCCGGCGGGTTGAAAAGCGGTTTGTCCTAGACGAGGCGCACCGTTATCTGACCGACGAGGCGTTCGCATTCTGGATTTCCCTCATTGTGCGAACCGGCCGGCACTGGAACATCATGCTCGACATCATCACCCAGTCCCTGGGTGATTTAGACCGGCCAGACCAGCCCTGGTCACGAGCCATCATTACCAATCTCAAGCAAGCCTTCTATTTTGCAGGCCAGCCCGATGTCGAGGCCTCCCTGCGCAAGCTCCAGATGACCGATTACCACATCGAGCAATACAAGAGCCTCGATCCAGCCAAGCATGAAGTCCTCTACTGGTCGGCTGGTGGCTTGCGCCGCATCCTCCGGCCTCTGACCGATCCCCATACTTATTGGCTGGCCACCACCCAGAGTGAGGAAAGAGACATGCGGCGCCTCATGACACAACTTCATCACGGCAGCGTCGGGAATGCCGTCAATGACCTGGTCCGCTTAACCGGACAGTGCCGCACGACCAAAGAGCGGTTGGAAATTCTGGAACCCTATCTGGAGCAACGCCTGGCTGGGCCAGTGTCCGAGCACCTAGGGGCGGCAGCGGCTGGCGCGGCCCTTCAGCACACAGCTCACGGTGCGCATTGAGAAAGGCAGGAGCAAGTTATGGAAACCGAGGGAATGAGCCTTGAAGAATTGAAGGAGCTCAAACGCACGCAGTATGAGGAAGCGCAAAAGAGCGGCGTGTTCCAGAGGCTGGCCGCGGTCGGCAGGGAGCTTGGCCGTGAGGTAGGCAGGCCGGGTCCTAAGTACCTCTGGGAGGAGAGCGGAGTGAGGGTCTTCGTAGATGACTACGGAAGGTACGTGACAGCCCACGCGAACGAAAAGCTCGTGGCCTCCAACCACCCATGCACTCGGCTTTTTGTCGCTGGCCACTGGCAGGATGTCGCTCAGGCTCGCTATCCGGAGGCTCGGGAGAAGGCAGCACAGCGGGAGGCTGCAAGGCGAGAGACCGAAAAGCAGTGCTCGCAGTCTGAGCACACACGATAGAAACGGAGGCAACGATGAAGAAACTGATGATTGCGGCAGCTTTGTTCCTGTTTGGCCTGCCTGGGCGGGCGGATGCCTTTATCTTTACCGACACGGCCGCGCTCGCCCAGCGCGCCTCGCAGTTCATCCAAACAGCCGCCCACTATAAGACATTCCTCACCTATAAAGACGAGTTCGACAAATACAAGCTCGAATTTGAGAAGTACTTCAAGAACTTCCGCCAGATCTACCGCCGGCTCTCTTCGGGGGATTGGCTGGACTTCACCCCCTCGGACTGGGCACGTCTGCAAGATCACCTCATCGGAATCTGGAAGACCTTTGACCAGGCAGCCTATGACACCCAGGTGCTGTCGCTCACAACCAATCTTCTTTACACTCGCTCGCCCGAGTACAAGACCTACGCCGACAATCTGATTCAACTCTCCGAGCAACAGGTGGAGCAGTTGAAACGGGAGGAAGCTCATCTTCTGGAACTGCAGGCACAGGACCAGGCTCACCACGAAGCCTTGCAGCGCTTCAAGGCGCGAAACGGTGGGCTAGTTCTGGGTGAAGACACGGAAGGAAACGAAATCGCACTCAGCCAACAGATTGCGCTGACGAACGCCATTTTGATCGAAGTGGCTGCCATCCAGGCGGAGCAAAAGATCGTGCAACAGCGCCTGCTGACGCAACAGAAGGAAGCCCGCAATCTCATCATGAAGATGAAGCAGCTCGAGATCCAGGCCCAACCAGGCGATGTCCGCAATCTTGACCAACTGCTCGAACTGACTCGCAACCGCTAAGGAAAGCTGTCATGAACCCAATCTTCCAGAGCCTCTTGTTTTTCTCTCTCCTTGCCACCTGGGGTCCTGTTGCCCTGGCCGAGGAGCCCGTTTCAAAGAACGCCGCGTCGCATTGCTACAAGATCCTCCTGGATGGCCAGGACCGCAGCTACTACCAGTACGTCACCCAGCGTGTCGTGATGTTCATCGATCCGGTGTGGACACAGAATCCGCAAGTCTCCAGCGTTCGGTTGGTGGACCTCAAGACCAAGAAAACCGAAGCGGCACCTACACTCATGCCGGGCCGGTTTCGCCCAGGAAATCCGGCCGGAGGAGTTTCCTTTTTCCATATTCCGATCGGTAGGCTGCTGAGCCTCACGGCCAATGGCAGGTCCGTTTCGTTCCAGAGACTTGACCCGCGCTCTCCCGGCTGTCCTCCCATGAATCTCTGGTTCAACGGACGCTGGAACGGATATGAAGTGCTTCAGTACTTCCCCTATGAAAACTACGTGGTCCGCTCGGTTCTCAGTCGATACATTCACCTCGAACCCGACCAGATCATTCTGGTCCTGGCCATTCCGACGTTCCTCAACCCCAAGGCGACTCTTTACAGCCGAGGCACCTCCGCCCCAATGCCGTTGGACTCCGTTAGAACGAACCAGCTCGTCGACCGCTACCCTCACCTGCGAGCCGAAGTCGAAAGGAACTGGGGCCTCTACGCGCTTTGTTTTCTCTTCAAGCCGCTGAACCTCGGTGAAGCAATCAAAGTCAGCGGAACCCTGTTTGTCGAGGACTCCGCTACCGGCAAGCCATCGAGCAAACCAGAAGACCAGCAATTGTTTTTTATCCGCCGGGTTGAAGGAGGACAGCAGCGATGATCAGCTTATCCAGACTTATGGAAACCCTCTGGTCCGGTCTGCGCGGCGCTTGGGGCATCGATTTCGTGGCTGTCTACACCGCCTTGGGTGCAATCCTTTGGGGCTTCCTCTTATTCAAGGTGTTTCTTCAGGAAGGACTGCAGGTCGCCATGGGCAATCGCTCCGAACTGCCTAGGATACTAGTCAAGTATCTCTTCATCGCCGGCATGTTCGGCATCTGGCCTCAGATGTCTTCCAGTCTTTTCCGCATGGTCCAACTCCTCGCCGTCACCTTCTTCCCGGACCTCAACCAGGTCTTCGACCAGATGGCCGGCGGTATGGCTTATATGCAGACCTCCACTCAGGCTGCGGAAAACAGCCAGGGCCTTGTCGCAACCGTTCTCGGCACCATGTATAACCTCAGCCTTGGGGCAGTCCTGAGTATGCTGGGTGTCCTCATCTTCTTTCTCTGTTATGCCCTCATCTTTCTCAATATTGCTGGCTCGATCACCATCCTGGCTCTGAATCTCGTCCTCGGGCCGGTCTTTTTCGCCTTGGCCTTCGACCGCGACTTCCGCGGCCACAGCCAACGCTGGCTGGCAGCTGTTCTGTCCTACATCCTGCTTATCCCCCTCTACGGAGCTGCCTTGAGAATGGCCGCCTCCATTGCGGGGGCCGCGATTCCCGCACCGTTTGGATTACCCTCGGCGCCTCAAGTTATCACCCAGTTCATCGGGCCCATCCTGGCCGTGGGTGTGGTCCTTTCAACGAACAAAGTGGTCAATGCCCTCATCGGCGGAGCGGCCGGCTCGGGCGCTGGCTCCACGGCACTCGGCATTGCCGGCATTAGCGCCAACCTGATTGCCGGAGGCGCTCTGGTCCGCACCACCGGGGCTGCCACCGGCGCAGCGGCGCGCGCGGGAGCAAGCGCCGCCCATACCGTAGGCGGCAAGGTCAGTTCCACAGCCCGCGCCGCACTCTGCAAGTAAGGAGGGAGCGTGTCTCACCTAACCGACGATTTCATCCGTTCGAGCGGCAACCTCGCTTTTGTCAACACCTGGCTGAAGCTGATCGTTCTTGTGCTGTTCCTGACGGCGCTGCTCCTGGGTGGCGTCCTGGCAGTCAAGATTGTCGAGGGGCGCACCGAGCGCGTGCTGCCTATTGTCATCAATCAAGCCACGGGTGACGCCCTGGCGGTCGATTTCAGTGTCATTGATGCCGCTGGCGAGCAGCGCGCTCCGGTTGAGATCCGTAAGTTCTGCGAGGATTTTCTCGGTGAGCTCTTCACCTACAACCGCTTCACCGTCAGAACCAACCTGGAGTCTGTCGTCAAATGGGCGACTCCAGAAGCCCTGGTCCAGGTCAAAGAGGCCGTCAACCTCGCCCATCGCTCCGAGTTGATGACCCGCAATGCCCAGGGTGTCGTCGAAATCCGGAGTGTCCTGATCACCGAGACTCAGCCGGTTCTCAAGGTCCAGGTGTACTTCCAAGCGAAGGCACTCTCCCAAACTACCGAGGTGCTTGAAGAGGTCCAGTACCAAACGGTCCTGCTCATCAAGCCCATCAAGCGCTCCCAGCGCAATCCCCACGGCTTGATCGTGATCGAGTACCGCCAAAGCCGATTCAAGGAGGCACAATGATTCGCATCTTTCAACTTCCTTTCGCTGTTTTGCTCTCGGCCCAACTGCTCTCGGCCGGCCAGCCCCGCACGCTCACCTGCGACTTCGACGGAGAGAATGCCACTCGCGTCTATAAAGTCGTCACGGTCGTAGGCGTAGGCACCACCTTTCGTCTCCCGGAAGGATTGAAGATTAACGATTTTGTGGTCACCGACCCGAAGGGGTTCCATGCCGAGTCCAACGGCACGATCGGCATTGTCACCCCACTAGTTCCCAACAAGAGCACCTCCGTTTCAATCTTTACCGACAACGAGAAGCTCTTTGTTTTTCACCTGTCTTCTGAGCCCAGCGACTACGTCGACCAGTTGGTCATCATCCAGTCCAGCAATCTCCAATTCTTCAAAGACAAGGTGCGGACCGAGGCGCACAAGCTAGTCAAGGAGCGGGTGGAAGCCGTCAACGCGCAGTTGCAATCCGCGCTCGATCAAAACGCCAAACAGGTGAAGGAACAGATGCTGTTCTCACTGAACAGCAACTACGACATCAAAGACGAACGCTTCAAAATCACTAAGGTCTCCGACGATCGCATCTTCACCTACATTCACCTGGCCAAATCCCAGGACCGGCCCGTGGTTTACATCGGGGAGAAGAACGATCCCAAAAAGCTGGAGCCCGTCAAGTTCACTGACGAAGGCGAGTACTACACCGTGCACCGCGTGCTGACACGAGAAGACCGCAAGCATTTCTTTCTGAAACTCGGCAACGAAGTCAGTGAGATTCGTGTCCGCTGAACGAGACTGGAGATCTGAATGGAACCCTCTGAACCCAACACAGAGATCGTGGAAGAGAAGCCGGTAAGCACCACGAAAAGCAAGGGCCGTCCCTGGGTGGTGGCAGCCACCATCGGTGTGGCACTGCTCGGCCTCGGACTCTTTGCTCTCTTTACTGCTCTCAATACGAGCAAGCTGCAAACGCCACAACCCCGGCTGACAGCCGACGACCTCGAGCAGCAGAAATACGATGCCCGTCAGCAGGAAAACGAGCAGCTCAAAGCCGCCCAGCTACGCAACGACGGCTTCCTGGTCCGCAAAGACGAGGACACGACGCTCCAGCTCAACAACCTGATGAAGGACCTCCAAAAGGACGATGCGTTCCCGGTCCACACCACAGATCCCAAGCAAACGCCCGCAGCAGAGGACGCCATTGCCGGCGTCATCCGTGACCCTCGGCAGGCCGCTGAGCCGGCGACTCTCCCTTACGAATCTCACAGGCCTCGACCGCAGAGTGGGGGCGGCGCAAATTCCTCGAACGAAGTTCCACAGGGCACGCCCCAGCCCATGTTCGTCTATAGCCGCAGTTTTGGCGGGGCCAAGTACGTTGAGAAGAAGGAAAACACGCTGGCGGCTCTTCAAAAGGTCGAAGGCCAGAGTAAAGAGATCCCTGCAACGCCCAGACTGGCGCCTTCGGAGGTGGCTCAGAAGTCCCAGGAGCAGAAGGACAAAAAGACCCGCATCCTTTACACCGACCTTCCTCCGGTCATGCTCTACGAAGGCGAGCTTCTCGATGCCGTGCTCGTCAATCGGATCATTGCCGACACTGAGCCTTCACCCGTGATCTGCCAGATCAGCAAGGATGTCTTCGACTCTGGCGGCCGCTATGTCATCTTCCCTGCCAACTCGCGCATCGTAGGCTCGTCGCAGGTTGTCAATTACAAGGGCGCGCACCGGCTCTTCATCACTTTTGATCGCATCATCCTGCCCAACGGCCCGGCCGTAGAGTTTCCGGGCAGCCAGAAAGCGCTCAAGGCGCTCGATGAAACCGGCGCGCTGGGCGCTGTTTCCAACGTCAATCGGCACTGGTTCCTGCAATTTGGGACCGCCATCTTTTTCGGTGTCCTCGATGGCTTGGCCGGCGCCGCCCAGCGCCACAGCGAGGTCTTCTCCCCGACCTCAATCGTCATTGACCGTACTTCCCGGAACTTCGAGCGCATCCTGGACACGATCATGTCGCAATACGCTTCCATCGTGCCGACCATCACCGTTCACCAGGGACACAAGATGAAGATTTACCTGGCCGATGACGTCTTCATCTCGCCCTACGCCAGGATCAAGGAACGCAGTTATGCGACCCAATGAACTCTCTCTCAGCGCGTGCGCCAGTGGGCACCGGCGCGCCATTGTGGCCATGACCTGCTTCGCCGGCATCTTGCTGGCGCTGCCCCTCTGGGTGTCGCGCCACCGGGCATCACCCCACTGGGTGTCGGAACCGACCCGCATCGACCCCCGCCAGGCTCTGGCCGAGCTACGGCGACTGGGGGCTCGCAAGCCCTTCTTGACCGATTCTCCCGATGTCTACCTGGAGCCTAAGAGTCTCCATCGATTCTTCACCGAGCGAATTTACCGCAAGCTGCAAGGCAATGCCTACTTCGGCTATGACTACGACGAAGGTTTTCTCCTGGGAGGGAACCAGGTCCAGATTGAGGTTCTAAGGGACTTCTCTGCGGGAAGCTGCTGTCAGAACGCTTATCGGATTGCCTTGGAGCAAGCCCTCCAGGCTCAGGGCCTGGTCATCAACCCCAGGGCACCCCACCAGATCGGCGTCTCGATCGTCGGCGTCGAGCGGCAAGAGACGCCGAGCACACTGCCGGGCGTCATGGTGGAGGCCTATCTCAGAAACAGTGTTTTAAAAAAGTCCTTCTTTATTCGCTACGGCTCCGGCCATCCGCGAGGCCTGGCTGCAGCCATTCGCCTTTCAGCCGAAATGCTCGCGGTTCAGATCATCTCCAGAGCGAACACCGGTCAGCATTCCGGCCGCACTGCCACCGGATTCAATGTTCACTTGGGGAGGGAGAAATGAGGAACTTTTTCGTCTATGTTCGTTTTCCTGAGTTGCCAGCCTCGCATGCCGAGCAGACGGCCACTGTCCAGGCGGGCAATCTGGCGCTGGCTGCGAAGCGGGGTTTGGAAAGTATCCGTCGCCGGGAACATGTAAGGGGCCGGCGAATCCACGAGGCTGTTATCCGAGTCAATCAGTCAGAAACTTCCAAACAGAACCCATGCTAATGGCGCCGAATGCAACCGCCCTCGATAACGAACTGCTGAAGGTCTCACTCAGCCCGATTGCTGCGTTGCTGGATGACCCCCATATCACCGACATCATGGTGTTCAGCAGCCGGCATGTTTGCGTCCGTGGACGCTGCAGTGGCTTTGAGCGCGTTCCAGCCTTTTGGCTCTCGGACGAGGACCTGATGACGGCCGCCAAAACCATCGGCCGGCAAATGAACCGGAGGCTTGACCACCGCGAGCCCATCTTGGACGCGAGGCTTCCGGACAAGTCCCGCGTGAACGTGATCATCGATCCCTGCTATAACCGTGGCGCCTGCATCGCCATCCGCAAGTTTCCTCTCGATCACTTTACCTGGACAGATCTGGTGGGCTTTGGCTCGATCGACCCGGCTGGGGTCTCAATGCTCGAGGCCATCGTACGCCTCGGGAAAAACACACTCATTGCCGGCGGAACTGGCTCCGGCAAAACCACCCTGCTCAACTGCCTCTGTTCCTTCATCCGGGACACGGACATCGTCGTGACGGTGGAAGATGCCCGTGAGATCGCACTCCCTAACGAGCTCTGGGTGGCTCTCGAAACCAAACGGGCGCTGGATGCGGAAGACCGCGATGTCACCCTGCGTGATCTGGTTCGCACCAGCCTGAGGATGAATCCGCGCTGGATTATCGTGGGCGAAGTTCGCGGCGCCGAAGCGTTGGATCTAGTCCGAGCGTTTAACACCGGGCATTACGGCGCCGGCACCATCCATGCCAACTCCGCTTACGACGCCCTGCTGGCCTTGGAAAGCCTCATTTTACAATCCGGCCTGGACGTGCCCGCCAGGGCCGTCAAGGAGATGGTATCCCGCGCCATCCAGATCGTGGTTCAGGTCAACCAGTTCCCGGACCACTCCCGAAAATTGATTGAGATCGCCGAAATCCAGGGTCTCGACTATGAACGCTCGGTCGAGTTCCCGCCCTACAAGCTCACGACCCTCTACCGCTTCGAGTTCTCGCACTACGACAGCAGCCGCAAGGCCCATGGGCAGTTCTTCGTCCAAGACGCGCCATCCTGGCTCGGCGATCTCAAGATGATTCCCGACTATCAGCTCCCAGACTTCTGGGTCTGACTCCAAAGGAGGTTAACCCATGGAACGCCGCAAGGAAGAAACCACCACGATCGATAACGAGGCTGTGGCTCGAGCCGTGATCAAAGACAGCCGCTCCGCAAGCGAAAACCTGATTAGCAACCTGCAGGAGAAGCTCGGCCTCCACCACGAGAAGCATGCCCAGCAGCTGCTCGAAAGCTTCGAAAAAGAGCAAGCCGCCGCCCGAGCCACTCGCCATTGGCAGCAAGTGCTCGACCAGACCCAGGATCCCTACGCCCGCAAATACTTCGAAGGCTTAGTCCAGGTCGCCGCCCTCAAGGCCGTCCACAACCAGCTGCTCGGCCTGGCCCATGACAAAGCCAGTAAAGAGCCGGCCTACGAAACCGTCATCCGTGATTATGAAGGGAAGGCTCGCACCGCACTCCACGAACTGGGCACGAAGGTCAAACCCTCAACGGATACTATCCTGACTGAAAAGGGACTTGCCAAAGCAAAAATAGAACTCGACATCCACCAGGACAAAGCCGGTGCTCACGAGCTCCTCCAGTTCCGCTACCAGGAGCTGGGCAAGGACAACCTCACCCGGAACTACCAAGACCGGGCCCGCCTGGAGAATGCCACCAGCCGTGGACTGACGACTGTCCTCACCGCTTATGAGACCAAACTCAAGACTCTCGAAACCGGCAAGGCCGCAACGCCCCCTGCACTTCCCAACTTGCAGCTGGCCCAACGTGCTTTAGAACGAGCCGAGCAGCATCTGGAGGATTCACGCGAAGCTCACCAAAAAGTCCAAGCAGCCACCCGTGAAGTGGTTGAGATCGGGAAGACGATCAGCCGGCTTGAGAAGGAGTCTTCCAACCGCTCTCTCACACCCACCGAGCAGAAAGTTTTCAAGGAGGCCCTGGAGCAGCGCGACAAATTCACCCGCGCAGCTGAAGGACAAGCGCTCAATGCGGTCGCCTCCTACCGGCAATACCACCAGGACGTGAAGGCTGCCGAGCTGGCCTATGACGCTCTCAGCCGGGCCCTCACGGGCAAAGGACTCGACCTGACTGCTGTTGGAAGCAAGAGCCCGGTGCCACTAGAAAGAACTGAACAGAACACCACCTTGGAACGTGGCAACGGCGACCCGCAAGGTCCTGGCCGCGGCCGGCAAGAGCTCCATGTCACCAACTCTGCCATCCAGGAACCTGAGCTTCGTAAACCAGCCGTCCCTCTTGCCAAAGAAGATTACGCCCGCGTGCCGGTCGGTGCCGTAGTCCAGCAAACGCTCAAACAGATCGATCACGAGCTCTGAAGCAACACCAGGAGGAAAGCCATGGAACCGCCTAATTCCACTCCACGCAAGCAAGAGGTCTACAGCATAGCGGCTGCGATCCAGCACGCAAGCGCCCACCGCCTCGCGGCCCTTCCCTGCGAAGAGGGCAATGGCATTGCCGTCTGTAATGGCGACAGCATCTGGTTTGTCGAACCCACAGAAGTCTCAACGCCCGAGGCAATGCGGGCTCATGTCGCTCGCTGGCTCAACACCAGCGCGGCTCCGCAATCTCGACTCAGCAACGACGCGACGGCGTCCACGCAATCGATCATCGACTCTAAGTCACCTGGAGGTGTGTCATGAAGCAGTTGCTTTCCGTTTTCATCGTCTTCCTTCTCTTAACCGCTTCGATCCGGGCTGCGGACTATGTTATCGAGGAGATGCGCGAGGAAGGCAGCCTCCCTCTTCCTTTTTCCATCGCGCGCGTGGAACCCTACGCTGGAGGACTCCGCCTCTTCCTCTCAACTGCGGACATTGCCGCCGTCGCCAACCTCCTTGCTTCCGGCGCCCTGGAAGGCCAACTGTCTGACAACGAAGCCGGGACAGAAACCACCGCCGCCCTCTCGCTGGGTAAGGCTGTTTGGTGCACCCAGGATAGAGAACCTCTCTACCTCGGCTACGCCGAAGAGCTGCCGGCTTGTTCCGATAGCGGCCAGCCCCCGCAGCGTGTCGAGTACTTCCTGGTCGCGCCAGTCACGCTCGGCGCCGGTCGCGATCTGGCCATAGGCAAAGATCCCGACTACCTGTGGCTGATTGAAGAACGCTAAAACGGACTTCTGTTCACAGCAGGGCTTATCAACCAACGTCTCTCATTACATTTTAGGAGGTCTTATGGACAAGGAACCTAAACGCTACTACCTGGAAGGCAACACCTACCCCATTCGCGAGGAACTGAAGTCCCGTGGTTTCCAATGGGACCCGGAAGCTAATCAGTGGTGGCACAGCAAACGAGCATCCGCCCGAGAGGCTCAGCAACTCGTCCCGCCTGAACCCCAGAAACACTACATCGAAGGACCCGAATTCTCAGACCGGGAGAAGCTGAAAGAACTCGGCGCCCGCTGGGATCCTGGTTCCAGTCGCTGGTATCACGCCGATCCCGACATCGCTCGTCAGGCGCAAGCCTTTGTTGACTCCGCTCACCATAAGTACTTCCTCGAAGGCGACTCCGGCCAGGTCTTTGCGGTCAAAGAGCAGTTGAAGGAACTGGGCGCCCAGTGGGATCCCGACAGCAAGAAGTGGTATCACACAGACCGTCTCAAGGCTGCCGAAGCACAGGGCATCATCGAGCAGGGCCCCAAAAGGTACTACATCGAAGGCTCTGCCTTCAGCCAGAAGGAAACACTGAAGGAACTCGGAGCCGAGTGGGACCCGCAGCGCAGCCAGTGGTATCACACCAATCCCCAAGCCGCCGCCAAGGCTCAAGAGCTCGTCAATGAGGCCAACCAGAAGCACTACGTGACGGACGCACCGCGCGACCTCACCAACGAGCTCAAGGAACTCGGTCTCCGTTGGGATCCGGAGGCCAAGCAGTGGTATCACAGCAAACCCGAAGTAGCGGCCCAAGCTCAAGCGCTGGTCAACTCGAAAAAGGCGCTGCCAGAGCCGGAACTCAAAGTGCCGGGTTCGCAACTCGGCCACAACCTCTAACAAGGGCTCCGCAGCGACGCCTGGCTGATTGGCAAGGAAGACGCGGCCGGCCCCCAAAGCTGGCCGCACCGGAGAGCTGCACGACCTTTCTCTCTCAGCGCAGCCCCCTGTGGTCTGTCGCCACTGGCGCCGCGTCTCCTGGAGGGTTCCGAATTCCTATGAACGCCGTTACATCCTGGGATTACATCAAACAGAATTACGATCCCGACGACCGCCTGGCCGTCGTCATCAAGAACCAGATGACCGGCCAGGTCATTCAGCGTTTGGACAGTGCTCGCGCCATTGCCTCCCCCGATTTTCAGAGGTGGCTCAGATTCCAAAATATGAGTGGAGGGTGCGTCTACCTTTCGATCAATAGCCTGCAGCCTGAGGCCACTGGCAGGACCCGGGGGCAGGTTCACACCATACGTCACGTTTACCTCGACATCGATCAGGAAGGCCCGGCCGTCCTAGCCAAGATCTTGAGCGATCCCAGAATCCCTCAACCGAACTATGTGCTCAACACCTCGCCGGGCAAGTTTCAAACGATCTGGAAAGTTGAAGAGTTCACGGTGGAACAGGCCGAGCGTCTGCAGCGGGGCATGGCTGCGGAGTTCGGCGCAGATCAGGCGGTCATCGACGCGGCCAGAGTGCTCCGAATACCAGGTCTACGTAATAGGAAGTACAACACGCCGCACCAGGTCACTGCAGAGAAGCTCTCGGATCAGACCTACAAACCATCCCACTTTAGACTCCAGCTAGACCTGCTTCCCGAGCCAGCCAATGCCACGGCATCCAGGCCCACGATCAACCATCGACGGTCCAACGGCGGACTTTCCCAGTCTGAAATCGACTGGGCTCGTGTCATGCGCGATTTGAGCCGCGGCCAGGATCCAGCCGCGGTTCAGGCCCGGCTGGAGCAGCAACGGCAGGACAAACACAATCCTGCTGATTACGCTGCTAGAACCGTTCACAAAGCTCTTGCCGAGCTAGCGCGGCGGCGTTCCCTCGGTGCCCAGTGCACCGTTGATGGAGGACTTTGCCATGATTAGTACCGCCTCAACTGTCCAGTACTTTGGTTTGAAAGTCACACTCATCGCTCAAATGGAGACCTGCGCACTCATCCGATTTCAAGGACACGATCTGATTGTTGATATGGCGGATCTTACTGCTTCGCACTCATCCGTGTCAGCTCCTGATCCCGTTGTTACTGCTGACACACTCACGGAGGCCTCTGCACCGTTACGGCAGATGGGTGCTTGTTCCCGATGACTCTGACCTTGCACAGTACCTGACATGACACCTTATTTCGTTTGCCGGAACATGACTCTCTACCACGGCAACTGCCTCCAGGTCCTGAAGACATTCCCGGCAGAGTCTGTCCATGCTGTCGTGACTTCTCCGCCTTACTGGGGATTGCGTGATTATCGTCTCGAACCATTTGTGTGGGGAGGAAACACTGCCTGCGACCACCAGTGGGCCGCCAGCCCACGCATTCACAAAGGCGGGCCTCATGGAAACGGCATCATGCTCGAGGGAGGGCGCACTGTCGTTCAGGCCCAAGCCGCTGTCAAAGATCGTTCTGGTGGGGAGTTTTGTACCCGCTGTAACGCCTGGCTTGGCTCCCTTGGCCTGGAGCCCACAGTCGATCTCTTTATCCAGCACCTGGTCCTGGTGTTCCGGGAAGTGCGGCACGTTCTCAGACGAGACGGGACGCTCTGGCTGAACCTGGGTGATAGCTATACGAGTGGCGGACGTGAGAATCATGGTTCCACCGCCAGCCCAAAGCAAGAAAGCAACACCGGCAGTCTCACTGTCAAACAAAGAAGACCTCCACAGCCCTCAGAGCTGAAACCCAAAGATCTCGTCGGCATCCCCTGGCGCACTGCCTTTGCTCTCCAAGCCGACGGCTGGTATTTGCGATCCGACATCGTCTGGGCCAAGCCCAACGCGATGCCCGAATCGGTGACCGATCGGCCCAGCAAAGCTCACGACTATCTTTTTCTACTCGCCAAGAGAAGGCGCTACTTCTACGACCATCTGGCCGTGATGGAACGCGTCGCTGGTACAGCCCACGGTCGTGGCAACGGCGTCAACCCTAAGGCCAAAAGCCTCGACCCCGATTCAAGTCATGAGTCCAAGGGGCCACGGCAAAATGAGTCTTTTTCAGCATCAGTCGCAGATCTGGTGAGCCTCCGCAACAAGCGTTCAGTCTGGATCATCCCCACCCAGCCTTACTCTGAGGATCACTTTGCCACGTTTCCTGAGGAATTGATCCGCACACCCATCCTGGCGGGCACCAGCGAAAAAGGGTGTTGCGCCCGCTGTGGTGCCCCTTACCGGCGAATCCTCCAGCGCCAACGCGATGGCGACAGGCAGCCCAACCCTCAACTGAAACAGTTGGGTGTCAACCGAAACAGCCAGGCCAAGTGGTCTCAAACCGACCCACAGTCTTCCGGCAGGCGCCTCGTCGAAAACGTTGCCGCAGCCCGAGCTGCCGGTCACGAGCACGACCATCCCTTTTCCGCTCCAATCAGCGTCGGCTGGAAGCTCGCCTGTCCGTGTCACTCACAGGAAGTATCGCCCTGCGTTGTCCTCGATCCGTTCATCGGCAGCGGCACGGTCGGTGTAGAAGGCAGAAAGGCCGGTTGTCACGTCATCGGAATCGACGCCTCACGCGAGTATTTGGACATGGCGATCAAACGAAACCGTCAAGAGGTCTTGCCCTTTCTTTTGAGCCAAGGATGTGGCTGACCACCCTAGTC
>Ga0187892_10005772_pt1 | contig 19101 bp, 18 predicted proteins | sample MA1701073metaG_FD_139345 | JGI IMG/M metagenome (GOLD analysis project Ga0187892, IMG submission 139345) | Bio-ooze microbial communities from a basaltic lava cave in the Kipuka Kanohina Cave System on the Island of Hawaii, USA - MA170107-3 metaG ...
CATGATGAAGCCGCCCTGCGGGCTGCCGTCGATGAGCCCCCCGGGCGCGACCGTGAAGTTCCGCGCCCGGATCGTGACGGCGTTGCCGTCGATGTCGAGCGTGCCGTCGAGGGTCACGTCCCGGCCGTCGAAGTTGAGCTCGCAGCCGTTGTCGATCTTGGTGTTCTGCCCGGTGACGTTGATCGTGCAGGCGCCCGCGCCGGGGCATAGCCTTGCCGCGTCACAGTGCGCCGCCGCCTCCCGGGAGACACCGAACGTGAGCGTGAGGACAACGAGAAGCGGGGTCACGCGCGCCATATCACCCACCCACGAGCCCATCGATGCGAGCCGGTCAACTATGCGCCCCAGGAATCAGCCTTTTTGATGGGGCCGCACATTGCCTCGCCGACCGAGGATGACTAGCGTCCGCCCAGGTGCTCGATCCCTGTTACACAGTGTCCCTTCATCCCCTCCCCCTGATTCTCCTGTCAAGAGCGTTTCCGCGGAGGCCCGTTCGACGCACCGTTCTACATGTTGGTACTTGGGCGCGCGGTATCGAGCGAGGAAACCCATTGACACGGCCAACATCCCTAGGCCACTTCTCGCCACAACTCTTGCCCGGGAGGTGCTCTATGCGGTCGGCCGGTCCCTTCAATGCTCGTTTTCGGTGTGCCTCGTCGGGATGATCACTGCGCTTCCCATCGCCGCCCAGAGCCCGACGCAGATCAAGAAGGCGCAGAAGTTCCTTGACAAGAGCTGGTCGACGGAGCGGGCTCGGGCCTCGACGCCGACTCGGTGCAGGGCATGACACCAGCACAAGTCAAGGAGGAAGTCGCAGCTTCCATCACTCCTCCGACACCCGAGGAGACGCTGTCAGCACTTTCGGTGGTGGATGGTGCCGGCTCGGGCCTCGATGCGGATGCAATCCGCGGGCTCTCCCCGGCGCAGGTGGCCGCACTCACGCCACTCGCCGGTGGGAGCGGGGGCCACGCCTCCGCGCGCAGGGCTCGCATGGAGTACGAGGTGGAAAAGCGGGTAGCCGTGCGGACCAGCTCGGATCGTCTGCTGCGACACCCCGAAGTCATCCGGCTGACCGGCCTTTCTCGCGCCACGATCGACCGCCTGGAGCGCGCGGGCGACTTCCCGAAGCGCGTCCAGGTGAGCAGGAATGCGGTCGCGTGGCACGGACGCGAGGTGCTAGTGTGGAAGGCAAACCGGCCGCGATCGAGGTGAGCTAAACGCGATGAAGACCGACGTGCGAAGCGCCGCGTACTCGTGCTTCGTTGGTACCTCAGCGGTACCTTCGCTCGTCGTGCAGGGACACGAGGTCAGGTAACTCCGCGATCTATCGAATGGGCCGCGTAGGACTTGAACCTACGACCCGCTGATTAAGAGTCAGCTGCTCTACCAAGCTGAGCTAGCGGCCCGCTCTCGGCGTCATATCCCAGGGCGGCAGGCTGGGCAAGACAACCGCGGGAGAAATCCCCGATGCTGTCTGTGAAGGTTGGGGTGAGTGAAGGGATTCGAACCCTTGACCTCTGGGGCCACAACCCAGCGCTCTAACCAACTGAGCTACACCCACCGTCCCGTCGCGACGCCTTGCCCTCGGCGTGTGGCCCGATCGCGATGCGCGTATCGTTCGTCGGGGGCACGCAACGCTAGCACGGCAACCGATCGAGTCCAAGGTTGCGGCCGGCGGTTCGGAGTGTCCCGGCGCCCATGCCCATCACGCCCCGCGCCTTGACGCCATCATCCCGCTGAACGATCCTGACCCCTGACCACCAGCCCCGCGCCGCACGACGTGGTGACGGCGCGCCGGTGCCCCAGGGATGGGTTCGTGATGGCCACGGTGCGGGTCGAGGATCACGAGGGCGGCGTGCGCGTCCTCACACTTGAGCGCCCGCCGGCGAACGCGATCGAGGAGAAGCTGCTCGTTGCCCTTCGCGGCGCGGTCGAGGCTGCGATGGGGGACCACGGCGTGCGCGCGCTGGTCATCACGGGGGCCGGCACGTTCTTCTGCGGGGGATTCGATCTCGCGGCGCCCGCGCGTGACGCGGCGGCGACACGCAAGCTCAACGAGCTCTATCGCGACACCCATCTGCTGCTGCTCGAATCGCCGAAGCCGACCGTCGCCATGGTGAACGGCCATGCCATCGCGGGCGGGCTCGTGCTCGCCCTCGCCTGCGACTATCGCGTCGCGCTCGAGGGCAGCTACCGCGTCGGGCTCAACGAGGTCGCGATCGGGGCGTCCTATCCCAAAGTCGCGCTCGAGATCGTCCGGCTCCGCCTGTCGCATGCCCAGGCGAGCGAGCTCCTCCTCGGAGCCGCGCTCTATCCCTGCCGCGAGATCATCCGGCTCGGCATCGTCGAGCAGGTGCTGCCCGCGGAGACGTTCGCGGCGACGGTGCTGAGCCGCGCCGTGCGTCTCGGTACGTTTCCCCGCGAGGCCTATGCGCACACGAAGGCGGCGCTCATCGCCGAGGCGGTGGCGCGGGTGCGGGCGGAGACGCCGGAGGAGGCGGAGCGAGCGGCCGCAGTGTGGTCGACGGGCGAGAGCCGCGCGGCGCGGGCGGCCCAGCGACAGAAGCTCGGAATGCGCCGCTCGCCGGCGTGAGCGCGGCCGCGGGGCGGCTTTTCACCCACCCGCTACAGCGTTCGCTCCAGTGCCGCGATCACGTCGAGGCGCAGCGGGGCGCGGCCCCGGGTCTGCACCAGCTGGCCGATCTGCAGGCCGGTCTCCGCCGTGCTCCGCACGTGCTCGAGACGGTCGAGGATGCTCAGCGGCACGCGGACCAGCGGCGGAAGGGTTGCCTTGCCGCGAACGAGCTCGTCATCCACATCGGCGACGATGGCGAGGCTCTTCTCGAAAAGGCGAGTGCGCAGCAGCGCCTCGGCGACTTCCAGTCGTTTCTCGATCCACGCGCAGTTCAGCATGGAAGCGCTGAGGTAGCACCCCCCGTGCCGCCGGCCAGCCCGTGTTTCCGAGGTTTTTAGGGCGCAGGCGCGCGCGATCCTCGCGGGGCTGCGGCGTCTTCGCGCTTGGCTGCGCGCCGCAGGCACCGCCAGCGAGGCGCAAGTCGACGCGCATCCTGACTTCGTACCTGCGTGGTGCCGCGGTCGATGCTCGCGCGGCCTGCATGGCGTGCGCCACGAGCCCGCCTGCCGACGCCAGCCACCCGTCACGCGGCAGATCGCGCGACCGAGCAGGCATCGTCGGTGAGCCCGCGAGCGCAGCGCATCGCGCGGCGTGCCGCCACGTCCCGCGCATACGATCCGCTGTACGGATGCGAACACCATCCGTCCGCAAGCGGACACCTGCGTCCTTCGTGTGTCGGATGGCGACAGCCACCGGCGCTGCGCGCGTAGCCGCGCCGACACGAGCCCAGCGTGTGGGTTTTCCAGCGTGTGGCGGCATCTCGGCGCAGCTGACCAAGCGCCGGCCTGCGCGCTGTCCCGCGCGCCGGCCACGCGCTCCGCGCATTGTGACGTGCCTCTCGCCGCAGCCGGCGGTGCGGAACGGCCTTTGCAAGTTTTCGCCACCGCGGTGCGTACACTGCGTTGCGTTAGGAATTGGCCCGGGGAAGCGAGACGACAATGCGCGCTGGACGAATCGGCTACGTTGCCGCCCTCGCCGGGCTGCTCATCGCCAGCCCCGGTCTCACGGCGAACCCGGACGAGGTCAAAGTCTTCCTCATGAACACCGGCGTCGACCTCGACGCCGTGGCGAAGGTTCGCTTCCGCGCCTGGACCGACGGCGCGCAGCGCTTCGAGGTCCAGCTCACCGGCGTGCCGGCCGGATCCTACGACGTCCTCGTCGACGGCGGCCCCGGCGGCACCTTCACGGCCGACGCCTCGGGCGAGGCGCATCTCCGACTCGATCGCCGGCCGCTGCCCTTCGATCCCCGCGGCCTGGAAATCGAGGTCATCGATCGGGCGGCCAAAGTTTTGTTTCGCAGCGTTCTACCCGAGTCGGGCGACAAGGCGCGCGAGACGATCGACCTCGGGCAGACGTTCGCCGACGGCGGCATCGTCCCCCGGGCGCGGGGCCAGGCGTCGTACAAGTCGCGCCGCGGCAAGATCCGCTTCGACGTGAGGGTGCAGCATCTTCCCGCCGGCGTCTATCGACTCTACGTGAGCGACGAAGCCCTCGCCGACGTCACGGTCGTCGAGCACGCGGACGGCAGCACCGCCGGTCACGTCAAGCTCGATTCGCGCTTCGAGCGCGGGGGCAGACGGCTCCTCACGATCGACCCGCTGTGCGAGGACCTCACGCTCCGCGAGGCGGTGCACGACGAGACGACGGACATTCTCAAGCTCGCCCGACTCGGGGGCGAAGCGCTCTGCTTCTGACGCGACCTGTGCGTGCACACCGCGCCCGCGCGGCGGCGCCGCTCGGCTCACGGCCCCTTGCAGACCACCTGTGTCGGCCCGGACGGCGGCGCCTCCCGGCAGGACGGTAGCGCCGGCCCCGGCGAGATCGGATCGGTCCAGCGATATTCCCCGCAGGCACCGGCGATCGCCTCGGGACTCGCGGTCCCGGGGGCGGGCCGCGCGGCCAGCACCAGGACGGCCTGGACGTTCGAGGGCGGTGTGACCGGAGTGTAGGCACCGTCGCGTCCCTTCACCACGAAGGCGACGTCGCCGCGCGGCGTGGCGCGCCGATCCTTGACGACGATGCGCTGCAGCCCCTGGGCCGGCGTGCTGCAGGCGGCATCGACGAAGCCCGAGAAGTTCCGGTAGACGAACAGCGGCCGGCTCGCGCTCCCGCGCACGCTCCACCCGTCGCGGACATCGCAGGGCGTCGAGGGATGCGCACCGACGAGGCCGCCGGGAACGCTCACGTCGAGGAGCGTGCCGCCCGCGTCGGCGACGCGCACGTGCACGCCCTTTTCCTCGGGCGCGGGATCGCCCGCGGCGGGAACGAAGCTGCCGCGCCACAGGAGCTTCTGGCCGCCCGGCGCGGCGTCGAGCCGCTTCACGGCGAGACGCGCCTTGTCCGCGACCTGGCCGGCGAAGAGCACGATCGTGCACTCGTCGGCGGCGTCGGGCGTGCCGTCACCGTCGAGATCGCCGGGCGCGCCGAACGGCTCCTCGGCGGACCAGTCGGGCCCCGCCGGCGAGCCGCCGAAGCGGCGCACGCCGTCGCTCGGCCCTCCACTCGCGCCCGAGCTGTCGCCGATCGCGTCGCCGCCGCCCTCGTCGAGGTGGTAGAGGGCAACCGTCGCGCCGTCGGGCGTGAAGGGTGCGCTCGGCCGCACGAAGCTCCCGGCGTAGCGCAGCGTGCTCGACAGCCGCACCTCGTCGATCCAGCCGCTGTAGGACGGAAAGGCCGCGCCGGCGTCGTGCTTCTCGGCGCCGATCACCAGGAACGGATCGCTGTTGTTGCAGTTGCCGCCGCAGCAATTGCCGCACGGGACGCCGTCGTCGGGATAGGAGACGTCGCCGTCCGGCCCGTCCTCCTGCGCCTCGAGGTTGCCATCGACGTAGAGCGACATCTGCCCGTCGGAGCGTCGGCGCTGGACGGCGACGTGGCGCCACTGCCCGTCGAGCACGCTGCCGGTGGCACAGATCGTGTGCTCGTTGGCGCCCGGCCCCGAGCCGTCACCACTCACGCCCCACACGACCTCGCCGCCGGCGATCGAGATGCCGAACTTCCGATCCTGATTGTAGCGGTCGCGGTCGAAGACGATGTTGCCGTAGATCCAGTTGATGTTGTCGCCGCAGGCGACGCTCGGCGCCGTGTTCTCGGCGGCGGGCGTTTTCATCCAGAACTCGATGGTGAAATCCGTCGCCCCGACGTCGGCGGGCGGGCCCGGCGTCGTCGTCGCCACCTCGTCGAGCTCGATCTTGACGCGGTCGAGGTCGGGAGCGCTCAGCCCGTTGCCGAAGAAACGCAGCGAGGTCGCGTGCGCGGTGGCGCTCCACGTCAGCGCCAGCGCCGTAATTGCGAGCACGCGGGACAGCCGGCCGGCGATGGTGCGGATGGCCGCGATCCCCCTGCCCTGCTTGTCGGCCATGCAACGAGCTTACGTGCGCGTGCAGAGTGAGGTCAAGCAAGAGCGCAAGAGCTGCGCGCGCGGGTCGCGCGCTATCGTGATGGCGAAGCGCGAGGCGTCGAACCCAGCTGCCGCACGGCGGCGGCGATCTCTTCGCTCAACCGGGTGACGGCGGCGCTGAGGGCCGCGACGGATGCCTGCACGCCCGGCGCGGCCGCTGGCTCGCTCAGCTGTGACTCGGCGGTGTACAGCCCCGCTCGCGTTTTCCCGTCGCGTACACCCCAGCGCGCCGTCAGGTGCGCTGTCCCGCTCTCGTCGGTCTCGAAGCGCGGCACCTCGAGCGGCACCTCGTAGATCGGCCGCCGCCCGACGTATGGATAGGTGATGACGTCGACGCGGCCGAGCGCGAAGGCGAGGTCCTGGGACAGCACGCGCTTGAAGTTGGTCTCGAGCGGCTCGGCCCAGCGGTGCACGTCCGAGTACTGGACTTCGTTCTCGCTGAGCCGGGCGGCCATCTGGCTGCGGTTCAGGTAGTCCGGAAATCGCACCGGTCCGACGGCCACCATCGGCCGCCCCAGGCTGGGGCTCCCGTTGAGCTCGGCAGTGCTGGCGCCGGTCCGCGACGTGAGGACGTAGAACTTCGAGACGTCGGGCTGCGGATCGAGGATGCCGCAGCCGCTCGCCACCACCAGCAGCGACACGCAGCACCAACCGAGAGCCCACGGGGCGCGGATCCGATGTATCATCAATCTTCCTTCGACACCTGCTTCCCTCGGACGAGGACCGAGGGGTTCCGCTCCAGCTCCTCCGCCAGACGCCGGACCGCGCCGGCCGCCGCGGACACGTCGGCGAGCGTGCGGTTGAGCTGGTAGAAGAGCGGCGACTCCGGCTGGAGCACGGCGCGCACCTCGTCGAGCGCCTCGGCGGCGGTATCGAGAGTCTCGGCCGCATTCTTCGATGTGGCCTCGAGGTTCGTACCGATGGGATCGATCTTTCCGCGCACGTTGTCGGAGAGGATGCGCAGGCTCTCGCCGGCATCCTCGATCTTGCGCAGCGTCCCCGGCAGTCTGTCGACGGTCTCCTGGAGCGCCGGGGCGTTGAGGACCCGCTTGGCCCCGTCGACGGTCTCGTGCAAGGACTGGATGAGCCCCGCGAGGTCCGTCTTCTCGAGCTTCTTCAAGAACTCGGCCGCCCGCATCTGGACTTCCTCCAGCGGCGTCGGCAGTGACGGGATCTCCGCATAGTGTACGGTCGGGTCGGCAACCAGGCGCAATGGGCTGCCCGGATGGAGGTCGAGCTTGACGTAGAGCAGCCCCGTGACGAAGCTTTCCATACTGAGCTGGGCGCGCAAACCCAGGTCGATCAGGGACTTCAGGCGCCCGGGATCGGCCAGCCGGATCCTGCCGCCTTTCTCCGTCATGCGATCGGCATCGACCTCGATGATCACGGGGATGCGCGCCTCCTGCGCGGAATCGAGCTCCGTCATCGCGCTCACGTTGAGGCGGATGTCGGTGACGGAGCCGATCTCGACGCCCTTGAACTTCCCCGGCGCGCCGATCTTCAAGCCGCTCACGTCGCCCGTGAAGTAGATGACGTACGGGTAGGTGGTGCGAAAGAGCCGGCCGGAGCCGAATACGGCCACGCCGATCACCGCCAGCACCACGGCCCCGACCACGAACGCGCCGATCGCCGCCGGGCTCGCGCGTTTCACGGTCGTCTCCCCCGGGGCCTCACGCGCTCGCCCCCTCCGCTCCCCGGGTGAGGAAGCGGCGCAGCCGGGGATCCTGCGTATGGTCGCGCAGCTCTTTCGGATCGCCGGTCGCGGTCATGCTCCTGCTCTCCGCATCGAGAAATACGCAGTTGTTGCCGATCGTGAAGATGCTCGCAAGCTCGTGGGTCACCACGACGATCGTCGCCCCGAGGCTGTCGCGCAGCTCGAGGATGAGATCGTCGAGCAGTCGCGAGCTGATCGGATCGAGGCCGGCCGAGGGCTCGTCGAAGAAGAGAATCTCCGGATCGAGCGCCATGGCGCGGGCGAGCCCGGCGCGCTTCTGCATGCCGCCGCTGATCTGGCTGGGATAGTAGTCCTCGAACCCCTTGAGGCCCACGAGCGCGAGCTTGAGCGACGCCACCTCGCGGATCTCGGCCGCGCGCAGGTCCGTGTACTCCTGCAGCGGCAGCCCGACGTTCTCCGCGAGCGTCATCGCGCTCCATAGCGCGCCACTCTGGTAGAGGATGCCGAAGCGCCGCAGCATGGCCTCGCGCTCGGCGGGCTCGGCGCGCGTGAAGTTGAAGGTGTCGTAGAAGATCTCGCCGCGCGCGGGCTCGATGAGACCGATGAGGTGGCGCAGCAGCGTGCTCTTCCCGCACCCGCTGCCGCCCATGATGATGAACACGTCGGCGTGGCGCACGGTGAAGGTGAGATCGCGCATCAGGACGAAGCTGCCGTACGCCATCGTCAGATTGCGTACGGTGATGTGGGCGTTCGGCTCGATGCCGCTCGCCGCCCGCGCCCCGTTGCCGGCGACGGCGGGGACTGTCGTGCTGGTGGCCGACGTGTTCTTGTTCGTGCTCACGATGGACTTCCCGGCGCCGATGCCTGTCCGTCAGATTCCCAGGATGTAGAAGAGCACCGAGAAGATGCCGCAGGCGGTGATCACGAGCACGATGCCGGTGACGACGGCAGCCGTGGCCGCGTCGCCGACGGCCGACGAGCTCGAGCCGCACTGCATGCCGCGCAGGCAGCCCGAGACCGCGACGAGCACGCCGTACACCGAAGCCTTGAACACCCCGCCGGCGAGGTCGCCGAGGCTGACGGCGGCGGCGGTCTCGAGGTAGTAAGTCGTCGGCGACAGGCCGAGCATGCTGGTGGCCACCGCCGCGCCGCCGAGCATGCCGACGAAGTCGGAGTAGAGGCAGAGCAAGGGCATCATCAGGCAGAGCGCGATCATGCGCGGCAGCACCAGGAACTCCGTCGGCGGCACACCGAGGGTTCGGAGCGCGTCGAGCTCCTGCGTCACCTTCATCGTGCCGAGCTCGGCAGCGAACGCCGCCCCGGTGCGCCCGGCCATGACGATCGCCGTCATCATCGCCCCCATCTCGCGCGCCATGGCGATGCCGACGAGATCCGCCACGTAGATCGCGGCGCCGAACTGCTGCAGCTGCACCGCGCCCACGAAGGCGAGGATGGTGCCGACCAGAAAGCTGATGAGCGTGATGATGGGCAGCGCCTCGGCGCCGCACTGCTGGATGACGAGAAAGAGATCCGAGGTGCGAAACCGGGCCTTGCCGATCAGGAGCCGCCCGACCGCGAGTGCCGCCTGGCCGAGGAACGCGAGGAACTCGGTGGCGGCGCTGCCGACCCCGATCGCCGCCACGCCGATGCGCTCGAGGATGTCCTCGTCCACAGCGTCGCGGCGGGCGCCTTTGCGCTCGGGCACCGCCTCAGCCAGAGCCAGTAACCGCCGCACGCCGTCCGGAAGCCCGGCGCGGTCGATCTCTACTTTGTGCTGCTCGCCGAGCTCGGTCACCTGGACCAGGAACGTCAACAGGCTCGTGTCCCAGCCCTCGAGCCCGGTGGCGTCGAAGGCGATGCGCCGCGGCCGCGCCCCGATCTCACGCTCGGCGTCCGCAACCGAGGGCAGGTGTCCATGCAGACGCCAGCGCCCGGAGAGCCGCATGACCAGCGTCTGGTCGGGCGCGCGGGTGAAGGTCAGCGCGCTATCGCCGGCCGCCGCACCGGATGTCTGTGCCATCACTTCGCTTCAGCGCGCCGGCGGAGAACCCCATCCCCGACCGACGCCGCGGAGGAACGGGCCGCGAAACCAGCCCGAGTGGCGCAAAGACTAGGCAGATCACCCAGCGGGATCAAGAGTCGAACGACCGACCGCTTCACAGGGGAAGATCGCTGACGGGTATGGCGATCGGAATCGGCCTCGGCCGCAGCTTCGCGGTTCCGCAGCCGCGTGATAGCGACGTCGATACCGATCCCGACCTGGGCGAACGGTCGAAGCGCAGAGTTCAGGACCGGCGCTTACCGACGTCGAAGAGCCAGAAGACGCCGTCGAGCAGCATGCGCTCGCGCAGCGGGGGACCGAAGGGCGAGGCGGCGAACACGGCGCGCGCCTCGTCCGGCGACATCGCTTTGGTGAACACGCGCGGATAGATCAGACGGAAGAGCCAGTGGCGCAGGCGGGTGCGCTGCGCCGCGATCGCCTGTGGCGAGGCCAGGCGGTTCATCTCGCCGATGAAGGCGCGGCCGCCGGGGGCCAGGACGCGGTGAATCTCGCGCAGGGCGGCGAGCTGGTCCGGCCAGTGCTTGATCGAGCCGCTGCTGAGGACGGCGTCGAACTGTCCGTCGGGAAACGGCAGGTGGGCCACGTCCGCGACCTCGAAGTGCAGGCGGCCGGCGGCGAGCGACGCCGCGGCGTGGCGGCGTGCCAGCTCGATCATCGTCGGGGCCAGGTCGATCCCCCAGAGCTCCGCGCCGGGCACGCGCTCGGCGACCAGAATCGTGAACTGGCCGGGGCCGCAGCCGACGTCGAGGCCGCGGCGCACGCCGGCGATCTCCTCGAGGAGATCCTCCACCAGCGCCGGGAAGACGTCGCGAAACGCCGCCTGGACGCCCTGATCGTAGGCGCGCGCGATCCATCCGTCCATCGGTCCCTTGCCGGTGCGCAGCAGTTGCAGGAGGCCCATCGGTGTTTTGCCCCCGGCGCTCCCGTCGCTGAAAGCAGCAAGTGGTCGGACTGCAAACGAAAAGCGTGAGTGCGCCAGGAGGGAATCGAACCCCCGACCCGCGGCTTAGAAGGCCCTCTGAATCGATCGCCGATTCAAGGAAATGTAGGTTCTATGCGGGTTTTGCAAGCGCCCGAGTGCCCTGCTCTGCCCCGGGATTCGGTGCCCAACAGCCCCAAAACAGCCCCAGCGTCAAATCAGGTTCGAAGGCAGTCGAGCGGCAGTTCAACCTTACCGGGAGCTGGGGACTGCCCGCTCTCTTAGTGCCTTCGTGACCTCCTTCTGCGGGCTCGCCAACCCGGCATGGCGCGCCGAAGAAAATCGTCGAAGAGCGGAACGGTGAAGGCAGTGTCTCCGTGGGCGGGACTGTAGATCATTCCTTTGGAAATCAAAGTCTGCCGTCGCGGCCCGACAGATTCAACGACCACACCCAAACCTCGCGCGATGTCACCCGAGCGATGTGGCCCGGCGCCAAGCTCTGCCATCGCGCGCAAGTACTCTCTTTCCTTCGGCGTCATCCGGTCGAAGCGGACGCGGAAGAAATTCTCGTCGAGCTGCTGCTCGACCCTAGGCTTCACGGCTTCGACGTCCGCCCTCGTTATGGGCGAGCCCGAAGCCTGATTCCAAACGTGGTACCCCCATTCCTGCAGGCAATAGGGATAGCCTCGTGACTCCGTGAAGATAGCATCCAGTGCGGCTTCCTCGAAGCTCACGCCCGCCTCCGCTGCTGGAATGGAGATCGCTCCAAACGCGTCCTCGCGAGCAAGCGAATCGACACGAGGGAAGTCGAAGAGTCGTTCGGCGTATGACTTCGCGTCGCCGCTAAGAGCCGGAACTTGGGGAAGGCCCGCGCCTACCAGGAGCACCGGCAGATCAAGCTGCGTCGTGCGATGTATGGCCGAGACCAAGGCCGAGAGTTCGTGGACGTCCAGATACTGGACTTCATCAACCGCGATGACTACACCGGTCGAGCGGTCGCGAGCCGCTTCACCGGTAGCAACTAGGAGGTCGGTGAGGTCGTCAGCCAGGTTTCCCGAGTCGGCAAGCCCAGCGAGCGGTTGAAGGTCGATAGACACGCTCTCCCCGCTCGGGAAGTGCATTGTGAATCCCTTGAACGCTTGGAGCGCCCTGGAAACCACCGCTGAGGCGCGGCCCGCGCGGTCAAGGTCGAGCAGAATGGTCCGCACTCTCGCGCCCAGCCTCGCCGGGAAGTCGCCCGTCTCGGGCGCCTCGATGAACCCGCACCTCGCTCCTTCGTTGGCGGCAATCTCGCAGAAGCGGTTCAGGAGGACCGTCTTCCCCACGCCTCGAAGGCCGATAGGCATGAGACTCTTTCCGGGCCGGCCAGCGAGAGTCCGGCGCATGGCAGTTCCGAAGCGGTCGATGAGGGCATCGCGGCCGAGCAGAGCAGGGGGCGGGGTACCGGCGCCGGGCCGATAGGGGTTCCGCAACTCGTCCATGTACGCGGCAACTTGACAGACCTTAGGAGTCTTATGCGTCTTATGCCTAGCCGCGTAAGGTTTATCAAACTGGCTCCAGCCTTTTGCTCCCGCCCGCGCCCGCTCTAGCCTAGACGGAAAGCGGCACAAGCAGCATCCTGGCCGCTCTCCGCTTTGCCTGATCGCCTCGCCGGTCGTACCGCGCCGTCGTCGCCGGGTTCATGCCCCGCCATCGCCTGGACCACCGCTAGGTCGGCGCCGTTGTCGAGCAGGTCGGAGATGAAACTCCGGCGCAGGTCGCGAGGTGAGAACGCCACCAGTCCGGCCCGGGCACCCAGGTGGCGCAGCCGGTCGAAGATCGACTGTGGCGTCAGCGCTCGGAGCGTCACCCGTCCGGCCTTGTCCACGGGGCAGAGCAGCGGTCCGGGTTCGGTGCCCCGGAGGGTCAGCCAACCGTCGAGCGCCTCTCCGGTGCCGTTCGGGAGATGCACGCCCCGCTGACGACGCCCCTTGGCCCGCCGGACGTTCAGGACGCCCGCCTCGGCGTCGTAGTCAGCCACGTCCAGGGCGACGACCTCGGCGCGTCGGAGACCGGCCCCGTAGAGCACGGCGAGCAATGCCACGTCCCTCGTGCGCGTGGCCGGGTGCGGCTCCTCAGCCGCGGTGGCAAACAGCGTGCGCAGCTCTCCAGCCGAGAGCGCCCGTCCACTGGGCAGCGTCTTGCCTACTATCGGGTGCAGGTCGGCCGCGCGCCGGTAGTCCTCGGCGGTCATGTGTCCGAGCCTCCACGCCTGCCGCAGAACGCCCCGGAGAGCCGCGAGCACCTTGTTCGCCGTGGCGGGGGCGTAGCGCTCCGCCAACGCTGACCGAGCGGCGGCCGTGTGCTGGTAGCGCAGGCTTGCCCAATCGAGCGTCTCCGCGTCGTCGCGTCCGCCCGTAAGCATCACGGCGACGTTGTCGAGGGCGTGACGCATCGTTCGCCGGGAGCCGGGTGCGAGACTTGCCAGGTACACCGCGGCCGGATGACGGTCGGGCTGGAACGACTCGGCTCTGGTCAGCTCGTGTCGCTCCACCGTCGTGAGATTGCCTGCGAGAAGGGCCATTCTCATAGACGAACCGCGCGCCGGTTCTGCCACGCGCGGCACGCCGAGGGCTGTGTTCGATGCCCGGCGATACAGCATGAGTGCGCCGACCTCCGGCTCAGGCCGGCTCCGTCGACCCGCTGTCGTCGCCCTGCGAGTCTGTCTGCGGTTCCCGGTGACGACTACCCCTGCGCACGTACTCCGCGGGGACGCACCGCGCCGCCGCCACCGCACCGGCGGCGGCTGCCCAGGCGTTGCTATCCTGCGGCAGCGCATCCAGCTCGTGATCGTAGATCAGCGCGCGCAGGAGCAGCAGCTCCTCGATACACTCCAGGGCTGAATCGAAGGCGCCCGTCACCTCCCACGTGTAGATCGGCTCCTCGATTCGGGCCTCGATGCCGTCTAAATGTGGGCGCATCAAAACCCATCCCGCGGCATGCGGGCTCTTAGCAGCGCACAGCGCGCAGAGCCCCGCGACGATCAACAAACCCATCGTGATGGGGAAGGCTGGCCTGCTCATGGCTGGCGTGGCTCCCGTCCGTGAAAGCAACGACGGTGCCAGGGCAGTTACTCACAGACTCAAGGAGAAGCAAAGGCCCACGTGTTGCAGGAATGACGATGCCTGCAATAATGCTAGCAATCTAGTATCCCTCGCACGCCGAGCAGCAAAACCGGCGCTCAAGGGCCGCTGTGGACTGACGGCGCCAACGCACCCGCTGATCGCAGCAGCCGTGTGAGCGCTCGCAGCTGCACGCGTCCATTAGAAACCCGGTCAGCCCCCCACCCCCCCCCCGTCGATTCGGCATGAATGCCCTCGACAAAATGCGACGCAAAATTTCAGAAACTGCCCCGGTGACTCGGGAACACCGGCCGCCACTCATGCCAGTCTGATGGCAGCCTTGATTTCGCTCTAATTCAAGTTCCTTGCGGGATCAGCCGACTACCGTGGTGGGCGAGTTACCACCGGGCGGACCGGTTGGCATACTTGATCGGATGCGCCCCCATAGTAGCCTTCCGATACCCTGGAATGACGATCGCCAAAACAGCGCTTCCTGGCCCTGCCGCTTGTGACTCCACCACTAAACAACGGCCCTCGCAGCCACGTAAGCGCATCGCGAGCCGCAAGGGCACGGTCGCACTCGCGTTGGCAGGCGTGATCGCAGGCTGCGGCCATTTCATGGCGGGTTATCGTGCCCCGACCGTGCGAGCGATCAACCTGGGGATGACGACTGCCGCCGTTGCCAATCTTGCGGGAGCCCCTCAACGTCGCGAAGCCCTTGCCACGTCGACCGGAACGTTCGAGGTCTGGTACTACGTTATTCCCGCGCCTGGTGGGGGCCTCACTGAGCAACCTGTCCTTTACGTCAACGGGCAGGTCGTGGCGATTGGTAACGAGGCGGTTCGTGCGCTGATGGCTCAGCCGGTGCAGAATTTCCAGACCATCTACTAGGGGCCGCCCTTCGATAATTGCTGATCGGGAGCATGATGTTGAAGCCGCGCATCGTCCTCGCTCTGGCCCCTCTTCTCGCCGTGGGCTGCATGAACGTACCGGCGCGCTACCGGCAGCCGCTTCACGTCTACGAGCCACAGGTGGATGGCCTCGCCGTCTCGGGCTTTCAGCGCACAGAGTTTGTGCAGACGGGTGGCTCCTTCGGCTACGTAGGTGGCAACCAGGTTTTTGGAGCTGCGAGCAGCTGGAGCGGTGACTACCGAGACTTCAGCGACGCCTCGCAGATGCGTTGGTTCTTGGAAGAGACACAATGCGCCCGCCAGGTGCATGAGGCCCATAACGCAGCGTTGCGAGTAGAGGGCGGAGCACGCGGCCAGACGCGATACGGCTTCTGGAGGACTACGCTTGACATCGTCGAGACGCTCACGCTGCTGCCCCTATTCGGATTGCCGTCCCCTGGCGCGGCCGACGGGTCCGCTACAGTGCGGCTCTACCGCAACAACGAGTTCTGGAAGTCCATCGACTCGTCTGTACGACTTGGCTACTGGACGACGTTCTATACCTTCCGCAGCGATGACGGGAAAGCGGCCGCTCTTGCACGTTCGATGGCGCTTCGAGATGCCGCCGATCAGGTAGCAGCGGAGCTGTGCCAGAAACCGTTGGCTAGCGACCGCCAGGCCGGTCACCTCACCGAGCCTTCGGCGCGCAAGGCGCCGAGGCCCAACGAGTACTCCCTTCAACTCCACGACATACAGACCGGCGAGATATTGGAGGGCTCGTTCGGCTTTGTCGGCACCACGACGGGGCCCGTCACGATTCCGATGAAAGATGGGGAGACTCTCCGGGGGGAGTACTCCACCGCGTCGGGGGGCGGCGTGAACTGGGGCGGCATCTACCGCACCGTATACGCGCGAGCGGACGTCGCCACGGTCTCATCCGCTCTGCGCGGCCGGGTCGTCGCGGTCGGAGAACGAGGCGCCGCGATGCAGTGCGAGTATGTCACAAATAGCTCCCGGGAATCACCGCAGGGGCATGGCGCCTGCCGCGACAACCACGGTAAAGTCTACCGCCTCATGTTCGGCGAGGTCGGCCCTTTGAGCGCAAGGCCAGAGTAGCTCCAGCCGTCCCAAGAATCAGGTCTACTGCGGCGGCCGGCACCGACACGAGCCCGGCAGGGCCGTGCAGCGGAGCAACTTACAGCCAGCGCCGCACAATTTTCCAACCGCGCACGTACCAACGCACACGCCGGATTCGCACACGTCGGTGGTGGTGCAGGCGTTGCTGTCGTCACATGGCGAACCTTCTAGCTCGAACCGACACAAGCGCGAGCAGCAGTCGTCGTCGAAGTTGTTGCCGTCGTCACATTGTTCGCCGGGGTCCACGGTGCCGTTGCCGCAGAGGAGCTCGATCCTGAAGACGTTGTTGCTGGCTGCACCGGTTACATAGACCTTTCCAGCCTGACTAACCGCGATGCCTGAGGCGTCGTCGAGCGCATTGCCAATCCCGTCCCCATCAGGGCCGACAATGACGGTGATTTCTCCGGTTGGCGCAACCCTGAAGGCGTTGCTACTGAACTGAGCGGCCACGTAGACATTGCCCGCAACATCCGTCGCCAGCCCGAACGGAAAGTCGAGCGGATTACCTGCACCGTCACCGTTCGCATCGATCAACTCGACGATTGTGCCATCTGCCGCTATCCGGAAAACGTTGTCGCTCGCGTATCCAGCGACGTACGCGTTTCCTGCTGCATCGGCGGCAACAGCCCACGGCCCCGCGAGGGCATTGCCCAGGCCATCGCCGCTGGCGTCAATGATCTCCGTAACCGTTCCGTCTGGTGCAACCCTGAAGACGTTGTTGCTCGCCCTGCCTGACACGTACACGTTACCTTGGCCATCAACGGCAACGTCTCCGGTGAGGAGAAGCGGGTTGCCTTGGCCGTCACCAGCGGCGTCTATGACTTGGGCGACCATCCCGTCGGGGGTGATCTTGAATGCGTTGCCTCCGGTCTCCTCGTCTGGGTAACCAACGCCTGGTACGTAGACGTTGCCCGCATGGTCCACGGCGACTCCGAGAGGACCATGAAGCGAATGTCCCATGCCGTCGCCGCTTTCGTCGATGATCGCAAGCACCGTACCGTCGGGGCTAATCCGATACACGCTGTTCAGGTCGCGGATTGCGACGTAGACATTGGCATCGTTGCCTGGCCCTGCGGCGATGCCGAACGGTCCGCTGACGCCCGCTGGCGTACTTCCAGTATCGAGGATCCTGGCGATGGCGCCAGCAGGGCTGATCTTGAAAGCGCTGTGACTGGCGTATCCCGCTACGTAGACGTTCCCAGCAAGGTCGACAGCGACCCTGTAGGGATTGCTCAGCGGCCAAGAGCCATCGCCGCTGGAGTCGATGATCTTAACGATTCCGGCTGCGAAGGCCTGCGTCACGCCGACCGCTAACACGAGTGCCGCGGCGCTCAGGAGTACAGCATGCAGTCGCGGCTTCATGCCCCACGCACGCTTCCTTGGCGGGCCTGCGGACGGCTGCGCCTACGGTGCGTTCGGCACGCACCGATCGTCTTCGAGTCCAGGAACGCCACTGCTCATCGTGCAATCGCGCTCTCGTGAGCGCATAACTGGCTCATCGTTCTTCCAGTCACTCTTGCGGCAGATTCGTCTTCCAGCAGACGTGCTAACATCGACGCGAGTGCAGAACTGCTCTAGCGAGCATCCCGCGAGGTCAGCGTCTGATCCGACAGTCGTTCCAGGACATTGATCATCCGAGTCCGGGCGACCATCCCCGTCCGTGTCACGCATGAGATCGGCGACAGTGGCGCTGTACTGCGCGAGATCCGTGGCGCACTCGGTAAGATCGGAACTGCACTGCGTGAGGTCCTGCTGACACTGGGCAAGCGGGGGGCCGGAAACACAAGCAGCTAGACCAGCCTCGCAAACAAGAAGGTCCGCTTCGCACTGCGCCAGCTCGGTACTACTCCCATTCTCGGGCGTGCACGCAGACGGCTCCCCTAGGCACACGAAGCAGAACTCGACCCGGCAACTCATGTCGCAACCGTCGCTGCTCACCGTGTTGCCATCATCGCATTCTTCGCCCGCATCAAGGACGCCGTTGCCGCAGGTGAGCGGTGTAAGCAGAAAGGCGTGCTTGTTTCCGTTGATACGACCGATTCCTACAATCTGCCCGGCATCGTTGATCCCGTTCGCCGAACACAGCACCCAGCCCGAACCGGGAGGCAAAGCAGCGGTGAGGTCAATCGCGGCGTTGGGAGTAACTAGGAAGCCACGGCCCTCGCAACCGGGATCTCCGCCGACGACGTGATCCAGGTTATTGATGTCCTGCGCACCATAAAGGGGTGGGGGAAATTGCGTCACCACCCCGTTCCTAAGAATCACGTTTCCCCCGGTGATCACCCCAGCATCGTTGATCGCCCACGCTACGAGGGCGCCCAAGTCGTGCATTATCCCGTCGTACAGAAAGGCGCTGTTGAAGCTCGGGGAGTCGCTTCCGAAGCGACCCACTACTTGTCCTGAGTCGTTGATGTCGCGTGCCTCGCTCCACTCGGCGCCCAGCGTGCCGAGGTCTACCACTTGTCCGTTGGTGTAGAGGAAGGCGTGGTTCTGCGTGCCCCACAAGACCCCGCTACCTCCCCGGTATTGTTGATGGCGTAGGGGTGACCTGAGATACCCAGATCCGTCATTACGCCGTCGGAGTACAGGAAGGCCCCGCTTCCGCTGGGGAAGGTGCCGGAGAGGCCAACGACTTGCCCCAGGTCGTTGATGTCGTGAGCCTCGCTGTTCAGTCCGCCGAGCGGGCCGAGGTCGATCATCTGTCCGGCTTGGTAGAGAAAGGCGTGGGACACCCAGTCGCCGTTCAGCGCCGAGGTGCCTACGATCTGACCGACTTCGTTGATCGCGGTCGCCTTGCTCCCACTTCCACCAAGCGTACCGAGGTCGGTGATGGCGTAGCTCTGCGCCGCAACCTCGGAGACCACCCCCGATGTCAGCCAAAACGTGACCCAGAGCACCCTGGCACGCGGCGTAGTTACGCGCGCCCCGGTCGGAATCGTCGCAAGCAACCGCATCCCCGCACCTCCACGCTGGGCGGACGGTACAAACCGTGAGGGCTGGAGATCCGATCAGGATAGGTACGGAAGAACGCAGGCCACCCCCCCAATGCCACCGCTCCGCTGTCAGCGGAGTGTACTCCCAGATAGCAAATCCGGCAAACGAGTTAGGCGAATCGCGGTTATCCGTTCGCGCTGCGGCAGGACGGCCTCGGCCCAAGCTAAGTTCAGACCTCCTGACCTACCCCGGTGCCGAGATGTCCGGTTTGGGGCGTTTCGAGGCTGATGGTGAGTCTTCGGTAAGGGTTCGCGCGCCGGGAAAGGCCAGGCCGCGTACCGGCGGAGC
>Ga0187892_10005773_pt1 | contig 19097 bp, 19 predicted proteins | sample MA1701073metaG_FD_139345 | JGI IMG/M metagenome (GOLD analysis project Ga0187892, IMG submission 139345) | Bio-ooze microbial communities from a basaltic lava cave in the Kipuka Kanohina Cave System on the Island of Hawaii, USA - MA170107-3 metaG ...
CCCCCTGTTTCTTGCGGACGCGAAACAAGGGGAGGGGGATGCTTTGCCCTTCATGGCACTTGGTCTCCCTTCCCCATGCTCCGAGTCCCTGAGGAGTAGGGGGAAGGGTCGGGGATGGGGGTCTCCGGGACGATCGGGCGGCTCTTGCTCGAAGTCTGCCGGCTGCCGCCCGGCCCGGAACCCTCACCCCCAACCCCCTCCCCTTGTTTCTTGCGGACGCGAAACAAGGGGAGGGGGTTGGTGAAGGACGCGTTAGGGCTTTTCACTTGAGCGCGAAGGCGGGAAAGCACGACGGAGCGCGCGGTCAGGGTCGGTGCGCAAGCCGGTCTGCGGGGGGCGCGGCTTGTCGGGCCCCGACGGGCGCGAGTGTGAGCGCCAGATCGGCGCCGCCGGTCTTGTTAAACCACTCGACGGTGATCGCGTGCCAGCCGCGGGCGAGCGGCGCCACGCCGCGCTTGGTCTCTGTGGAATGAAGACCGTCGTTGTCCACGACGAGCTTGCCGTCGATGAGCAGCCGCGAACCGTCGTCGGACGTCAGCTCGAACACGTACGCCTGGTCCTCCGGTACGTTCAGATAGCCGCTGAAGCGAAGACCCACGAACTCTTCTTTGGATCGCAGTCCCAGGCTGATCACCGATGCCGACTCCTTCGATGCGGGAGTGAGCTTGTCGAAGTCCGGCATTCGGTTCCAGTCGCCTTTGAAAACTTCGAGCCGAAGTCCCGGCCGGTAGTCGGCAAGATTCACGGCCGGCATGGGCTTCACCTTTGTGAAGGTTGCCTCCGTAACCGCGCTTACTGCCTTTGTGCCATGGAAGGCGCGCGCCTTGAGCGCGGTGGTTTCGTCGAGCACGAGCCGGCCCGTGTAGCGCGGCGAGTCCGCGTCCGGAATCGAGCCGTCGATCGTGTATCGAATCGCGAGCTCCTTCGAAGACGACTCGATATCGACGGGAAGCGTTTGGACGAAGATGTCGGAGTCCGCGCGAATGACGGGCGCCTCGTACACGACGGGCTCGCCCTGAACGTCCAGTTCGACGACCGAGCAGTTTGCGTCGGGCGCGGTTCTCGGCAATTCGAGCACGACGTCGCTGTCGATCCGCGCAAACGGGACCCGCACTCGCGCGCCTGGCAGCTCGGCATTTGAGCTCGACCGAATGCTGGAAGCCCCGACTACTTCATTTCCCAAGCCCGGAACCACAAGCTTCCCATCCGCCGGCCAGTCGAAAACGTGCAGATACAGCTTCGTGCGTCCTTCGGAACGCCTCATCGTGCACCGGCCCCAATCCAGCTTCTTGAAAGGGCCAGCCTCCGTTCCGTAAATGCTTGATCCGTAAACTCGCATCCACTCGCCTATCTCCTTCAGCCTTTGAACCGACTCTTCCGGGAACGTCCCGTCCGGCTTCGGGCCGATATTCATCAGGAAGTTGCCGCCCTTGCTTGCGATGTCCACGAGCATGCGGATCATCTCCTTGGTGGACTTAAACTCCTTGTCCTCTCGGTTCCAGCCCCAGTTCCGGTTCATGGTCATGCAGGACTCCCAGTCCACGCCGGGAAACCCGGTCGCCGGAATCTCCTGTTCGGGTGTGCCGAAGTCGCCCAAATGGTCGCCCGTGGTCATTCCCGCCATGCCGCCGCGGCCCTTGTCCACGCGGTTGTTTACGATGATTCTCGGGTTCGTCTTCAAGCAAAGCTCGTAGAGCGGCTTGCCGTACGCGTGCGTCCAGGTGGCCTCCCACTCGCCGTCGAACCACATCACTCCGGGGTCGTACTTCTGGATGATCTCGACGACCTGCTTGCGCAGGTACTCGTTGAACCTATCGAAGTTCGGAACGTGTTTGTCGAGGTTCGGCACGCCGACTCGCGCCTGCCGCCAGGTCTCGCCCTCCCAGCCGCGCTTGGGCAGATAGTCCGGGTGGTGCCAGTCCATGATCGAGTGGTAGGTGGCGAACCTCACGCCGTGCCGCTTGCAGGCGTCGGAAAGCTCCTTCAAGATGTCCCGCTTGAACGGCGTGGACATAACGTCCCACTCGGTGTGCGCGGAGTCGAACAGACAGAAGCCGTCGTGGTGCTTGCTTGTTATCACAAGGTACTTCATGCCCGCGTCCTTGGCCATCCTCGCCCAGGCGTCCGCGTCGAACTTCACCGGGTTGAAGCCCGCGAGAAGCTTTTCGTATTCGGCCACGGGGATTTGGGCCGTCGTGCGGATCCACTCGGCGTGGCCCTTGGAGCCGTTCCACTCGCCTTCAAGGGTCGAATAGAGGCCCCAGTGGATGAACATTCCGAACCGCGCCTCGCGCCACCAATCGAGGCGGCCGTCGGATTGCGGATTTCGGATTTCGGGCTGCGGATCGGCTGTGGGACGAGAATTGTTCGGCATGGCGGGGCTCGGAAGGGGAGCGGATAGGAATACCGAGGCGAGGAGGTAGCAGACCATCTCGGGGACAGTTTGGCAGACCTATTACTTCAGGCTTCGGACGATAGCTCGCGGGATGCTGCGGGGATATACTGCCTCTAGACATTTCCCTCCAGGAGGTGGCGAAGATGTTCCGAAAAGGACTTTCGCTCAGCGAGACCCTCGCCGCGGCGGCGATCGCCGCTACGATCGGTACGATCCTGGTGCCGGCGATCCCGCTTGCTTCCCCTGGCCTTCGATCTGACGAGATCAAGATCTGTATGGGCCAAGCGCGATTGCTCGCTGGCGCCGCGTTCGCGTACGCAGAAGACTTCAACGGCGTGCTACCGAGATTAGACAACAACGGCACGTGCTGGTACGGAGAGAACCCTTGTGATACTCCGGACTGGGGGGACTTTCGATTCCCGAGCGGGCGGGGCGTCAAAGAAGCGATACCGGTGATGTTCCCCGGCGCGATCGAGCCGTACCATGGGGACTACCGGAACGGGATCTGCCCGAACCTCGGTCCCAGCTCCTGGAAGCACGCTTATGCGCTCGCCGCTGAATTGGGAATCGTTCCGCCAGCGATGGGCTACAACCCCGCCCACGAGCGCTACTACTACCTCGCGATGGGGCAATTTGGAGTCAATATCTTGTTGGTCGATTTCGGCCCTTCCCTTTCTGCTACTAATCGGCGGATAGGGGCGCCGTTGGGCAGGCTCGCCGCAGTCGTTCACCCCGGCGAGATCGTGATGTTTGCCAAGGAGAGCGCCTGGGATTGGAACTACGGCGTCAAGCTACGTGTCGGAGACCTGGGCGTTTGGCCCTCTTGGCCCCTGAACCAGCAATGCTGGTCGTCTAGCGCCGAAGGCTGGACGACCTACGCGCACGGAGGCACTCCGGGTTACCACATCCTAGGAGACCCCAACAGAGTGAAGTCCAACCCCAACCTGCGAGGCAAAGCCGTATTCAGCTTCGTGGACGGTCATGCGGCGACGATGCGCTATCCAGAAGCGGAGCGTTGCACACAGACGCCGTACGGACTCCCTTGGAGGAGGGGCCTCACAGGGAATATCCTGCACTACTTCTACTACCCTCACTGGGTGCCTGAGATGTAAGCGCTGCAGATTCAGTCTATCCTACTACTTGGACTGGCTTCGACCGACCGATTCACGCCAGGGCTATTCCTCGCTAAGCAGCGCCCCGATGTCCAGCGGCTCCGTGATCATCGCCGGCTTCCCGTTTTCTCGCGGCCATTGCTCGGGCGGGCGGTCCCGGTAGATCTCGATGCCGTTTCCGTCCGGATCTCGAAAGTAGATAGCCTCGCTGACTCCGTGGTCGGATGCGCCGTCGATCGCCACGCCGTGTTCCAGCAGGCGGCGGACTGCACGCGCCAATTCCCGTCTGTCCGGGTACAGAATCGCGAAATGGAATAGTCCGGTCGCGTCTCGCGGCGGTCGTGGTCCTTCTTTGCTGAACCACACGTTCAAACCGACGTGGTGATGGTAACCCCCGAAGGAAAGGAACGCCGCCTCTTCGCCCATCGTCTGCTGCAGCTCGAATCCGAGGACATCTTGGTAGAACCGGATCGCCCGCGCGAGGTCCGAGACCTTCAGGTGCACGTGTCCGATGATCGGGTGCCCGGGCATAGGATCAGTGTACTTTCGACCAGAGGGAGTCCGGCTCCACGGGAAGCGCGAGAGCGCGTCCCTTCGTCACTTGGGACTAGCTGTAATTCTGGGGCGAACCCCTACGTCCACTCGGGCCTCGGGCCCCCGTAGCCCTGGCTGGCCAGGCCGAAAGCGTCCGCGACCCTGTTGAAAAACGCGAAGAGGGCGGCGACGTACACGGCTTCAGCAATCTGCTCGTCGGTCCAACCGGCTTGGCGAAGAGTCTGGATATCCGAAGGGACGATGCGGTGCGCTTCCAAGGTCACCTTCTCGGTAAATGCGAGAAGGGCGCGCTCGTCCTCAGGCAGGTCCGCAGCCTCCAAGTCCGCCCTCGCCAGCGCCTCGGCCGTTTGCTCGCTCGCTCCCTGCGACCGCAGGAAGAACCCGTGGCTGTCCACTCAGTACGGGCAGCGGTTGATGCCCGAAATGAAAGTCGCGATGGCCTCCTTCTGCCGGCGATTCAGGTGGCCGTCGGAGAAGTGCACCGCGTCCGACGCGGCGATCATGTGCTTTAGGAAGTCCGGACAGGCCGACATGCACTTCAGGATGTCGGCGACGAAGGAGCGGCCCTTGGATGCCATCCGCTCGGCGTAGATTTCCGCGAGCTCGCCTGTCGCGTCGGGCTCCTCCACCCAGCGGATGAAGGGGGGTTCGGAACTGGTCGAAGGCATGGGCGAAAAGTTACCCTTCGGCTCCGGCGCCCATGGGGGCTTATCGGCAGTATGCGGAGAAGCTTGCGACCGGGGACACAGCGCGAAGCAAGCTTCGCGCACTCCAGTACGGGATTCAAAACGCGAAGCAAGCTTCGCGCAATCCACATCCAAAAACCTTAGATTAAGGGAGCTCTTGCGCCAGGACGAACTTCCATTGGCCGCCGACGCGCTTCAGCGTCTCCGCGAACTTCGCGGTGAAGCTGACGGGCGCCCACTTGTCGCCCTGCTTGGCCTTGAAGCTGACCGTCATGGTGATCCAGGCGACCACCTCGTCGCCCTGCTCCTGAATCTGGTTCACGGTGATCTTGGACTTGGGGTCCTTGATGGTCTTAAAGATTCCCTGGAACTGCTTCCGGGCGTCGGCGTAATTCGTGACCTTTCCGTTTTTGTCGATCGCGACGAACGAGGGGTCGATCATCGAGATCATCGTGTCGACGTCCCCTGCGGCGGCCGCCTTGTCCCACCTGGTGTAGACCTGCTGAATCTCCTTGCGCAGCTGTGGGTCTTCGGCTTGCGCGGCGGCAAGCGAACTCGCGAGGGCGATGAGCGTTGCGAAAAGGGTGCGGATCGCGGTGTTCAATTTCAGCCTCCAGTAACCTCGACGATACCCGAGGACTCCGCTCGGCAGGAACCGGGGGCATTGGCGTCAGGCGCTATGGCAGCTCTTGCGCCGCGACGAACTTCCACTCTCCGCCGATGCGCTTGGCGGTGTCCGCGTAGCGTGCGTCAAAGGACACGGGAACCCATCTGGTTCCCTGTTTCGCATGGAAGCTGATTCTGACCGAGACCCACGCGACCACCTCGTCCCCCTGCACCTGAATCTGGTTCACCGTGCTCTTCGACTTGGGCTCTCGAACCGACATTAACAGCCCCCCGAAGTCCTTCTTGAATTGCCCGTAGGAGGCAGTTTTGCCGTTCTTGTCCGTCGACACGAAGGACGGATCCAGCATCGCCATCATGCCGTTCAGGTCCTTCGCGGCCACGAGCCTGTCCCATTTGCCGTACAGCCTCTGGATCTCCTTTCTAAGCTGCGGATCTTCGGCTTGCCCTGCCGCGAGGGCGCTCGCTCCCGCGACCAGCGCGGCGAAGATGAGTCGAGTAGCTGCGTTCAATTTTGGCCTCCTGAGGTCTTGAAGATACCTTGGGAGGCGACGGGACGGCGGGGCGGTCGCCACCGGGCGCCCGCGGCCAAAGGTCCCAAACCTTAACGGCAGCGAAACTTGCCCGCAAAGTAAGATGCTCCCATGTCTACACAAACACCCACGATGGAAGAGCACGCCCTGGCGCAGGGCAACACGTTCCCTTGGCACGAGCTTTACGTGGCCAACGCGGATGCCGCCATCGACTTTTACGACAAGGTCCTCGGCATGGGCTCCAAGGCGATGGACATGGGCGAGATGGGCACCTACAAGATGCTCACGGTCAACGGAACGGCCGTGTGCGGGATCATGGAAACCACGAATCTCCCGCATCCGAACGTCCCGCCTCATTGGGCGGTCTACCTGGCCGTGGACGACGTGGACGCCCGGCTCGAAAAGGTGAGGGCGCACGGCGGCTCGGTCGTCGTCGAGCCGTTCGACATCCCGAGCGTCGGGCGAATGGCCCTCATTTCGGACCCGCAGGGCGCGCACATCTGGCTCTTCAAGCACGAGCAGCCCGCGTAGCGGATTCCTCTCGGAAAGGGCGGGCGGCGGCAGGACACGGCGGCTCGCCCGGAGAAACTCTCGCCTGACAGGTTCCGGGCGGCTAGGCCTTGCCGCCGAGCGGCCCGGGCCCGGAGGCGAAACCGTGAACGCTTCGTCCGTTTTCGCGCTGGCTTGGCTGCTCGCCACGCCGGCGCCCCGCTCGGCGGCCGATCTCAAACCCGGCGACACCCTGCCGGACTGTGGAAAGATTCCGCTTCTGTCCATCACGAGCGAATACAGGCCGCATCCGAGCTTCGTGGCGTCGCTCGAGCGGCATCTGCTGTCGGACGGGGTCGCGATCGTCCACTTTTGCTCGCCAAGGCCGTCGCGAACCGGCGCGTTCGAAACCTCGTTCGTGGAGGAGCTGTCCGCCCTTCAGAAAGCCGCTCAAGCTGTCTCCTACCGATGCAATCCGGTAGCGGTCGTGCCCTTCGGCGAGAAGGCGCGCGGGGACGCCGAGACGCTTCTCGAGGCGAGCGAGAAGAAGCCTTGGGGAAACACGGAGATCTACTACGAGCCCACGTTTCCCCGTCCAGGGCTATACCACACCTTCCGGCCCGCATCGGCGGACCCAAGCGGCAAGAACGTCGCCACGCCGTGGACCTACTTGATCGGCCCTGGCCGGAAGATCCTGGCAGTGCGAGGTCCCGAAGAGCCTGGAGACCTGTACTCCTGGCTCCAAAGGAACCTGCCGGAAACAGTCGTTCCGGCGCCGAAATCGCCGACTTCCGGGCTGTCCATTCCGCCGCGCGACCCCAAGACCTGGCCGACGTTCCGGCGCTCGCCGCAGAGGCAGCCGGACGCTCCTTCGCTTCCCAATCTGCTCCCCTACACGTACCTCGCCTGGAAAGCCGCGATCGGGCGCACTTTCGCATCGCCCGTGGTCGCGAACGACGTCGTGTACGCGATCAGCGAGTCGAGGGGATTGCAGAGCCTGGCGCTGGATAGCGGGCGCCCCCTGCAGGCGTTTCCCACCGGGCCGTCCTGGTGGTCGTCGCCCGTGGTCGCGGGGGACCTCGTGTACGGCATCTCCTCGCAGGGAACGGTCTACGCCGTGGACCGCGCGTCGTTCCGGCAACAATGGAAGCGCGAATTGCAGGGGCTCGTCACCTCCTCCCCGATCGTGAGCGACGGGTCGCTTTTCGTGGGCTCGAGGAACGGCGCGGTATACGCCCTGGACGCCAAGACCGGAGACCTGCTGTGGAAGTTTCAAACCGGAGGCGAGATCAGCTCCTCGCCGGCGCTCTCGAACGGCGCCCTTGTGATCGGCTCGGGCGATCGAAGCCTGTACGCGCTCGACTCGAAGACCGGGGCGATGAGGTGGGCTGTTCCGACCGGCGGCCCCGTGGACTCCTCTCCCACGATCGCCGACGGAGACGCGTTCGTGGGCTCCTTCGACGGCGCGCTGTACTCCGTGAAGATGGATAGCGGTGCCGTCAACTGGAAGTGCCCGCTTGCGGGCTGGGTGCACGCCTCGCCCGCCGTTTCGGGAGACACGGTATTCGTCGGGACCGTGAACGTGCAGCGCGACCAGACGCCGGCCTTCGTCTGGATCGACCGGAGGACCGGCAAGGTGAAGGGAGCGTTCGACATGCCGGACGCCGTTTACTCCTCGCCGACCGTCTGGGGAAGCCTCGTTCTCGTGGGTTGCCGGGACAACCAGCTCTACGCCTTCGACCGGGAGATGCGGCAGACCCAACCGCTATGGACCTACCGCACGCGCAGCCACGTGCACGCCTCGCCGGTCGTGGTCGGGGATACGGTGCTCGTGGCCTCCTACGACGGCAGCCTGTACGCATTGCGCCAGTCCAAGCCGATCCAGGTGTGGACGGACGCGGACGTCGTGCCCAGGTGGTTCATCGCCGCGCTCGCCAGGCAGCTCCACCGGGAGACCTCGGACCTCGTCGCGCGGGCGGCTTCCGCGAAGGTCGGAGACGAGCTCTCCCTCACGAGCTTCGACCGCCTTTACCGGGACATCAAAGCCGCCGCCGCTCGGCCCGAGGCCGCCCCGAAGATCCTGCCGAGGGACGTGCCCGGAGACCATCCCGGCGCGCCGTTCATCGAATACGTGCTCACCGCGGGGCTGCTGAACGGCCAGCCGGACGGCACGTTCGGTCCGAACGACCCGAGCACGCGGTACCAGTTCTCCTCCGGGCTTTCGAACACGCTCCAAGCGCTGCTTCGGCCGGAGTTCGCGTGGCGCGTTCTCAGCGGCCGGGGCGCGACGAACGTGCAGGTCGAACTGCGCGTCAAGCCGCCGGCAGGGAGGTCCTTGCAGCTTCCCGGCGACGTGCCGCAGGGGCACTGGGCATTCGAGTCGCTGCGGTTCCTCGCGGAGCGCGGCATGCTGCCGGTGGAGGGGGAGGGGGCGTTCGGCGGGCGGAAGATCGTGACGCTGAAGGACGCCGCCGGGCAGTGGCAGCTGCTCGCGGAGACGGTGCGCGTGGTGCGGGTGAAGTGAGGCCACGAGCCCATCCCCGGTTTCATCCGGGCGCGGGAGGGCCTAAGGATTCAAACTTCGCGACGCACCATCCTCCCCCTTGACGGGGGAGGTCCGTGATCCCGACTTGTCGGGATCACGGGGTGGGGGTGAGCGGCTTCGGCAGAATCGTAGTCGACAGCCCGAGGCATCGACTCTTGGCTGCCGCGTCCGCCCACCCTCTCCCGGTTCGCCGAGCCTCACCGACCTCTCCCTTCAAGGGAGAGGAGGATGCCGGCGAATCATCCTCCCCCTTGACGGGGGAGGTCCGTGATCCCGACTTGTCGGGAGAACGGGGTGGGGGTGAGCGGCTTCGGCAGATTCGTAGTCGACAGCCCGAGGCATCGACTCTTGGCTGCCGCGTCCGCCCACCCTCTCCCGGTTCGCCGAGCCTCACCGACCTCTCCCTTCAAGGGAGAGGAGAGATTCGAGGGAGTCTCCTGTCTGCTCGAAAGGTGGAGCGGGTTAGCGGTTCGCGGGCTGCGGCTTCCACGGGCGGAGCGGCTGGTTGCCGAGCCCCTTCTCCGCCATGAGCCGCTCGATCTCCGCAACCGAGCGCGGCGCGCCCGCGGACAGGTTCAGGGGGCCGGACTCCGTCACCACGATGTCGTCCTCGATGCGGATGCCGATGTTCCACCACTTCCGGTCGCACGGCGAGCCCTCCTTGATGTAGATCCCCGGCTCGACGGTCAGCACCGCGCCGGGGGCGAGCGTGCGCGGCATCGGGTCGTGCACGTCCAGGCCGATCCCGTGCCCGAAGCCGTGCATGTAGTAGGTCCCCAGCTCGGCCGCGGACTTGATGATCCCGAGCCGGACGAGGCCGGCGGCGAGCGTCTCGGAGACCTTCTGGCCGATCTCGCGCGTGGTGACTCCGGGCTTGCAGAGCGCGATCCCGGCGTCCTGCGCCGCGAGCACGACCTCGTAAATCGCGCGCTGCTCGGGGCTGAACTTGCCGCTGACCGGGAAGCTTCGCGTGACGTCCGCGCTGTAGCCGTGGTATTCGCCGGCGGTGTCCATGCACACGATGTCGCCGGCGAGCATCTGCCTGCGACAGGACATGTAGTGGAGGATGCAGGAGTTCGGGCCGGAGCCGACGATGGGGTCGTACCCGGGCGCCTCGCAGCCCTCCTTGGCGAACACGTACATCACGAGCGCGCGGATCTCCCACTCGCGCATTCCCGGCTCGATGGAGCGCATGGCCTCGACGTGCGCGAGCGCGGAGATCTCCGCCGCCTTCTTGAGCAGGGCGATCTCGGCGGGGGACTTGATCTCGCGCATGGTCCGGACCGTGTTCCGGACGTTCAGGCCGTTCGAGAACCCCGCCGAGGAGCGCCAGGCCTCGAACGCGTCCACCATCCGCTTGAGCGGGCCCGTCGGTCCGACGGGCATGGGGCCGACGGAAAGCCTTCCTCCGAAGGCCTTCGCTGCCGATGCGGCGGCCTGCAGGGTCTTCTCGAAGTCGGCGTGGGACAGGGCGGCCTCGACTCCGAGGAGCCTTGTGGCGTTTAGGGGTCCCATGAAGTATCCGAGCCAGGTCAAAGTCCCCGCGTTCGGCACGGTGCAGAAGAGCGCCTCGGTTACGCGCTTCCCGTTCAGGTCGAAACCGTCGGGCGCGAGGATGAGCGCGGCGTTGGGCTCCTCCATGCCGGTGAGGTACAGGAAACCCGAATCCGCGCGGAAGGTGAATTCGACGTCGTTGTTTCGGATGTGGTGCGGGTTGGTGAAGTAGACCGCCAGCGCGCCGGAGCCGAGCTGTGCCTTCAGCTTGGCGCGCCGCTCGCGGTATTCCGCGGGCGAGATCTTGTCGGTCTCGTAGACGGGATACGGGATCTCCTGGGCGGCGCAGAAGGCCGAAATCGCGGCCGCCGCGAGCAGCGCGGCGGCAAAACGTCGAAGGGTCATTTCTTGGCTCCTTTTCGCGCGCGGGATGGCGCTTCTCCAAGCTCATAGAACTTCCAAGAGGGCTGGAAGCTCTTCGTCAAGGGCTGCTTGAGCAGCCGGGCGCGGACCATCTCCACGGGCATCGTGCCGCTCGTCAGGATCGCATCGTGGAACTCGCGGTTCGACATCTTTCCCGAGCCGACGAGCTCCTTGTGAAGGGCCCGAAACTGAAGACCGCCCAGCATGTAAGCGCACTGGTAAAGTGGGGCGTAAGTGCCCTCGAACGAGCGCCTTACTTCGGCCTCCGCGTTGTCGGGCTCGTGCCCTACCCGCTCGACGAGCAGCTTCACGCACTGCTCGGGCGTCATCGTCTCGAGGTGGAAGCTGAGGGAGAAGATGATCCGAGCGCAGCGGTGCATGCGCCAGAAAAGCATGCCGACGCGGTTTTCGGGGGTCTTCGGAAAGCCGAGGTCCCACAGAAGCATCTCCCAGTAGAGCGCCCAGCCCTCGGTCCAGAAGGGCGTTCCGAAGGTTCTTCTATGGGCCATGTGGCGCGAGATCATGAACTGCTGCAGGTGGTGGCCGGGGATCAGCTCGTGGTGCACGGTCGCGCGCGAGAAGTGGATGTTGTTTCCGCGCAGGGACATCATCTTGGCCTCGTGCGCCATGGTGTCGGTCGGGAAGGAGACCGTGATCTGCTCGCCGCCGAGGAAGAACGGGGACTGAAGCTGGCGCTCGGGCGTCATCATCTCCATGCGCCAGGTCTCCTTGGCGAGCGGCGGGATCGTCACGAGGCTCTTCTCTTCCAGAAAAGCGATCGCCTCCAGCGCCAGCTCGCGCACCAACTCCGGCTGCTTCCCAGGCTCGACGTGCAGCCCTTTCACGTGCTCCAGGGCCTTCTTCCAGTCGTCGCCGTAGCCAAGTTCGCGGGAAGCCCTCTTCATCTCGGCCTCGCACCATGCGAACTCCTTTTCGGCGATGCGAACGAGCTCCTCGGGTGTGAAGGAGATTAGCTCCGCCTGGAGCTCGGAGAGCAGCGCCTCGCGTCCGATCGGGTCTCCCACGATCGCGCGCTTGTCGTCCGGCTTGACGCCGACGATCTTCTCCTTGAGGAAGTTGGCGTACTCCTGCAGCGCCTTGTCGAGCGCCTTGTACGGCTCGTCGCACCACCAGTCGAACTGCGGCAGGTAACCGTTGTAGAACTTGTTCCAGTTGCCGAGAGACTCCTTTAGCTGGAGCGTGAGGGCGGCGGCGCGGTTCGCGACGGACTTCTTGAACGGCTTTTCGGAGTGGCGCTTTTCGAGTCCGGACTGGTACGTGGTAAGTGACTTTTTGAGGTCGTTAAGTGTGCCAGCCGTTTTTTGCGGATCGAGCGGCTCCATCTTGCGGCGGCTCTCTTCGAGAGCGGTGACATCCTTGGCGAAGGGAAGCAGCGGCTCGGCTTCGGCGAACTGCTTGGCCCTCACTTCGAGGTCTCGAATCTCCTTGTCGAGGTGGTTCCGAAGGAGCAGCCAGTCGATGCGCCCGTCGAGGTCGAGCTTCCCGAAATCGATCGTGTCGATCGCCGACCGCCAGCTCGCATAGTGGCGCTGAAGCCTGGCTCGCCGGTTCGGCGAGGAGGCGACCGTATAGAAGCGGCTCAGGCTGCCCAGGTCCGCTTCGAAGCGCCGGAGCACGCGCGCGAGCCCGCCTTCGTTCGAAACGAGTTGCGCAAGGTCGGGTACGTCGGCTTGGGCGGAATTCGGATTGGGCACGGTGGAGAGGCTTACCAGGGCCAGGGCTGCTAGCGCAAGGTTCATGGTGAGAATGAGTATGGCGCGGCCGGAACGCGAGCTTTCAGCTCGCTTGCAATGGGGGCTCTCAGGTCGCCGGCGCTTGTGGCGGAAGGCGTTGTTCGGAACGCGAGCTTTCAGCTCGCTTGCGCTGTGGGCTTTCAGGTCGCCGGAGCTTGTGGCGGAAGGCGTTGTTCGGAACGCGAGCTTTCAGCTCGCTTGCAATGGGGGCTCTCAGGTCGCCGGCGCTTGTGGCGAAAGGCGTTGTTCGGAACGCGAGCTTTCAGCTCGCTTGCGCTGTGGGCTTTCAGCCCGCAGCAATTCGAGCCGAAGGCGATTGGCGGCATGCGGCGTGTGGCGCGAGGTGAAACCTCGCGCGGCAAGCGGGCTGAAAGCCCGCGCTCCGTCAGGGGCCGCAGCTAAGGGAAAGGGATCGGGCAAAGTAGACTTCGCCGGATGCCCGTCACAGACGCATACATGACCCGGACCATCGGAAAGCTCCTTTCCTCGCGATCCGTCACCCATCGCAAGATGTTCGGCGGCGTCGGCATCTACTGCGAAGGCGTGTTCTTCGCCGTGATCGACGACGACCGGCTCTATTTCAAGGTGGACGACCAGAACCTGCCCGAATACGAGGCGGCCGGAGCGGAGCCTTGGGTGCTCGCCGGGCGCGGTCCGCAGGAGATGCCGTACCGCGAGCTTCCCGCAGCCGTCCTAGAGGATACGGCGAAGCTCGGCGAATGGATCGACGCTTCGGTGGAGGTCGCCCGGCGCAAGAAGGCGAAGGGCGGCCGGAAATAGGCTCATAGAGATGCTTTCTTGGATCCCTGCGACGTTTGCAATCGGCGCGATGCCGCCCGTCAACCCGGCGTTTGGGCAGGGCTTCGGGGCCGGCGAATCGCCACATCCGCTCGTCGGATACGCGCTCGTTTGGCGCGACGAGTTCGACGGGTTCGTGATCGACCCGAAGAAGTGGGCGCCTTGGAGGCTCGGAAAGCGCCGCGAGGCGATGAACGTCGCGAGCGCCGCGCGCCTCGACGGCAACGGATTTTGCCACCTGACCACCCGTTGGGCGAGGCTGTCGAACGGCAAGCGCGAAGTCCAGTCGGGCGGAATCTGGACCGAAGGGACCTACATGCCGCGCTACGGCTACTTCGAGGCGCGGATCAAGTTCCACTCCCAGCCCGGCCATTGGGCCGCGTTCTGGCTCAACTGCCTCGACATGGGCCAGCCGCCGTTCGACCCGAAGGGCGGCGTCGAGATGGACATCGTCGAGTTCCACCATAAGCTGGGGGGCGGCAACGAGGTCGTGCAGACCGTGCACTGGAACGGATACGGCGAACTGCTCAAGAGCAAAGGGAAGACCGTGCCGCTCGCCAAGCCGCACGAGGACTTTCACGTTTACGGCCTGCTTTGGGAGCCCGAGGGATACCGGTTCTACGTGGACGGTCGCGAGACCTTCCGTGTGGGGAAGGAAGACGGAGCCGTGATCTCCTCGCGTCCGCAGCACATCATCCTCAGCATGGAGGTCGGGCCTTGGGCGGGCAGCATCAGCGACGCGATCCTGCCGGACGGGATGACGGTGGACTGGGTCCGGCACTGGCAGCGGCGGTAGGGATTGCAGTTGGCGGTTGGCGGTTGGGAGTCGGCCATCCGAGTCGGAAAACGGCCGCATTCGGTATAGAATAGCTTCGGCATGAAACCTACTCCGATTCTAGTTGTGCTCGTAGGCGCTCTTTGCCTCGCGGGATGCCTGAAGCGCGAGCCGAAGATGGTGTGGGAGCCGATGCCGCCCGAGGAAGCGCCCGCTTTCGCCAGCAAGCCGGAGCTGAACACCGTCCCCGCGTTCCTAGCGGGCCGATGGTGCCAATGCTCGATGAGCGACCCGGAATTCGCCAAGCAGCTCGGCGTGGAGGCGCTCGTCGAGGAGGAGACCCTACCGCAGCGCTGGTACGAGTTCCGCCCGGACGGCACCTTCTCGACCGGGGACTCGAAAGTCGAGTGGACCGTCACCGGCAAATGGAGCGCGGGCACGGACTTCGTCATCCTGCAACACGAGCTGATGGACGGAAAGCCGATCAACGACGGCAAGCGCGAGGTCCTGGAGCGCGCGGAAAGCGGGCGGAGCGCCGCGATCGTCACGGAGCACATCTACGACGCCGTGTTCACAGAGCTGGATAAGCTAACCTCCCTGAAGCTCGCGCCCGACCAAAAGCGGCTCCTGTTCGCCGGGCCATCCGCGTCCCCATCGGGGCTGCCGGTTCTTGGCGGCATCGGCCTGCAGCGGATGAAGCAGGTTCCGGAGAAGTAGGCCCTCGCCGTCTTGGCGAATCCGCGGGGACCGCTACGGAGTATGCGGACCGGACGGGAGTCACAGGCGAAAGACCATGCCCTCTCTCGCGACGTCCCGGTCCATCACGAGCGCGGTGTTCGTGTGGTTAAGGTGGATAAACCACAGCTCGGCTCTCTTAGCTTCTCCCTTCTTTTGTTTTGCACCTGCGGGCCGCGCAATGCCCGCTAGCAGCTCGCGCGTGGCGGGCATCATCGGGTGCGGAATCTGCGCGATGTCGCGCGCGCCGACCTCCTCCGGGCTCGAGAACGTGCCGTCGAGGAACAGCAGGTCCGCGCGGGCGGCGTACTCGAGAATTAGCGGGCGGCCCGGATTCGCGGGTTCGGCCCACTTCTCCCAGCGGTCGATGTCCGGGATGAACAGCGCCTTACGGCTCGGGCCCTCGATCAGGTAGCCGAAGGTGTCCGTGAACTCGTCCCGATGGGGAACCCGGAACGCGGTGACCTTAACGCCGCCGGGCAGGCTGACCCCACGGTCCGGATCAAGCCGGCGAAAGGCCAGGTTTCCGTTCGAGATCAGGAACCTCCAAGGGTCGTTCGACGATAGGAAGGCGCCCATGCGAGCGCTGCCGTAAACGGGCACCCCCTTCCAATCAACCGACTCCCGCCCGAAGTACAGCAGCCCGGAATAGTGGCCCATGTGCGCGTGCGTCAGGAACACGCCGGACGGGCGCTGGCCGCCGTTCAGTGCGATGAGCTGCTGGCGAACGTCCGGCGTGGCGTCGAAGAGGTACGCAGCGCCCGAAGCCCTCTCTCGCAGGCCTAAACAAGCCACCTTCTCGGGCTTGCGTTTTCCGGCTTTGATGTCCGAGCAGACCCCTTTCTCGCACCCAAGATGCGGAATCCCGGCGTCCTGGGCGATTCCCAAGACGACAAGCTCCCATTGGGGAAACGCGCATGGCGGGAAGCAGACAGTCAGCGCGGCAAGAGCACTCAGCACCAGAGACAGTGTAACGGTTGCGAGCGGTAAAATGAACCGGATGGCGACTCCTTCCACACGACACGAAGCGATCCCGGTGACGGTAAGCCCGAAGGCCGCCGCATTCTTTCGATCCTTGTCGAAGGATCGTCGCCGGCTGGTCGAGCTGCTGCTCGGCCAGACCCTCGAAAGCGCCATGTCGGAAGATGGCGACGATCTCTTAACGTTGGTCAAGAAAGCGTCTAGTCAGGCGAGGCGCAGAGGATTGACGAACGAGGCTCTCCGAGAGATCGTGAATGAGGAGTGAGCTTCGGGCAGTTCTCGACACGAACGTACTCGAAAGCGCTGTGCTTCAGGAGAAATCCGTTCTCGGCGCATGTCTTCGGCGCATTGTTGAAGCGGGCACCTTGCTGCTATCCCGAGACGTGCTGTTGGAATACGCAAATGTGCTGATGCGTCCCAAGCTCGATCGGTTCGTGGATCGTAGCCTGCGCACTGAAATCTTGCTCAAGCTCGTCGCGGAGTGCGAGCCCGTATTCATTAGGCGGCGGTTCCGCGTCCGCCGCGACCCAAACGACGACAAGTTTCTCGAGCTAGCGGCGAATGGCAACGCCGGCTTCCTGGTAACCGGCGACGCCGATCTTGCTTCGATTGGTGAATTCCGAGGCGTTCCGATCGTTAGCCCACAGGTGTTCCTGGACAGGACCGAAGACTGACTGACAAGGGCGTTTCAGATCCCGCATGCGCCAAAATGGGCGCATGATCGTCCAGCTTGCAGCGCTCCTTGTTCTTTGCTCCGCGGCCGCCGCGCCCGCGCAAGCCGACAACACCCTCACCCTCGCCGAATCCCAGGCCGGGTGGAAGCTGCTCTTCGACGGGAAGACCACCAAAGGCTGGCACAACTTCCGCGCGAAGGGGGTCGGCCCGGGATGGGTCGTCGAAAACGGCGTTCTTACCAGCGTCAACCCTGACACCGCCGGAGACATCGTCACCGACGAGAAGTTCGAGTGGTTCGAGCTCGTGCTGGACTACAGGCTGACCCGGGGCGGCAACAGCGGCATCCTCATCCGGGTCTCCGACCGAGGCGAGCGCACCTGGCACTCCGGCCCCGAGATCCAAATCTACGACGACCACGGAGAGCCCGGCGCGCAAAAGACCGGCTTCCTGTACCAGCTCTACTCCTCGCCCGTGGACTCCACCAAGCCCCCCGGCCAGTGGAACCGAATGCGCATCCTCGTCAGCCCCCAGAAGTGCCTGACCGAGATCAACGGAGTGAAGTATTACGAGTACCGCTACGGCAGCTACGACTTCTGGCAGCGCGTGAAGAAGAGCAAGTTCTCCGAATACCGGAACTTTGGGCGCACTCGCCGAGGCTCGATAGGCATCCAGGGCGACCACGGGGTGGTGTCGTTCAAGAACATCAAGATCCGCCCGATCGGCAGGGAGGACTGAGGACCACGGGGGTCCCTTCCGTAGTTGCTATGGACTAGTACGCCAAACGCTGGGTCCAAAGGATCACCTTGGGTAGCATTCTCCCGCGTCGCCCGGCCATCGTCGGGGGCAAGCCATGACGAATCTGATACTGTGTGCCGCAGCGCTTGCAAACAGCCAAGGCGCCCAGAAGGGACCGGATGTCGAGAAGGCGGTGGTCGCCAGCCCAAAGGGCAGGGTGACCGCCAGCTACATCCGGATGCACGCGCCAGACCTCGTTTTCGACATGGCTCGCCAAGTAAAGTCGGGCAAGCTGGATGCCTCGGCGCTCGATGGATTCTTGGGGCAGAACGCGAGGCGCTCTCTGCTCGGCGGTAGCCCGTAGCCGGTGAAAAGCGGACTTGCGCGAGTACAAAAGGGGAGCATTGCCAGGGTCGCCAAGTCCGGAGAAGGGCGTGGGGGAGCCAGACCGGACCACTCCCCGTGGGCGAAGATGGCCGCGCGGGAAGGCCTGATCGCGCTGGGGAAGATCGTCGTCGTGGATTACTCTCCGGAACTGCTGGCGTTCCCGGCTCTTTACGAAGGCGAGCGCGCAGACAAGCTGCTGCTGCTTACGAGCCCCACGGACGGCCCGGTGACGCTGGCCCTTCCCAAGAACAAGAACTTTCGCATCCTGCAGATGCGCGTCTACGACGGCAAGGTTGGGGAGAAGGTCGTTGCCGGCGGGAAGAAGTCGCAGGGACCGATATACGTTTCTCGCTCGGCCGAGCCCTGGACGATGGACGCGGCGGCGGGACAGTCCGTGGGCGTTATCGTGCGCTTCCAGCCCGACTTCAACATCGTCAACAACGGCGCGGGAAACAAAACGCAAACGCTCGAGATCAATGGGCGGCACTGGAACACGACCCAACCGAAACAGCCGCCTTGGAACGTCAAGGTCCCCGTCAAGGGCCGATTCAAGGGGATCAACCTCGGCGTGATCTCGTTCCCGGAGAACGCGGAGATTGAGGTGATTCACCCGAACGGCTACGACCCTAAGCAGAAACACGTCTTCTACGCCTCGATCGTGATGATCAACTCGAAGGAGGCCGCGACCGGAACCGTGCGGCCGATCAGCCTGCCAAACGGCGTGACTATGCAGCCCTTCAACGTCTCCATCGCCAAGGGCGAGAAGAAAACGGTGAAGGTCCCCATCTACATGGACCGTCAAGCGAAGGACAGTCTATGGCGTTACCCGGAGGTCACGCGCGACCTCTGGCTAGAAGTGAAATTCGGCCAAAGGAGCTCCCAAGTAGGCTTCAACGTAACCGTCTACCCGAGCTACCACATGTGGAGCTTCAACGGCGTGGACGTGGGAAGCTGCACGGTCGCCGGAGACTTTGCCTTGTATGGCAGCGGCGAGTTTCGCTTCTTCGGCTTGGCGGAGAACGACGATATCTTCATCGCCCGCCAAGTGTTCTTCCGCGGCGGATTCGACGGCAGCGACAGCCACGTCAACCTGTTCTTGCACGTGGATGCGAACGACGTGGCCTATAACTCCTACGGCTTCGTCCGTAAGGAGTTCAAGGACTTCTACACAAGCTACATCCACAAGCTGTTGCCGATCAAGGTTACGGTCAAGTATCCGTAAGGGGCATCGTGCCGTAAACCCTTCGAATAACTCTCCAGTGATCCCGTGACTTCCGGCAGATACCGTGTTGAAATGTCAAGTCGCAACGTATTCCGTTCCTCGGTTGACGACGGCGGCGATCCTCCTCATGGTTTTGTTCATCACAGCCACCAGGGCGACCTTCTTGTGCTTGCCCTGCG
>Ga0187892_10005775_pt1 | contig 19094 bp, 19 predicted proteins | sample MA1701073metaG_FD_139345 | JGI IMG/M metagenome (GOLD analysis project Ga0187892, IMG submission 139345) | Bio-ooze microbial communities from a basaltic lava cave in the Kipuka Kanohina Cave System on the Island of Hawaii, USA - MA170107-3 metaG ...
AGGTTCAAGAGCGATTGATGGGCTGCTGGGAGGTGGCATCCGCACCGGAATGATTACCGACGTGTACGGAGAAAGCGGTTCCGGCAAAACCCAGCTGTGCTTTAGTCTATGCTCGAACTGTGTCAAGGAAGGCGGCAGAGCACTTTTTATTGACACTGCGGGAACATTCAGGCCCGAGAGGGTTGCAGAGATATCGGGATCAAAAAACGCTCTTGAAAAGATAATTCTGCTCAGGGTGCTTGCAGTAGTAGACCAGGTATCCGCGATCAAGAAAATCCCTGATGCCGGATACGGACTTGTTGTCGTCGATTCGCTGACATCGCTTTTCTCAGCCGAGTACTCTGGTCCCAGCAGACACCTTGCCGTGATGAAACATTTGCACGAATTGGGAATGTCCGCAATTAATTCAGATTGCGCCGTTGTGGTGACAAACATGGTAAGAAATGTGCCTGCAACTGTCCAAGGTCAGGGTAGTCGGAATATGGCTCGCGCCATCATGCCGTCGCAACAGCGCGAATATCTTGGCAGTTCTGCATCGATCTATTCTCATATGAAGATGAAACTGGAAATAGTCGATCCGAAACAGTCTCTTTTTCGGGCGATTCTCGTTCAGCCCCCGGGCAAGGCGCCTGTCGAGTTTGGAATATCCGCTTTAGGCATTTCTGATGCTTCTGGGTCAGCAGAGACAGACAGAGGTTAGTCTCTCAATCCGAAACAATACCTTTGACCCAGGATTGAAAGGATTGCAATTGGTAAAATTTTATACCTCGAATACTGACAGGTTGACGTTGGACATCCCTTCCCAGAAGGAGCTGCTGGAGCGGAACAAGCTGGCGGTCTCGGTAGTCATACCGACGTTCAACGAATCCCAGAACATCACAAAGATGTTGAAATCTGTTGCTACTTCGCTTCCTGAAGGACTGGCAGCTGAAATAATCGTTGTGGATGACAACTCGCCAGACGGAACGGGCGATATTGTCAGGAGTGAAGCGGCAAGTATCGGCAATGGTCAGATACACGTTAAAGTCATTGACAGACCCTCGAAACTCGGGCTGAGCTCCGCGATACTAGCAGGAGTACAGACTTCATCTGGCGAAATCATCGTAGTGATGGACGGCGACTTTTCCCACCCACCGGAGACCATCCCCCACATGATTGGAGAACTGAAGAAAGAGGAGTGTGAAATCGTGATCGCATCAAGGTACATCAGTGGAGGTTCTGTCACCGGCTGGCCGATCAGGCGCAAGATAATGAGCAGGGGCGCCACAAAGATAGCTCAGTACGGTCTTGGCATCGGAGTAAACGACCCGATGTCAGGCTTTTTTGCGTTCAAGCGGTGGATAGTCGATGATATAGAATTCGACGCCATAGGCTACAAGATGCTGCTTGAAATACTAGTCAAGGCCAAAGGTGTAAGGATCAAGGAAATACCATATACTTTTACTAACAGAAGGGCGGGTACAAGCAAGGTTAACGCCAACGTCGTTTACGACTATCTGAGGGCAGTCCTGCGGCTCTATCGATACGGAAGGTCGGCCTCGCCGGAAAGAAGGACCTCAGTCCGATTTCTCTCAAAGGCCGGAAGATTCTACACCGTAGGAGCTGCTGGATTGCTCGTCAATTATGGAGTATCAGCTCTGCTTGGCTTCATGTTCCCCGGACTGTGGTACATCTACGGTACGGTGGCAGGCATTGTACTTTCAATCACATCCAACTTTTTCCTTAACAAGATCTGGACCTTTGAAGACAGGGATTTCGGAAGCGGGAGGACGGCAAAGCAATTCGGAATGTTCTTTGGGTTCAGCTCGCTGGGAGCGCTGATTCAGATAGCTGTCGTGTACGCGCTTGTGCAGACCTATGGCATGGATGACTATTTATTGTCACTTGTCCTTGCAGTCGCCGCGGCCTCTGTTTCCAACTTTTTGCTCAATAAAAAGTGGACTTTTGGGGAAAAGATCTGGAGCTAATCGTGCTAAGGCATCATCTGTAAACGCGTTAGCCTTGGTGGCTGCCTAGGATCTTCTCTTTCTAGGCTCCATGAGCCCCATCAGCTGATAGCCGTATTCCAGGTTATGCTTGACGTGATTAATGCCGTGTGTGCCGTGGGGAACAAATTTTCCGTCAAGAACGTTCTCTATGTAAGAGCTGGCCTTCCTTATCGAATTGATGGCATGCTGCAATTGATTGTCGGTGAGCCTGCGTCCCAGATCCTTTTCGACTTCCTTCTTGAATTCGGCGGGGTTTGAGAGCTTGCCATACTTTTGTAGCCTCTTGTAGTTCAAAGAAAGGTCCCTGATTTTCTTGATGTCCACGCTCTGCAGGCTTGCAAGTGACTTGTCCAGGTCTCTGCGCGTTCTGCCAGTTATTCGCATCAGGCTTTCCACCAAATCGTCGCCGTATGAAGCGCTTGCGCGTGCAGGAGTAGTTTGACTGCTTCCTTCAAAAGGCTTGGAAGAGTAGCTTGCAGCTGGATCTTCTTCTGGCGCCGTCTGCTTTCGCTCCTGATAGTATCGATCAACTGCATAAATTCCCACAGCTTCGCCCTTTGTATCCACACCCTTGTCCAGAGCAGAGATGGTATCGACTATTATCCGCGGATAGTGCAGTTTGAGATCGCTGCCTAGTTTTTGATAGTTTTCCATGATATCTACATAGATGTGAAATGTGGCATCGTTGATTGCTTTGGTTCCCAATCTCTTGGAATCCACTCCTTTGGCGGCAACGGTGAGAAAATCGCACATTTCTGATTGAGAGAATGTGTGATCAGTAATGGCGCAAGCATCAGCAATAGCCTTTACGGCGGTAATCCACTTTCCATAAGCGTTTACCGTGGCTACAGGTACACTGCCGACGAATTCAACTGCCTTTCTGCGGGTCGCAGCGTCTTCAATCTTTAGCATGTCCAGACAGGAGCTAAGAACGTTGCCAAGAGATGCCGAGGGACTACCTTCATCTGCATGTGGCTCTGTCACAGATTGCTTGTTAGAAGGAGAAGAAACCATTGCTTCAAGTAGTAGTAAAGTTCGTGCCTTAAAGCTTTCGCAAAATCACCCGGCCAGTCGGCAGCTGCAGGATTGATTGGTCAAAACTTTTTACACGAGCGGCGCCTCCTGCAATCCTATGGATTCACTCGAAACCGTTTTCTCGATGCAAAAGGAGCTCACCTCAATGATGGACTTGTCCCGTTATCCCAATTCAATCGAAGGGAGAGTCTCCGCGCTATCTACAGCTATTATCCACGAAGCAGTCGAGCTGCAGAGACTGACTAGCTGGAAGTGGTGGAAGCGCCCGGCTCCCTTTGACTCCGTAGCTGCAAAGGAAGAATTGATCGACATCTGGCATTTTGTAGTACAGACCTCTATCGAACTTGGAATGAGCCCGTCGGACATTGTGGAGGAATATTCAAAGAAAAACGTTGTAAATAGAAACAGGCAGACTTCAGGGTACTAGTCCTGAGATTACTGAATAGTCGGTTGTCCCTATATGATCCAGTACTCCGACCCGTTTCCTGAACGATTCAACGTCCGTATGTGCGGAATGGAGCACTGGATTTGCACTGACAGCCCCAAGGATCCTACCCTTGGCATCAGTTCCGTTCCTTGATAGGGCTAGGAGCGCCTGGCCGGCCCTGTGACCGCGGACTTCCCTGCCGCAGATCACGATTTTCTCGAGTGAGGGGTGCGCGGTTGCGAAATCGACGATCGCGTCGATTCCTTTGTTTTCTGACAGCAATCTGCCTACCAGAGCAACTCTATTCATAAAGTCCTCCGATGCAGATAGCCTCTCCAGCAAATCCAGACTTGATAGAGTGCACACAGCAACATGTTTTCCCTTTCCAAGATAGTATTCTTGGCTTATCGGCAATACGAACCCGCATACTTTACCTGCAATTTCTTCAATCCCTTTCTTGATCGCCAATTCTATTTCAGACCCCAGCTGGTCTTTCTCTTGGGAATTACCCTGACGAATGGCGCTTCGCCTTGCTTCCATGGATTCTTCCTCACCCAATCAAACTTGTCGTAAAAAATCCGGTACAGCCGCTCAAATTCGCCTCCAGATTCTATTATTTCTGCCCGGCCCTGAATGCATACCGCCTTGTTCTTGACAGAGTCGTAGACATCAACGATCAAGGCGACGTGGTTATTACTCATGATATTGCGAATTTTCCTTGTCCCATAGTCCGTCGCAAAAACGAACGTATCATTTTCGAATACGTATGACACAGGAACAACATGTGGGACATCCCTATGGCTGGTGGCGATCCTGCAGGCTTCGTTGTGTGCAAGATAGTATCGCTCCGCGCTGCTGAATTTCAGCGTGCCCAACGATTCGATCATTTGCCCCGCCATTATTTATAGACGGTGCAAGCAAAATCCGAGTAATCCGACTTGTACGAGTCTAGGCGCTAGGTCCTAGTTTCTTGGATCCTCTCCAGCGACCAAATCTAACCAGGAAAACTCCAGCTGCGATTGTCAAGAGCGCACCGGCTAGATATCCCGGCTGAACTACCGCCTGAAAGGGCTCTGGCGCCGTTGTTGAATAGGTGCACTCCATTCCGTCAGAATTGCACTCCTTTAGTACCGGGAAAATGAGCAGGACTGCGACGAAGGCGATAAAGAGGGCAATGCCAACAGATGAAACAATGGCACCAGTCTTGGCAAGGAGCTCCTCCGACAACAACTATGACTTTGTTCGTCGCCGCCGTTCATATTCGTTGTCCATCAGGGTGATAGCCGGTCCGGATCCAGTGTTGCGAACTTGAACTCGCTTCCCTTGTGCACCCGCTTGAACTGACTGTCAAAGTAGAGGTAGGGAAGGCTATCGTGCACGTGTCTCGTCCACAGGTCGTGAACCTTGGTGAAATAGCTAATCTTCACCTTACCTTTCATTCTCAGGATTTCATGGGTCAATATGTGCGAAATCCTTGGGCAGTTCATCTTTGCATAGAAAGCGAACCGCTCAGGCTCCGACTTTGCCTCTGCAAGCCTCTCCCACCACGCGATGCCAAGGTTCTTTGATGTGTATCCTTCGGTGTTGCAGTCAGTCCAGAAAGGCTTGAAGTATGCGAGGTAAAAGTGCAGAATGTCACTTCCTCTTTCTGAATGGTCTCGGATTAGATAAGCAAGAGACATTCTGTCAAAGAGCTTGCCCGGGATCACCGGCAGTATGTCTGCTTCAACCGCGAGGTCAAAGTCAAAGTACCTGTGCATCCACCACCTGAAGAACCTTGCCATAGAAGAGACATAATCCCAATCCTCTTTTTGCATCCTCTGCCACTCTTCGTTCTTTGCCACGTAGATGAAGAAGAGCTTCTCCGCATCCAATGCCTTAGTTGTGCCGTCCTGCCTCTGAATGAACGTGTTCGCCGCAGCTGCAAGAGTCTCCGTCTCCCCCGACCCATCCAGCCCTCGTGTTTTGAGGGTGACTTGCGCTAACGTGCTTCATCAGCTTGTAATCCGAATCAAAACCCTCCCCGCAGATCGAGCAGGTCTGCAAAATCCTAAAATCCGTCATACTGACATAGTCGAAACAGGAAGGCATTAAAACTTTCTTGTCTGGTTGAAACAAAATGTCACCCGCAAAATACGACCCAATAGAGTACAAGATCGCCACCCTGCAGAATTGGAATCTAGTCGCAAGAGATTACCATGATGACTGGGCCAGCAAGGCGATTGGTCCTTTCAGGGCGACTGCAGAACTGGTCAAGGCAGCTTCGGTAGATCCTGGAGATGCAGTGCTGGATGTGGCATGCGGCACAGGTGCCGTTTCGGCGGCTGCTTCGCAGAGACTTCACTCCTCTTCTATGCTCGTTGGAATAGACCTTTCAAATGTCGCACTTTCAATCGCCATGAGCTTTGTCCCGCAAGGACAATTTGCACAGATGGATGCAGAGCACATTGGTCTTCTTGGCAAGTTTGACAAGATATTCTGCCAGTACGCCCTGATGTTTTTCCCTGATCCGCCAAAGGTGCTCATTGCGCTCGGAAATCTGATGAAGAAAACTGGCTTGCTTGCCATATCTGTCCACGGTCCGGCAGATCAGGTGCCGTACTTTAGCACAATAATGACTCCTGTCCTAGCACATATCCCCGATATCAGACCGATCGGAGCACCAACTGTCCATCGGTTCGGCAAGCCTTGTGACTTGGAAAGGGCACTTTTCGAAGCTGGTTTCTCAGCGGTATCGATAACAAAATTCAACTTTGAATACAAAGCAGGTGCCTTCGAGGACTACTGGTCCGATTACCTGTCTACAACCGCGGCGTCCATGCGAGCAAGGATCTTTAACGACCCTGAAAAGCTTGTCAACATAAAATCCGAAGCGCAGGATCGAGCCCGGAAATTTCTCAAGGAAGATGAAAAGATAGTATTTCCTTGGGAAGTCCTTATCGCTACCGCGCGACACGGCTGAGGTATGCAACCATTCGGATAACGCTTTTAGCACTGTTTACGCACAACTAAGAGGCATGGTAATCAGTCAAAAGCAATTATTTACTTTTGCCGGAGTGGGCCTAGCTGCCTCCGGCATTGTCACTATTTTTCTACTGTACCAGGCCTACTGGTCAGAGGGTAGCCGGAACTCTCCCGCGCCAAATCAGGATCAAGCGAGGTTTCAGCTAGAGGAAATTCATGCCAGCCCTAGCCTCGTAATGCACATCCACGCCCACATCTCTGTAGTTCGTGGAGGAGAAAGCGTTGTAGTTCCTGAGGAGATAGGAATAAACCCCGAATTGTGGAAAGATCGTTCTCTTGACGAGTTCGGACCATCTTCCGGGCTGCTGGCTCCAATGCACACGCACGACTCGAGCGGAACAGTCCACATAGAATCGACTGTCAACAGGGAATACACCCTTGATGAATTCTTGCGGATCTGGGGCATGGATCCAAGCGCCGTTGTAAAAGTCACTGACGCGAATGGGAATAAAATCCAGGATCATGAGAACCTTGTCCTGGAACGGAACGCACAGCTCGTCGTGGAGATTTCCTAGCTGCGACTTTCCAGATGGGCCGACCAAGCTTCCAGCAGATTGTCCATCGATAAGTTCTTAATTCACCTCTGCAGAAGCCTTTCTAAAGGTGCGCTGGTTTGTCATTTAGCAAGGTAGGGGCCGTCATACTGCTCGTCTCCAACATGGAAAACTCTGTGAGATTCTACAAGGATACCCTGGGACTTCCGGTGAAGACAAGATCGAAGGACTGGACCGAATTCTTTAGCAATAATACCGTGCTTGCCTTGCATCCGGCGAGAAAGAAAAGTGGCATAAAGACCGGCGCGGGCATGCTTGTCGGATTTGAGGTCACTGACTTTGACGCGACGGTAAAAAAACTGAAAGACAAGAAGGTTGCCTTTTACAAGCAGCCCAAGCAGGAGCCGTTTGGCAAGCACACGATAATCAAGGATCCGGATGGCCACCTGATTTCGATTGCCGAAATAAAGGCCAAGGCGACTGAGGGCTTTGACCTGATAGGCTTTTTTGGCGCCGAATAGATTACTGCTTGCGCGCCGTAATCAGGTACACGGCGCCACCAAGGGCTTTTATTCGCATGTTCACAAAGCCTGACTTTTTCAAAAGCGACAGTACTTCATTCCGGGTGAGAAAGTTGTGGCCCTGAAGCGCAAAGTCAAGCTGCATTCCCATTATCAGCTTGTTTTCATCCGCTCGTATTCTCGAGGGAAGCAAGCCTTCAACCACCGCTATAACTCCGTTGCTCTTGAGTGCGCGAAAGCAGTTATCGGTAGTCCTTTGCTTGTTTCTTGCCGAATAAAGCGACTCACCCAGGTAGGCGATATCAAACTCGTTTGAAAAAGACATCGCTTCTGCCTCCATTACGTGCAACTTCGCCATCGTTCCCCTGAGCAATTTCTTCGCCTGCCCGATTGCTTTTCTTGAAGCGTCTATTCCGACGAAATTCGTTCTCGGATACACCTGCAGTAGCTTTTCGATAAGGGTTCCGGTGCCACAGCCGACATCAAGGAATCCACACCCTTTTCTTAGCTGGAGTTCAAGACCCTTGTTGCGCCGTATCGCATTTAGGAACGCATAGTGATCCCAATGAGTAGCCTCCTCTATGGCTTCAAAACGTACTATCGGATGCGTTATTCCCTGCTTGAACAGGCCATCAATTTTTCCGAAATCTAGGCTTCGAAGTGCCAGATATGCGATTTGCCCGCCAAGGTATTCAGGATGAGAGAGATCTAGGAGTACGTCTTTCACTCCAGGAGCAAGTTCCAGTTTGCCATCGCCTCTCTTTGTAACAAATCCGTATGACTCTGCCGCCGAGGCCCATGCCCGCACCGCAGGGCCATAAAGTCCAGCTGAAGAGACAAGCTCCCTTGCGGTCAGAGCTTTCTTTGATAGCCTATCGAGCAGACCGGTTTGTCTTCCAATATGGGCGATCCACACCCCGTAGAATCCGACAGAGTATCCCCACAGCCGTCTGAATTCAACAGAACGCGATTTCAAACTTGGAGGATTTACGGGCTGCTATTCTTAAATCATTGCGCAACCCGGAGCGGAACCTTTTTTCCGGGATTCAAAGTAAACGCTGGGTCAAACAGTTTCTTGACCGAATAAAATATCTGTGTCATCTTTTCGCCGTACATGAGTTCTATGAAGGGAAGCCTCGCTATTCCGTCTCCGTGTTCTCCGGTAATCGTGCCGCCGCTCGCCACCACTCTAGAGAATATCCTGCGTGCGATTCGTTCCATCAGCCTGGTTTCATCCCCTGATGCGATGTCTATCAGAGGCCGCGTATGCATGTTGCCATCTCCCACGTGACCATACATGACGTAATTCATTCTGTAATGCCGATAAGTATGAAGCAAGTCAGTTGCATGGGCGACAAGCTCGTGCGGACGAACCACAGTGTCTTCAATCAGCCCTATCGGTTTCCTGCTGCCAACTGTCAGCTTCATGATACTGTTCAGCGCGCCCTTTCTTGCGCTCCATATCCTGGTAATGCTTTGTTCGTCTGAAGCATGTTCAAGTACCGTACAGGTGCCTGCATTTTTCTGCATGCACAGTGCCATCTGGCTTTCCGGCTTTGCTCCATTACCGGCAAATTCAACAAAGAGTAGACAGCCCGGCCCGCTTGACTCGGTAGAGCCATGAGCAAACACGGTATGGTCCATCATTTCCAGCGCGACAGGGGCGAATTCCAGGATCGCAGGAACCGCTCCTAGCGCGGCAAGTAAATCTGGGAAACCAAGAACCAAGAGCGATCTGGATTCAGGAACGTCAAGGATCCTGAACCGCGCCTGGGTGACAATACCAAGAGTTCCCTCCGAAGCCGCAAATATCTTCTGAGGATGGAAATCGCCTCCTTTCATGACAGCGTCAAGCCTGTAGCCGCAGGAATTCTTGCTCACCCGAGGGAAGCACTTTCTGATAGAGGGCAGTTTGGAAAAGAGCAGCTCTCGAAGCTGAAGCATTTTCTGATCACGACTCTCCTTTGTTGAGTGACCGAACGTGCCGTCGGCGTACACAGTCTTTACCTCTTCTAGGAAATCGATAGTGTTTCCATACCCGAGACAGTGGACTCCGCTAGAGTTATCTGCTATCATGCCGCCTACCGTGCAGTAGTTGCTACTGGCGGGGTCAGGTGGCAAGAATTTGCCCTTTTTCTTCAGTTCCAAGTCGAGGACGGCCTTCACTATTCCCGGCTGAACTACTACATTGTTTGTGTCGACCTCGATCACCCTGTTCATATGCTTTGTAAAGTCGAGAATAATGCCGTCTGAAAGTGACTGGCCGAGAAGGCCTGTTCCTGCACCTCGGGCAGTCACCGGTATTTTGTTGTCGTGGCTATGCTGGCAAGCGAGCTGGACGTCGTACTCGTCAGCCGGACACAGGATCGCGGACGGCATTACTTCGTAATGGCTGGCGTCCACAGAATAGCTTGTCCTGTTCCAATCGTCAGTTAGTAATTCTCCTTTGGCAACTCTAAGCAGGGAATCATCAAAGGGCAATGACTGAATCTAGTGTCTGCCAGATTATAATGGAATTGGTATGACTGAACAAAGCGAACTGTAGAAACTATGGTACAAATACGCTAATGATTAACTTGGCGTATCATTAACATACTACTAATAGCAAATAATTAATAATGGTTTGTCGTATCGGAAATGGATGTCTGACGTTCTGATCGAACGTTTCACGGATAACCTGGCTAGCCAGAATGAAGGAAGCGCAACAACTGTAGGATACTACCTACAAGATTTTGAGGACTTTGTCGAATCTGAATTTAAGATGACAGTGACAAAATTGATAGGAGACCTAAAGGCAGGCACTATTCTCATCAAGCCATCGGATAACATACCAACTGCAAAGGAGGAGCAGCCATATCTCATTCTAGCACGGTATGCCAAGCGTCTAAAGGCGACGAAGTTCGATACGGGAGAAAACAATGCCCGAACGGTGAAGCTAAAACTATCATGGGCAAGAACTTTGCTTGAGGCAAACTTTATTCCAATTTCGAAAGTGATCTTCAGGCAGCAGGTAAAGAGTCCCAAGCCAGAGGACCCCGAGCTCTCTCCCATAGATAGGAAGCAGGTATCCCACATAATTAGTGCCGCCGACGATATCCGACTCGGTACCTACTGCATGTGGCAAGCGGCGCTCGGCTGGCGACCAAAGGAATCGCTAACCGTGCAAAACCAGAATCTTGAAGGTCTGAATCTGAAAACGCTGAAATTTGAAGACGACCCCTCGTATGTAAATGTAAGAGGCAGGAGCGCGAAAACCAAGAAAGGCAAACGTAGACAGCTAACTCAAGAATTGCGCTCGCAAATAGAGAAATACTTGGCATGGAAATACAGACCAAGAATTATCAACCACTTTGACAGAGAAACGAGTAAGTGGAGAAAGAAGCAGATCGTACCTGAAGCAACTCCCACAGATTATCTATTCTTTCCTTATCATCATGAAGAAAAGCCACGCAGCAAAAAAATGTTCAACAACGCTTACAGGCAAATAGCAAATCGCTTTCAGGACCTTATGGACAGACTAGACGTAGGACGTGAAGAAAGTGGCAAGCGACACAAGATAACCCTTCACTCCTTTCGCCGCTTTTGCTACACCAGTTGCACTAGAGCTGTTGACGAGCAGTATGCCAAATACCACGTTGGCAGACGGATTCACGAATATGATAAACGCACCGATGACCAAAAGCTCGATGATTTTGCCAATGTCCAACCCTATCTCACGTTCTTAGACGCCTCGGGCTTTGAGGCTATGGGCAAGGATCTTCAGGCCAAGCTACACGAAAAGGACGACTTTTACAAGCGCATGATTGAGGATCTTCGAGCGGAATTCAAAGCGGAAATAGCTGAGCTAAGGGCCACGCGTCGATACAAGGAAAAGGTACAGTCCCACAAAAAGAGAATGGTCAATCCGCCGCCGTCTGCGAAGAAAGCCAAACCGGAGCGAGTCTAATATTTGGGTTTGGCGCCCCTCTTTTTATGTCTTCTTTCAGCTTCTTGTTGCACCGTTTGATCCATTGGTGGTTTAATCTGGTAGTGGTCCTGAATATCCGCATTCAGTAATTCACCAATGGGTCTGCCTTGATCGTTCTTAAATTTGCAATCATCTTCATGTCGAACGCCATGAATGGCCGATAGCAGGGATTCATTGCTGTTTGACCGGACGCATAGATTACACATGACGTTAAACCGGCCCTTTAGAGCTTTAAACATGATAATCGAGTTTACTTGGGACTGACGCCGTTCCATCAGTTCCTTTGATTGAATTAGCTCGCGATTGTGTCTGATCTCATTTACAATTTCTATCAGTTTGCTACGCGCCGTTCTGATGGGTTTTACGACATCATTTTGGTGTTTGGAGTCCTGATCCAATGCAGATAGGATAAATTCTGAAGAGTTGTCAAAGACCGATTCCGCAAGCTCCAATTTGCGATCCCAAGGTACCTCTGGACTTCTCAATATATTATGAATAATTAGCCGAACATTCCCGCCGGTGAATAACTCATTTTTGATTTTTTCCGCCTTAGTGAATCGCTTGTCCTCCATGCGATCAAGCAGCGCGCTATACGCTACCAATAGTTCCAAAGCATCGCTAATTTTGTCGTGCATACCGGAATAGGCCAAGGCTTCATTACCCCTATCCTGCATTACTTCGTTAACCGTCGACCCGTCCGGCTTCACTATGGCAATTGGTAAGTTTAGAGCTCGTTTTTCGCTATCTGGTATCCCATAACCCAAGTTAATCTATCGCTTCTTTCCAAACGAGATATATTTAGGTATTGTAGCTGAGGTAGGTAGAATGCCTACCCGGCGGATCCACGCATACATCGAAGGGCCAACTCTTGATAGGATGGCTCGCCATGTACCTGCGCGGCTCGGCCAGAGCGTTGATTCTTACTTCAACGCAGTGCTAGACTATTTCGAGGGCCAGACACGTTTTGTTAGCGTTTCGCAAAAGCCCAACAAAAAAGTTGTGCGAAACCAAACAATAGGAATCGAATCGTGAAGTCAGAAACGTCTCAAAGAAACGTCTACGCTGCAGTTTTTGAAGTAGACGGCGAGCTCTTCATTCGCATTCCGCCGGCGATAGCCAAAGCGGCAAGGCTCCGAGATCAAGATATGTTTACCGTAAAGCTGACAGAAACAGGATTATTGATGGAAAGCTCGGGGGCTGAAAAAGGGTAACGGTGCAAGAAGGCCCTGGCAGGCCTGCTCTCACCCGGAACAGCGGTAAGAAAGGATTGCGCTCAAAAGCTAATAAGGTTTTCGAGTTTTCCACCGAACCGGAAAGCTGCTCTTGCTACGTTTGTAGAATTCTAGGAGCGACGGCCGCATGACCGAATTACGATGTACTTACTGCGGCGAAAGAATCACAAGATTCATTCCTTTAGGCGCGGGAGTGCTGCCACTTCATTCATGTCGAGCTCCAAGAATTAGAAAGGCGGCAGCGGCATGACTACTGCAAGAGAAGAATACGTCGACCTACTTGCATCAATGACCAAGGAACAAAAGCAGGACCTTAAGCCCATTCCATTCGATGAGCTGCCGATGGACGCATTCACCCTCCATTCAATAATGCAAACAATTCCTAAATCTGTTCTAGAGCGGAACGGTCCCATATTGCGTCAGATCATGAAGTACAACACTCTCCTGAAGGTGAATAATGGCAAGCCTGCGGTTGAAAAATCAGAATCTATTGAAGTAACTCCGGGGCTGGCCAGGGAGATATCGCTATCAGAGATATCGGAAATACTGTCGACATCGATCAAAAGAGATGATGCGGCGAAGCAAATAACTTTTCTTTCGATGCTATTAGCGCAAACCAACTCGAGTCAGATAAACGTTGGATATCAGGCCGAATCATCATCCGGTAAATCATACGTTCCTATCGAGCTATCGAATTATTTTCCTGAATTGGAAGTTTCATTGATAGCGTCGGCGAGCCCTACGGCCTTCTTTCATGATAAAGGCGACTGGAATAAGGAGACTGGAACACTCACGGTAAATCTGGAAGGCAAGATTCTGGTGTTTCTGGACATGCCCGGCTATCAATTGCTTGAGAGGTTGCGGCCGCTGCTTTCGCATGACAAAAAGATACTGCATTACAAGATAACGGACCGGAGCCAGAAAGCAGGACTCAGGACGAAAAACGTTCGGGTAGTAGGATATCCATGTGTGATATTCTGCAGCGCAAAGCTCGACGCGGACGAGCAGGAACGCACCAGAATGATTCTGCTTTCTCCCTCTGTCGATAACGACAAGCTGAAGGAATCAATCAGGCTTGCTTCATTGAAAAATTCCGATCCAGACACGTACAACGACATGATAGAAAACGACCCTGCACGCAAATGGCTCATCGACAGGATAAAGGCCATTCGGCAAAGCGGAATCCGGGAAGTGAAAATATCCAACCATGAAACCCTAGTTCTGGAGCGATTCCTAAGTTCACATGAGAACCTAAGAGCCAGAGACCAGCGCGACTTTCCGCGGATAATCAATCTTATCAAAAGCCACGCCCTGCTAAACTGCTTCAATCGAAACAGAGTGGGGGACACCATCGAAGCCAACCAAGCAGACATTGAAGCAGGTTTTGCCCTTTATTCAGAGATCCAACAGTCAAACGAGCTGGGATTGAGCCCCTATGTCTATGGAATCTATGATGAAGTACTGAAACCTTCACTGAGCACTACCGTAGGGCTCGACTCAAAACAAATTCAAAAGAAATACTACTCGGTCTTTCATAAGGCGCTCACATCGGGAGCATTAAGCGATGTTCTCTCGCAGCTTCAGGCCGCGAACTTGGTTGACTTGCAGCCAGACCCAAACGATAAGCGTCGAAACTTGGTATTCAAACCAGATTAGTACACACATCAAACCAATACATCTAACACCGCGATATATCGGTTGAATCTGTGTACCCCCACTTCGTTTTCTTGAGGTGATATTGTTTACATGGTAAACCAATATGGTTTACCAGATAAACTATTTAGAGTAGTATTCCCCTACTGAGACCATGGCTTGCCTTACATGCAAGATTGATTCCCAGGTGTACGAAAAGGCTATCGAAAGGGCCAACACGTTAGGGCTTTCACGGTCTGAATATCTAAGGTCCTTAGTAGAAAACGACCTGTTTCCGTCTGCACAAAGACCCCTGATGTCAAAGGAGACAGGGGAAGCGGCCCCGAATGCTTCAAAGCGTCCCGACTATGGCAACCTGCCGGAGAATTATGACGGATCACCGCATCTATTTTCAATAGATCTGAAAGGTGATGCCAGAACGGACGTCAAATATCCCAACGGTAAAGTATGGACCTGGGTAAAACGAAAAGGATCTAATGAGTGGATGGTAGTTGGAAAGATAATACAATAACATATCCGGAGCTCTGGCGTCCCACCTTTCTCGCGCGATCGCTTTTTCAGTTCATCATTTCATCGGAAAATAATGATGATGCGACGGGAAAACCCGCAGGGCAGCTATTACGAATACACAGGCAGCCTTTGCGGCAATCTGTAAGATTCACATTAGTCTATAGCAGGTTGGACGGGAATTCATGTTGCCATTTGCGGCCTTACAGACTCTCCTGTGTTCTTGCTTAGATTTACTATTGGTCCTAAAGTAGTTCCACTGTCAGTACTCCTTCTGAGAAAGACATCGGGTTTGAAAGCGTCATCATTGCCTCCCCATACCACGTATACAGTTGAACCAGTGAAGGTTATCTGTGGTAGTAGATTCTCGATACCATTCTCGGATTCGTTTGTTAGGCTCACGGACGAAGTCCAGCTCGCGCCATTATTGGAGCTTTTCTGGAAATAGAGATCCATATAGAAAGGGGTGTCGTACAAGTATGTCAAGTATACTTTTGACCCAGAAGCAGCTATTTCCGGCCAGAAAACACCAGAGCTCTCGGCACTAATCGTGATCAAGTGAGAAATTGGTTTCCAAGTAGCGCCATTATCCGTGCTTCTCCTGAACTCTATCGACGTCAGGAATTCTTCTGCACCAGAATCGCCCAAGTTGTCCCAAACGACATAAGCGTTAGATCCTTGAACTGCAATCTGAGCACTGTCAGAGTTCCCTACATTGTTGCTCAAGTTCTTTATGGGCTTCCAAGTAGCGCCATTATCCGCGCTTCTTTTGATATAGATATTCCCTGTGCCCGCATCATCCCACGTGACATAGACATTAGAAGCGGAGACTGCGATTTGCGGCACACTATTGAGGTTGGTACCACTCGCACTGATCTTCAGCTTCGGACCCCAGGATGCGCCATTGTCAGCACTTCTTCTTAACATGATATCACTCAGACTTCCATCGGAATTGTCCTGAGTCCACACTAGAAACACATGAGAACCAGAAACTGCCAACTGAACACTACTCGAGCGGCCCGGGTTATTGCTAATGTTCACTATCGACTTCCATTTATTTCCGCTATCGGTACTCCTCTTTAGATGCACGTCATTATTTCCGCCATCTACCCAAGCTACATACACATTCGAACCAGATGCAGCTACATACGCGGGACCGGAGTTTGTACCGCTGGTGCTTATCTTCACCTTTGGCCCCCATGCACCGCCGTCATTGCCACTTTTGCGGAAGTAGATGTCAGAAATAGTGCCAGCGGCATTGTCCTGAGTCCAGACAACGTAAACATTAGAACCAGATACTACAATCTCCGGGTTGTAAGAGTCTCCCGTGTTTGTGCTTAGATTGACGGCCGATCCCCAAGTTCCGCCGTTATTGACACTTCGCTTTAGCAGGATTTCATTGTTGCCGGCAGTATCGTCCTGCCATACAATGAATCGGTTCGATCCGGATGCCTCCGCTTCATTCATCCACGATTGACTATTGGTAGCAGCTAGGACCCAGATGAGCATGAAGGTTGAAACTATGATGATTGCCATATGCAGAACAATCCTACTCATATTTCAGACAAACTGGGCCTAGGTTATAGCCATTATGTATCAGACCGCAGTAACAATGATTCGAATTGATTCCGGTATATCATAGAATCTATTTCCTAGGACCTAGTGGTTTTGTGCCGCTTTTTCGTTTATGGCCAAATAATGATACCAAGTCATTATTTGCTAGAAAGGCTGAAGTTCACAAATTTAGAATGATGCTGATTCTTGTCCGAAAGAGATTTGTAGTTGGCATTCACATGATCTCCCATTTATGGCCAGCGGGATGAGATTGTTGCTTGCCTGCGCAGCTATATTCTTGGTTCTGGTTGGTCTGTATTCAGCTCAGGCCCAAGTCAACAACATGACAAATCCACACGGCTTTAATTACGATCAATCGTTTATCGATGTTGTCAAGAAAATTACGCAGCATGTTCCAGAAGGCGAAACGATCGTAGTCTCCAATCTTGCACCCCACATTACATATCTAAGTGAGCGTAAAGCGGTAATTCCCTGGGGCGCAGATTCCATAGAAGCCTTAGCCTCGGACATGAAAAAGTCCCGGTGGAACTACCTATTAGTGATTGAGGGGAGATCTTCTAGCGTTAAGGATCTCCAGTACCTGTTTAGCAGAGACGGAAGGAGCGAACTTAAGGAGGCTTTCAACGAAATAGCTGTCCACGATTCTGACCTGCTCGGATTTCATCTTTACAAACTGAGGTCAAACAGCTAATTGCCTCGAACGTTAGATGCTATGCGAAGTTTGCGTCCCACTCCGACTTTTCTGAACACGCACAAATTCGATCTTATTTTCGTGGGCTTCATGGCTCTTGTTGCTATCCACTATGTGACGTACATAACGCTTCTTGAAGTCCCAATGTGGGACGCTGCCGTATATCTCGAAAATGCTCACAACTGGGTCAACGGAGAGCCGTTATTTCGGGACTTCCGTCCACAGTTTATTTCGTGGCTCATAGCGGGAATCTGGACTATCTCTGGCGAGAGCTGGGAATCGGCGAAATATCTTCAGGCCAGTTTCACGTTGGGTGCAGGTATCGTTTTGTACCTAACTCTTCGCAAATACAAGGGAGGCCTCTTTTCAATAGGCGTGGTTTCCCTGACGATGTTGAATGCGCAGGTTTTTTACTTTAGCTCATTTATTCTAACCGAGGGCATCTCCCTCTTTTTCTTAGTACTCGCACTTCATTGCACAAGAAATGAAAAAGCAAGATACTGGCCAATAGGAGGTCTATCGATTGGTCTTACGTTCGCCGCTCGCTATCCCGTTATTCTTCAAGCCATCGTCATCCTGGTTACAGAGGCCTTGATTCGTAGAAATTCAAGAATTTTCACTTACTCGATGATAGGTGCTATCCCAACCATAACCCTCCTAGTTGTCATAATATTCTTGAAAACGGGAACATTTCAGGTTGCTCTTGAGAAAGATACGGGATTAACTCCATTTCTCTCCTCTTATTACATCATGAATGCGCTTCCGATCTGGAGCTATGCAATATTGCTTGTTCCCGTCGCATTCCTTTTCAGAGATACATACGCAGACAAGCGTAACTACACTTTCATCGCTTGGTTCTTGATTTCTCTAGTTTTCTGGAGCGCAAATGTTTCCAATCATCAGGAAAGATTTGCAATTCAGTTTACGCCCGCAGTTTATTATCTTGCCATTCTTGCAATTGAAAACATCTTACGAAGCAAAACCGTCTTCGAATGCGGTTTTAAACGAGTAGCTCTTATTCGGCAACGCTAGATCCCTGAGTCTCAAGAGAAGCATACAATGTCGAGCCCGCAGCGCACTTGTGGCTGCTGCTAAGACGCCGAGAACACGCTTATTATCTCTGTCCATGTACGCGAACAATTTAGGCGACGGAACGTTAGAATGGCTCCCCCCGCAAGGTTATCTGGCACTGCACATGACTTGCCAATCGCAGACGGAATTTGGGGGCGCGGTCGGTTACTACGCGTGTTTATCTAGCCAGTGATTGCGCATTCCCAACAGACAGGCAGAGCTAATGGCTTTTTGGCAAATGGAAGCTTTGTTCCACACTTGTGGCATGGATATTCTTGATGCTTCCTATTTGGCCTGTACCTCAATACTCGACTGCAACAAAAGCATCTCGCTTTTTCTGCAAAAATAAACATTTCACAGGTCGTGCAGTATTTCATTCCGAGCCCGTACATGCTTTGCGTACAACCCTTAATGCCAATACCCGAACAGCGATTCCTGCAGGCCATTATCTCTTCAGATGTGATAGAACAAAGCCGCATTCATTACAGGAATAGTACAGGTAGTCAAAACCGGAGCATAGAATCATGGCGTCCTGGCACCTTGGACATTCTATCTCATTTTGAAGTGTTACAGGCTCTTGGTCTACAACAGGTTCCACAGAGTCCAACTTGGCAAGTCGCTTCATGTGAGCGGGAATATGCGATCAGCTTCTTAAGGGCTGGAGCACCTTGGGGGGAGGGGATTCCCGGCTAGTTTACCTGAACTACAATCCTTATACTACGCACTTGTGAATAGTATTGTGACCCTTCATAGACCGCATAGATTTCTGCTGAACCGTCATATGGATCAGCACGCATCGCTAACCACTCAAAAGAGTACTCTCCAAAACTGTTAGTATATGCGGTGCCGAGGAGATCATCGAAGTCAATTGGATCTTCGTCGTAGACATAAACTAGCGCGTTCGCTACC
>Ga0187892_10005776_pt1 | contig 19094 bp, 22 predicted proteins | sample MA1701073metaG_FD_139345 | JGI IMG/M metagenome (GOLD analysis project Ga0187892, IMG submission 139345) | Bio-ooze microbial communities from a basaltic lava cave in the Kipuka Kanohina Cave System on the Island of Hawaii, USA - MA170107-3 metaG ...
CACCCGTACGGTGTCCCCGGCGGGGGGCGAGCCGGCCACCATCGTCCCCAGGAGCGGGCCAGCCGCAGAGTTCAGCCGCACCTCCACCGGGCCGGAGATGGCGGAGCGGGGCGCACTCACCGTAATCGTATCGCCGGGTTTGGCCGTCGCCGGCTCAACCGTCAGCTTCTTGCCGCTCCCGCCACCGGGGACGCAGGCCCAGGCACTGGCCACCACGACCAGCACGGCTCCTACGGCCAGGCCGGCACCGACCACCAGACGTCTCGCGAATCGCACCCAGGCGCCTTTCCCTTATCGACGACAAGCTGTAGTATCCCACAGCGACCTCGGATGCGCACTCTCCGGGGAGTCGCAGGGGTGGCCGCCGGAGCTGGAATCGGCGGGCGCGGCCCTGCGCTCTGCCACCGAGCCGGTCGACACCCAGGGTTTCGCTCGGCCGCAGGCTGCTGTAGCTCATCGGAGGCCGCCGTCATTGACGACCTCCTCCCCCGACACCGTCCGCGTCCCGCGGGTGGCCGAGCTGTCCGAGCGACGGGATGGGCTTGACGCCGGATGTCGGCGGCTCCGTGCCCACTTGGAGGCCGGTATTCCCCAAGCGCCGAGTCGCAGCGAGGTGGGTGCGGTCGGCTCCTCCGTACGAGAGGCGCGACGGAACGGAGTGGCTCTCCCGACGTGGTGAAGCAGGCGCTGGCAGCGCTGATCGACCGCGTCGACGTCACGGCCGATCGCCGGGCTCAGCCGTACTTCCGGGTTCCCGGCACCGGCACGGAGAAGCCCGGGCCATTGCTGGCCCGGGCTTCTGGGACCCCGGTTCGTATGGGCCCCCAGGATGTGGAGGTGGAGGGAATCGAACCCTCGTCCTTCGGGTTCTCGACGGGCCTTCTCCGAGCGCAGCCGACGGGGAGGTCTCGGGCGGCCGGCCGTCGTCGGCTCCGGACGGCTGCCCCAGTCAGCTGAGGTGTCCCCGGCGGAGCTCGCTGACATCGCTCACCGGGTAAGCCCCGCTGGATGACATTCGTATCCGGACCGCAGGGCTGGGCCCGGGCGAACGTCTCACTGGTGTTTAGGCAGCGAGAAGTTGCCGGCTGTTGTCGGCGTTTATGTTTTGGTTTCCGGCTCTTTTACGTGGCTCCGGAGACCACGGCTCGCTTCTCCCATCTCGACGACCGAAGTCGAAACCATGCACCCCCGTGTGTGTAGCGGTTGTCCCCAGAGTAAACGCTGCCCCGGCCGTCAGGCTTCCCGGTTGCGGCGGGACAGGGCCCGCTGCGCCTCCCGGTTGGCGTCTCGCTCGGCGATGGCGGCCCGCTTGTCGTGGCGCCTGCGGCCCCGGGCCAGGCCCAGCTCGACCTTGGCCCTGCCCTCTTTGAAGTAGACCGACAGCGGCACGATGGTCAGCGACTCCAGCGCCACGCGGTTGGCCAGCTCGGCGATCTCCGACCGGTGGAGCAGCAGCTTGCGGCGGCGCTCGGGGTCGTGGCCGCCGAAGCCGTCGGTCTGGGCGTAAGGCGACACGTGCACTCCCACCAGCCACAGCTCGCCGGCATCCATGCGGGCGTAGGAGTCCTTGAGCTGGATCTGGCCCCCCCGCAGCGACTTCACCTCGGTGCCGACCAGGGCGATGCCGGCCTCGTGGGTCTCGAGGATGTCGTAGTCGTGGCGGGCGCGGCGGTTCTTGGCCACCACCTTGACGGCGGGACCGGCGGCCTTGGCCTCCTTGCGGGCGGCTTTCATCTTCGCCACGGCCCCGACGGTACCCTCGCCCCCCCATGCTCAGCCTCGCCCGCGCCGACTACCTGGCCATCGTGGCCCACGCCCTCGACGGCGTTCCCGAGGAAGTGTGCGGCCTCTTGGCGGCGCCGGTCGGCGGCGACTCCGGCGACATCGCCGCCGTCTACAAGTGCCGCAACATCCGGGCCTCGGCCAAGGCCTACGAGCCCCACCCCCTCGACGTGGGGACGGCCGACGACGACGCCGGCTCGAGAGGGCTGACCCTCAGCGGCGTTTACCACTCCCACACCCACACCGACGCCTGGCCGTCGCCGACCGACGTGGCCGAGGCGGGCTGGCCCGACTGGCACTACGTGATCGTGTCCCTGCGCCACCCCGAGCCCGTGCTGCGCTCGTTCCGCATCGTGAGGGGGGAGATCACGGAGGAACCGGTCGAGGTGGGCGACCACTAGGCTGCGGTCGATGCCCGTCGAGGTCCACCTGCCCACCGTCCTCCGCCAGCACGCCGGCGGCCAGTCGTCGATCAAGGCCAGCGGCTCCACCGTCGCCGAGGTCTTCGAGGACGCCATCCGCCAGTTCCCGTTGCTCGCCGGCCAGCTCGTCACCGAGGACGGCAGGCTGCACCGCTTCGTCAACGTCTACCGCAACGACGAGGACGTCCGCTTCCTCGACCAGTTGCAGACCAAGGTGTCCGACGACGACGTGATCTCGGTCCTGCCGGCCGTCGCCGGCGGGTAGGCCGGCACGCAGACGAGGCGTGGCCGTCCGCCGCTCGGTCCTCGAGCTCATCGGCAACACGCCCCTCGTCGAGGTCAGCCAGCTCAGCCCCACGCCCGGCGCCCGCATCCTGGCCAAGCTGGAGGGGCAGAACCCGGGCGGGTCGGTCAAGGACCGCATCGCCTTGGCCATGGTCGAGGCGGCCGAGGCCGACGGCACCCTGAAGCCCGGCCAGACGATCCTCGAGCCGTCCTCCGGCAACACCGGCATCGGCCTCGCCATCGTGTGCCGGCTGAAGGGCTACCAGCTGCGGGTCGTCCTGCCCGCCAACGTGTCGCCCGAGCGCCGGCAGGTGCTGGAGATCTTCGGGGCCGAGGTCATCGAGTCTCCTGGCGAGGAGGGGTCCAACGGCGCCGTGCGCAAGGCCGAGCGGCTGGCCAAGGAGATGGCCGACGTGGTCATGCTCTACCAGTACGGCAACCCGGCCAACGTGCGCGCCCATTACACCGGCACGGGCCCGGAGATCTGGGCCGACTGCCCCGAGGTCACCCACTTCGTGTCGGGACTGGGCACCAGCGGCACGCTCATGGGGGTCGGCCGCTACCTCAAGGAGCGCAACCCGGCGGTCAAGGTGTGGGCCGTGGAGCCGCCCGCGGGCGAGCTGGTGCAGGGTCTGCGCAGCCTCGACGACGGCTACGTGCCGCCCATCTTCGACCCTGAGGTGCTCGACCGGAAGGTCATCGTGCGGGCCCGGGAGTCGGTGGAATGGACCCGGCGGCTCACGGAGGAGACCGGCATCTTCGCCGGGATCTCGTCGGGCGCGACGATCGCAGGGGCGGTGCGGGTGGCTCGGCAGCTGGAGGCGGGCGTGATCGTGGTGGTGCTGGCCGACGGAGGGTGGAAGTACCTGTCCACCGGCGTCTGGACCGACGACCTCGACGAGGTCACCGAACGCGCCTCCCGGATCGTCTACTTCTGATCGATGGACGACCGGCCCATCGGCATGTTCGACAGCGGGTTCGGGGGGCTGACGGTGGCCCGCGCCGTCATCGACCTGCTCCCGGGCGAGGATCTCGTCTACTTCGGCGACACCGGCCGCTACCCCTACGGTCCCCGCCCCCTCGACGACGTGCGGGCCTACGCCCAGCAGATCGCCGACCTGCTGTGCGGCGCCCACGATGTGAAGGTGCTGGTGGTGGCGTGCAACACGGCCACCGCGGCCGCCCTCGACGTCCTCCGCAAGGACTGCCCCGTGCCCGTCATCGGCGTGATCGAGCCGGGGGTGCGGGCGGCGGTGGCGGCCACCCGCAATGGCCGTATCGGTGTGATCGGCACTGTCGGCACGATCGGCTCGGGCGCCTACCAGACGGCCGTGCTCGACACCGGCAAGGACGTGCGGCTTACGTGCGCCTCCTGCCCCGGCTTCGTGGAGCTGGTGGAGAAGGGCGAGACCGGAAGCGACCAGGCCTACGTGCTGGCCGAACGGCTGCTGGCCCCCGTGCGCCAGGCCGCCGTCGACACGCTGCTGCTGGGCTGCACCCACTACCCCTTCCTGGCCCGCACCATTGGCGACGTGATGGGTCGGGGCGTGGTGCTGGTCTCCTCCGCCGACGAGACCGCCTTCGAGGTGCGGGCCGTGCTGGTCGACCGCAGGCTCACCGCCACCCCAGGGCGGGCCGGGGAGCACCGCTTCAGGTCGTCGGGGGAGGTGACGTGGTTCCGGGAGCTGGGGAGCCGGCTGCTGGGGCCGGAACTGGGCGACGTCGAGGAGTGGCGGTGGGACTGAACCTCACCGTGCTCGGCTGCTCGGGGTCGTACCCCGGTGCGGGCGGCGCCTGCAGCGGCTACCTGGTCGACGACGGCAGCACCCGGCTCTGGGTCGACGCCGGCTCGGGCACGCTGGCCAACCTCCAGCGCCACCTTCCCGACCTCGGCCGGCTGGACGCCATCGTCCTCAGCCACGAGCACCCTGACCACTGGACCGATCTCGAGGGGTGGCACAACGTGCTGCGGTTCGTGCTCATCCGCCAGTCGTTCCCCGTGTACGCCCCGGCCGGGCTGCGCCAGCACGTCTACCAGGGCATGTCGCCGTGGGTCACGTGGAACGACGTGGCCGAGGGCGACAAGGCCACGATCGGCACGTTCGACCTGACCTTCTCCCGCACCGACCACGGCCCCGAGACGCTGGGGATGCGCATCGACGCCCCCGGCCTGGGCAGGTCCCTCGGCTACTCGGCCGACACGGGGCCGGGCTGGTCGCTCGAGGCGCTCGGGGAGGGCCTCGACCTTGCCCTGTGCGAAGCCACCGTCCCCCAGTCGCTGGAGGGAGCCATGCAGCACCTGTCGGCCCGCCAGGCCGGCCAGACGGCCCGGGCCGCGGGCGCCGCCAGGCTGGTCCTCACCCACCTGTGGCCCAACCTCGATGCCGATCGGGCCCGGGGAGAGGGCTCCGACGCCTTCGGGGCGGAAGCCGAGATGGCCGGCGCCGGCCGGAGCTTCGCCCTGTGAGCCCCCGGCCCGACGGGCGCCAACCCGACGACCTGCGCCCGCTGTCGTTCGTCCGTGACTACACCGAGTTCGCCCCCGGGTCGGTGCTGGTCTCGATGGGCCGCACCAAGGTGCTGTGCACGGCCTCGGTCGACGAGCGGGTGCCGCCGTGGATGCGGGGGCAGGGCAAGGGCTGGGTCACGGCCGAGTACTCGATGCTGCCGGGGTCGACCACCGACCGCAGCGACCGGGAGGTCAACCGGGGCAAGCCGTCGGGGCGGACGCAGGAGATCCAGCGGCTGATCGGGCGCTCGCTGCGGGCGGTGTGCGACATGGTGGCCCTGGGTGAGCGGCAGATCGTCCTCGACTGCGACGTGCTGCAGGCCGACGGGGGCACCCGCACCGCCTCGATCTGCGGGGCCTACGTCGCCCTCCACGACGCCTGCACCCGGCTCGTGCAGGCGGGCCGGCTGCTGTCTCACCCCCTCACCGCCGCCTGCGCGGCCGTGTCGGTCGGGATCGTGGAGGGCGCCGCCCTCCTCGACCTCGACTACGCCGACGACGTGCGGGCCGAGGTCGACATGAACGTGGTCATGACGTCGGAAGGCCGCTTCGTCGAGGTGCAGGGCACGGCCGAGGGCCTGCCGTTCACCCGGTCCGAGCTGGACGACCTGCTGGGCCTGGCCGAGCACGGCATCGCCTTCATCCTCGAGGCGCAGGCCGAGGCGCTGGCTGGCCCGCCGCCGGCCCGCCCCGCCCGCCCCGCCCGCTGACCGGGCCGTGCGGCTCGTCCTCGCCTCGGCCAACCCCGACAAGGCCCGTGAGATCGCCGGCCTCCTGGCCTCGGCCGGGGTGGAGCTGCTGGCCCGTCCCCTGTCGCTCGGCGAGGTGGACGAGACGGGTGACACGCTGGAGGCCAACGCCCTGCTGAAAGCCCGGGCGGTGATGGAGGCGGCGGGCGAGGCGGCGGTCGCCGACGACACCGGCCTGGAGGTCGGCGCCCTGGGCGGGCGGCCAGGGGTGTATGCGGCGAGGTACGCCGGGGAGGGCGCCACCTACGCCGACAACGTGGCCAAGCTGCTGGTCGAGATGGCGGGGGCGACCGACCGGCGGGCCCGGTTCCGCACGGTGGCGGCAGTCGTGTGGCCCGGCGGGCGTTCGGTAGTCGCCCACGGCGTGGTCGACGGCGTGATCGCGGACTCGCCACGGGGTGAGGGCGGGTTCGGCTATGACCCGGTCTTCGTCCCCGAGGGGGGCGGCGGCCTCACCTACGCGGAGATGACTGTCCCCGAGAAGCAGGCCATCTCCCACCGCGGGCGGGCCTTCCGGGCCCTCGCCGACCTGTTGTAGCTACTTCGACCAGCCTTCGGGGAGCCAGGTGTCGAAGTAGTAGACCTGCCAATGGTAGTAGCCGTAGTAGGCCCGCTCGTCGGCCTTCATCTGGTCGGCGTAGGCGGAGACGGCCCGCACGTAGCGGTTGGACGGGTTGTAGCGGAACAGGGCGTTGCTCATGTTGGCGGGCGCCCCGTTGGCCTTCAGGAGCCGGCCGGCGGCGAGGATGGCGTCATGGTAGGAGTTCACGTCGCCCCCGCCCCCGTAGGCGGCCCACGTCGACGGGATGAACTGCATGGGGCCCTGGGCCCCGGCCGAGCTGTCGCCCCGGATGCGTCCCATCCGGGACTCGACCAGGTGGATGGCGGCCAGGTACTGCCAGCCCACCCCGGTGGCGGCCTCGGCCGACTTGTACTCCTCGAGCAGCTCGGGGGCCGGCGGCGGGGCCACGATGCGCCAGTTGGGCAGCTCCCGCGACTCGCTCGACGACAGGGCCCGCAGCTCGCGCTGGGCCATGACGTGGGCCTCGACCGTGCTCCGGACGGCGGCAGGCAGGCGGGCGTAGACAGCCGGCTCCCACTCGGGACGGGCGGCCAGGGCCCGGGTGGCGACCTGCTGGGTGTGGCCCAGGCGGGGCAGGTCGGCGGCCGGGGTGGCGGGGTTGCGGATGGCCGTCTCCGCCCGGGCCAGTTGGTCGGCCAGGTCCTCGGGAGTGGTCGCCGCCACCGGCGGTCCGGGGGGGACGGTGGTGGTGGGAGCGGGCGGGGCCATCGCGGACGAAGCGACGGCCGTGGTGGTGGGGACGGCCCGGTCGTCGGCGTCCGGGTCGCCCCCGCTGCCGCACGCGGCAAGGGCGACCATCAGGGCGACCGTGCCCAGCCGGTGCGCCGTCACGATGTCGCCGTCACGATGTCGTCGTGCGGGCGGTCGACGTCGTGGTCGTGGCCGGGGCGGTGGTGGCCGGGCCGGTGATGAGCGACGGGACGGTGGTGAGCGACGGGACCGTGGTGGCGGATCCGGCGGCCGTGCTGGTGGTCGTGGCCGCGCTGGTAGTCGTCGTGATGGCCGCCACGGTGGTGGGGGCGGGCGCGGTGGTGGCGACCGTGGAGGTCGTCAGGTCGGCGGGCACCCGTCGCGATGGCTCGTCGTCGTCCCCCAGGAGGAGCACCAGCAGCAGGCCCACCACGAGGATCACACCCACGACGGCGGCGACGACCCGCCCGTCGGGGCCGCGACGTCGCAGCACCGGTACGGGGCCGGGGGACGGTTCGGGGGAGACGGCGAGCCGCTCGGTGGCCTGGGGCTCGGGCCGGAGGGCGGCGGTCGCCTCCACCGGCCGGGTCGGGTCGGGAGGCGGCAGGGCGAGGGCGGTGGGCTCCGGCGCCGCCGCCTGCGTTGGCTCCTCGTCCCGCGGCGGGTACCACTTCCCGTCGGACGCGAGCCACCAGCCTTCGGGGTGCTCCTCGTGCTGGTGATCGGGATGCGCCTCGGGCGGGTACCACTTCCCGTCGGTCGCCCGCCACCAGCCCTCGCCCTGCGATCGATCGCTCATCTCGTTCCTTGTGGCTGGGTGCCGACGGAGAGATTCGAACTCTCACTGACGACGCCCTAAACGTCGTGCCTCTGCCAGTTGGGCTACGTCGGCGGTGTTGGGGAGGGATGCGAACTACCCTCGCCACCATGATGCCTGATCTCACCGCCCAGATGACCTCCGGCGACCGCGCCAACGACGTCTACGCCCGGTTGCTGAAGGAGCGGATCGTGTTCCTGGGCTCGCAGGTGGACGACAACGTGGCCAACCTCATCTGCGCCCAGCTCCTGCTGCTGCAGAGCGAGGACGCCGACAAGGACATCTTCCTCTACATCAACTCACCAGGCGGGTCGGTGTCGGCGGGCATGGCGATCTACGACACGATGCAGTACGTCACCTGCGACGTCGGCACGATCTGCCTGGGCATGGCGGCGTCGATGGGCCAGTTCCTGCTGTGCGCGGGCACGCCCGGCAAGCGCTACGCCCTGCCCCACTCCCGGGTGCTGATGCACCAGCCCTCGGCCCGCATGGAGGGGGCGGCGGTCGACATCGCCATCCACGCCGAGCAGATCATGTACACCAAGCGGATCATGGCCGAGCGCATCGCCCAGCACACCGGCCAGAAGGTGGAGCAGATCGAGCTCGACTTCGACCGCGACCGCTGGTTCACGGCCGAGGAGGCCAAGACCTACGGGATCATCGATCACGTGATCTCCCGTCAGCAGCAGGTGGCGGCCTAGCCACAGCGTCGTCGCGACGGCCATGCGGGTCCTCATCACCGGCTCGCACGGGCTCATCGGAGGGGCGCTGGCCGCCGCCCTCCGCCGTGGCGGCCACGAGGTCACCCCCGTTGTTCGCAGCCGGCTGCCCGGGCCGGGGGAGGCGGCATGGGACCCCAAGGAGGGCACCGCCGGCGCGGCGGCCATGGAGGGCCACGACGCCGCCGTCCACCTGGCCGGTGCCGGCATCGGCGACCACCGCTGGACACGCCGCTACAGGGAGGAGGTCCTTGCCAGCCGCACCCGGGGCACGACCCTGCTGGCCACCACCCTGGCGGGCCTCGACCGGCCGCCGGCCGTACTGGTGTCGGGTTCCGCCGTCGGCTTCTACGGCGACCGGGGGGACGAGTCCCTGACCGAGGACGACGGGCCGGGGGCGGGATTCCTGGCCGAGGTCGTCCGGCAGTGGGAGGCCTCGACGGCGCCCGCCGAGGAGGCGGGGATCCGGGTGGTGCACGCTCGCAGCGGCGTCGTCCAGTCCCCCTCGGGCGGGGCGCTGGGGCGGCTGCTCCTCCCGTTCCGCCTGGGCGTGGGCGGGCGGTGGGGGTCGGGCCGGCAGTGGCTGAGCTGGGTCCACGTCGACGACGAGGTGGGCGCCATCCGCCATGCCATCGAGAACGCCGACCTGAGGGGCCCGGTCAACGTCACGTCACCCAACCCCGTACGGGTGGGCGACTACGCCCGGGCGCTGGGCCGGGCGGTCAGGCGGCCGGCCCTCCTCCCCACTCCCACCGTCGCCCTCTACGCGTTGCTCGGCCGCCAGATGACCCAGGAGATGATGCTCGGGGGCCAGCGGGTGCTGCCGGCCAAGCTGCAGGCGTCGGGCTACGCGTTCCGCCATCCCGACCTCGACGAGGCCCTGGGGGACTGTGCCGGCCGTGGCTGACGGTGAGCGGCGGCGGGTGTCGTCGGGCTCGCCGTGGGAGCCGGTCATCGGCTTCAGCCGAGCGGTGCGGGTGGGGGACCGCGTGCTGGTGGCGGGGACGTCGCCGGTGTGGGCGGACGGCTCGTGCGATCCCGACCCGGCCGTGCAGGCTCGCCGCTGCCTGGAGATCATCGCCGCCGCCCTGGCCGAGGCGGCGGCGTCGGAGGCCGACGTCGTCCGCACCCGTCTGTACCTGACCGACCACCGGGACCTCCAGGCCGTGGCCGAGGTGCACGGGTCGGTGTTCGGGGACGTGCGGCCGGCGGCCACCATCGTCGTGGTGGCGGGCCTGGCCGACCCCCGCTGGAAGATCGAGATCGAGGCCGAGGCGGTGGTGGGTAGCCCTGCGTCCGTCCCTATGCGTACTGAAGATTAGCAACAGAGAAGACGTGCGTATTCCTGGAGCGGCGGCCGACGTACGCTTGCGGCGTGATGGGCACTGAACAGCTGGCCCAGGACGGCGGGCACGACGCAGCCATCAGCGGCTTCTGTCCCCTGTATCACCGGGCAATAGAGATCATCGGCCGGCGTTGGACGGGAGCGATCGTTCGCGCTCTCCTCGCCGGCGACACCCGTTTCTGCCGGATCCGATCGACGATCCCCGGCCTCTCCGACCGGTTGCTCTCCGAGCGGCTCAAGGAGCTGGAGGCCGAGGGGATCGTGGTACGCCGGGTCCTGGCGGAGACACCCGTGCGGATCGAGTACCACCTCACGCCCAAGGGCGAGGCGCTGGCGGCCATCGTCCAGTCCGCCTCGGCCTGGGCCGAGGAGTGGCTCGCTCCGCAGCCGCAGGCTCGGCCCGCCGCGTCCTAGGAGGGGCGGGGGAGCGCCGAGGCCGGTAGGGCGCCTTCGGGCGCCGCCACCGTCACCGGCGTGTTGGGCTGTTCGACGGCGAGGAGGAACCGGATCTGTGCGGCGGCGATCGGTCCCAGCGCCGCCCTCACCCGGTCGGGTACCTGCGCGCTCAGCCGGATGTCGACCGAGAGGCGCCGGAGCAGGCGGTCGTCGGTGCCCGTCAGCAGCTCCAGGGTGGCCGACTCGGTGACCCGGCGGAGCTGGTCGGCGTCGTCGCCGGTGATCTCCGGCACGGCCAGCTCGGACGCGCCCACGCTGCGGCCGAAGGCGAACAGGTCGTTGAGGGTGCGAACCACGTCGACGGTGCCGGTGACTCGATCGGTGGGGGAGTCCCCGACCGCCTCGCCCGGGGCGAGCTGGGGGTCGTCGACCCACGCGGAGACGCGCAGGCCGCCGAGCCCGTCGTCGTCCGATGCCTGGCGGGGCGCCCGCAAGCGCTCCGTCTGCTCGAAGGGCAACTGGTAGGCCGTTCCGTCGATGACCACGAAGGCCCGGCTGCCGTTGCTGACCAGTTGGGTGGTGGTGCGGGCCTGGCCGGCGATGCGGGTGTAGTCGATCTGGGTGACGGGCAGGGCGCCCGGCTCGGCCAGGGCGAAGGGGCCGGACAGCTCGAAGCCGACCTCGGGATCCTCGCCTGATGCGCCGATGGCCCCCGCCGTCAGGCGAAACTGCAGCACGCCGCTGCGGATCGCCCCGAGCTTGGAGCCGGTTTCCTCCACCACCCGCTCCGCCTCGGTACCCCCGCCCCCGCATGCCGCTGCGGCCATCGCCAGCACGCAGGCGAGAGCGGCGAGGCGGCGCCTCACGACGTGACGGTCGTCGTGGTGGTGGATGCGACGGTGCTGGTGGTGGCGGGGACGCCCGTGGTGGTGGTGGTGGCGTCGCCCGCCGTGGTCGACGTCGTGGTGGTGGCCGGCGCGCTGGTGGACGTGGAGGCGGCCGCGTCGGCCTCCGCCTCCTTCTTGGCCTGGCCCGGAGGCCCGACGACGACCTCGTTGGCGACCACGTCGTTGACCACCTGGGCCAGCGCCTGCACCCGGGCCAAGACCTCTTCGGGCGCCAGGTCCGACCTCTCGAGCTCCTTGAAGGCGCGCTTGACCTCCTTGAGGCGCTCCTTGCCCTCCTTGGTGAAGTGGACGGGCTCGTCACCGGCGACCAACACGTACTGGTAGGCGAGGGCGAGGGTGACGCACAGGTCGCAGTCCTCGTTGACCGCCACCGCCACGTTCTGGGGGGCGACGACCTCGGGGTCGCCGGAAACCAGCACCACCTGCATGGCCACCGCCACCGTCGCGCAGCCCTCGCAGCTGGCGTAGGCCACGGCTGCGTTGGTGGGGTCGACCACGTCGCCGGCCACCCGCTTGATGGTGAAGGCGAAGCGGAACACCGACGATCCGTCCTCGGTGTTCTCGGCCACCGCCACGTTGTCGTCCTGGGCCAGAGCGGGCGCGCCCAGGGCCGGCGGAACGAGCAGGGCCCCAACCAGCGCCACGGCCCCGAACGTCGTTCGCTTCACGGAGAAGGTGATCCCCGGGGCCCCCGCGGGCCAAACGCTGTGCTCAGCCCGGGACGTGATGAAGCGCCTGGCGCAGGTCGGCGACCAGGTCGTCGGGGTCCTCGATGCCCACCGAGATCCGGATGAGCCCGGGGTTGACCTCGAGGGGCGAGCCCACGACCGAGGCGTGGGTCATGCGGGCGGGGTGCTCGATGAGGGACTCCACCCCGCCCAGCGACTCGGCCAGGGTGAACACCCGGGTGGCGGCTACCACGGCCAGGGCGGCGTCCTCGCCGCCGGCCACGGTGAACGAGGCCATGGCCCCGAAGGCCCGCATCTGGCGACCCGCCACCGCGTGCCCGGGATGCGACGGCAGGCCCGGGTAGCGGATGTCGACCACGGCGGCGTGGCCGGCCAGCAGGTCGACGACGGCCTCGGCGTTGGCGCAGTGGCGGGCCATGCGCACGGCCAGCGTCTTCACCCCCCTCAGCACCAGGAAGCAGTCGAAGGGGCTGGGCACCGCGCCCGCCGCTCGTTGCACGAAGGCGACCGACTCGGCCAGATCGGGGTCGTCGCAGGCCACGAACCCGCCGATCACGTCGGAGTGGCCGCCCAGGTACTTGGTGGCGGAGTGGACCACGGCGTCGGCGCCGAGGGACAGCGGCTGCTGGAGCCAGGGCGTGGCGAAGGTGTTGTCGACCACGCACACCGCGCCCCGGGCGTGTGCGAACTCGGCCACGGCCGCGATGTCGACGATGCTGAGCAGCGGGTTGGTGGGGGACTCGACCCACACCATGGCCGTTTCCTGCCGCCACGCCGCCTCGATGGCGTCCGGATCGGACAGGTCGACTGCGGTGAAGTCGGCCTCCAGCACCCGGGCCAGCAGGCGGTAGGTGCCTCCGTAGGCGTCGTGGGGGATGAGGACATGGCCCCCGGCCCGGGCCACCCGCCGGAGCAGGGCGTCCTCGGCGGCCATGCCGCTGGCGAAGCAGAACCCGAACCGAGCCCCCTCCAGGGAGGCCAGGCAGGCTTCGAGGGCGGCGCGGGTGGGGTTGGCGGACCGGGAGTACTCGTAGCCCTTGTGGCGGCCCACCCCCTCGTGGGCGAACGTCGACGTCTGGTAGATGGGGGTGACGACTGCGCCGGTGGCCGGGTCGGGCGGCTGGCCCACGTGGATGGCCCGGGTGTCGAAGCCGAGCCCGGCGAAGGGGTCGTCGCCCCTCACCTCGGTCATGGCTGGGGCCGCGACGACAGGAACTGGAGGACGTCGGAGCGGGTGAGGATACCGACGGGGTGGCCGGCATCGACCACAAGCGCGGCGGCGGCCGCCTCCAGCGCCTCCACCGCCACCTCCACCAGCTCGCCCGCCCCCACCGCCGGCAGGGCCGGGCTCATCACCTTGCCCACCGGCCAGTCGAGCGAGGCCCGGTCCCGGAAGATCTGGTCCATCAGGTCGCGCTCGTGCACCGCGCCCAGCACCTCGGCCATGGCCAGAGGCAGCTCCGCCTTGACGACGGGGGCCTGGGAGACCTCGTACTCCCGCAGGATGTCGACGGCGGTGCGCACCGTCTCGTCGGGGTGGACGTGGACCAGCGCCGGCAGCCGGTCGCTCTTGCGGCCGAGCACCTCGCTCACCGTCAACCCGCCCGCCCGCAGGAAGCCGAAGTCGGCCATCCACCCGTCGTTGTAGATCTTGGACAGGTAGCCGCGACCCGAGTCGGGGACGATCACGACGACCACGTCGTCGGGCCCCAGCTCGGTAGCCACCGACAGGGCGGCCCACACCGCGGTGCCGCCCGACCCGCCGATGAGCACGCCCTCCTCCCGGGTGACCCGACGGGCGGTGAGGAAGGAGTCGCGGTCGGTGACGACGACGGTGCGGTCGACGGCGGCGGGTTCGAACGTGTCGGGCCAGAAGTCCTCCCCGATCCCCTCGACCAGGTAGGGCCGGCCCGTCCCGCCCGAGTAGACCGAGCCCTCGGGGTCGGCCCCCACGATCTGGACAGACGGGTTGCGGGCCTTGAGGGCCCGGGACACGCCGGTGATGGTGCCGCCCGTGCCGATGCCGGCCACCACGTGGGTCACCCGCCCCGCCGTCTGGCGCCAGATCTCGGGGCCGGTGGTGTGCTCGTGGACGAGGGGGTTCTCGGGGTTGTGGTACTGGTCGGGCGAGAAGGCGCCGGGGATCTCGGCCGCTAAGCGTGCGGAGACCGAGTAGTACGACTCGGGGTGGTCGGGGGCCACGGCGGTGGGGCAGACGATGACCTCGGCCCCGTAGGCCCGCAGCAGGTCGACCTTCTCCCGGCTCATCTTGTCGGGCATGACGAAGATGCAGCGGTAGCGGCGGCGGGCGGCCACGATGGCCAGCCCCACCCCGGTGTTGCCCGACGTCGGCTCCACGATGGTGCCGCCCCGCTGGAGGAGCCCGGCGCGCTCGGCCGCCTCGACCATGGCCAGGGCGGGCCGGTCCTTGACGCTGCCGCCCGGGTTCAGGAACTCGAGCTTGGCCAGCAGGTGGCACGCCAGGTCCCGCCCGATGCGGTCGAGGCGCACGAGGGGCGTGCCGCCCACCAGGTCGAGCAACGAGTCGGCCGCCTCCATGGGCGGGCCACGGTCGGCCACGGCCCGCACGGCCACGCCCTCGTGGACGGGCGACAGGTCGTCGCTGTAGAGGGTGACGGGCAGGCCGGCGTGGTGGAGGGCGACGGCCGTCTCACGGGCCCCGGCCGGGTCGTCGGGCCCGACCACGCCCACGTGGCGGGGGATGCGAGTGCGCAGCTCGGCCACGATGTCGGGACCGGGCCGGGCCGAGGACGAGCGGACCACGTGCGCGGCACGGGCAGCCAACCGCTCGGGTGGCTGCCCGTTGCCGACGACTACGAGGACGTCCACCGGGGGCGCCCCCTGACCAACGCTGTTACCAGCCGCCCCCGGGGACGAGGGACTTGGTCCACCCGCTGTTGGGGAGGCCGATGAAGTACTGCGTGGACGGTGAGCCGCTGCCGCGGGCGGCGACCAGCTCCTGGCGCACGGTGAAGGCGGCCCGGGCCATGTCGTAGCTCTCGTGCTCGAGGACGCCCTTGTGCTTGATCACGCCGAACATGCTCTTCTGCTCGCGCTCGGCGTGCAGGAGGAAGACCTTCTCCAGGCGGCGGACGAGCTTGGCCTCGGCGGGATCACCGGGCTCGAGGTTCTGGATGTCGGCCGACAGCTCCTTCATCAGGTCGAGCTGGTCCTGGGACTGCTCCACCCACGAGCCGGCCACGTTCCCGATGCCCGGGTACACGACCTCCTCCTCGATGGCCATGTAGACCTCGATCTCGTTGAGGATGAGGTTGAGAAGGTTGGTGTGGCCCTTCGAGTACCTCGTGAACATGTTCTCGATCTTCTTGTGGTAGTCCCAGAGGACCTTCCACAGATTCGCACCCCCCATTCGGGTGACTCCTTTCGGTACAGCGTCGCCGGACCCCAGGTCCGTCCGTCGGCACCTATTCTTGCTGCTGATCGGCCGGGATGCCAGACATGAGGCCCCACACCCGAAATGTTTCAAAAGCTGATCAGGTAAGTCAGGAATGGGGTAGGCTGTCTGCGTCATGGCTGTCACCCGCGAGATCAGCCCGGCCCAGCTGGCGGACATCCAGAAGTTCGAGGAGCAGTTGGCCCTCTACCTGGCCGGGCACCTGGAGGACGACGTCTTCCGCGTCTTCCGGCTCAACAACGGCATCTACGGGCAGCGCCAGGGCGGCCACAACCAGATGGTGCGGGTCAAGATCCCCTACGGGTCGCTCACCCCCGACCAGTTGGAGATGCTGGCCCACGTGGCCGACACCTACAGCCGGGGATGGGGCCACATCACCACCCGCCAGAACATCCAGTTCCACTTCGTGATGCTGGAGATGGTCCCCGCCCTGCTGCGTGACCTGGCCAGTGTGGGCCTCACCACCCGGGAGGCGTGCGGCGACACCGTGCGCAACGTCACCGGCTGCCACCTGGCCGGGGCCTGCCCCTTCGAGGTCCTCGACATCAGCCCGTGGGCCGAGGCCGCCTACCGCCACTTCCTCCGCTCGCCCATCGCCCAGCGCCTGCCCCGCAAGTTCAAGGTCAACTTCTCGGGCTGCGCCACCGACTGCGGCCAGGCCATGTTCAACGACGTGGGCGTGGTCGCGGTGGCCCGTCCCCGGGGGGACGGCACCGTCGAGCCCGGCTTCCGGGTGTTCGTCGCCGGCGGCCTGGGGGCCAACCCCCACCCCGCCCTGGCCCTGGAGGAGTTCACCTCGCGAGAGGACCTGCTGCCCACCATCGAGTCGATCCTGCGGGTCTTCGACCGGGCCGGCAACCGCGACAACAAGCTCCGGGCCCGGATGAAGTGGCTGGTCGACACCCTCGGCATCGACGAGCTGCGGGCCCGCATCTTCAAGGAGCGCCGGTTCCTGCGGGCCAGCGCCACCTGGCCCGGCCCGGGCGTGCCCGAGGTGGTGGCCGAGCGGGGCGACGCCCCCGCAGGGGTGAGCACCACCGTCGAGGCCACGCCCGTCGGCACCCCCGTCACCCTGCGCCTGCCCCGCGAGCGGCGCACCACGTTCGAGGGCTGGGAGACGGTCAACGTGGTCCGGGGTGCGGCCAAGGGCACCGTGTCGGCCTACGCCTTCTGCCGGCTGGGCGACATCACGTCGAACCAGTTCAGGGCCCTGGCCCAGATCCAGCGTGACCTGGGCGCTGAGCTGCGGGTCACCAACCGCCAGAACGTGGTGTTCCGGGGGCTGCGGGAGGAGCAGCTGTCCGACCTCCACCTGCGCCTGTCCGCCCTGGGAATGGCCGAGCCGGGCGCCGAGCTGGCTCGCGACGTGGTGGCCTGTCCGGGCGCCGACACCTGCAACCTGGCCGTCACCCAGAGCCGGGGCCTGGCCGACGAGATCGGGCGGGCGCTGGAGGAGGCGGGGCTGGCCGAGGTGGGCGGCGTCCGCATCAACATCTCAGGCTGCACCAACTCCTGCGGCCAGCACCACATCAGCGACATCGGCTTCTTCGGGGCCGAGCGCCGGGCCCACGGCTCCTCGGCGCCGGGCTACCAGATGCTGCTGGGCGGCCACGTGGGCCAGACCCAGATCGAGTTCGGGCAGAAGGCGCTGCGCCTGCCGGCCAAGAACGTCCCCAAGGCGGTGGTGGCCGTGGTGGAGCGGTTCGTGGGCGAGCGGGAGGCCGGGGAGACGTTCACGGCGTGGCTCCAGCGCTCCGGCGGCCCCAAGGCCATCGGGGCGGAGCTGGCCGAGCTCGACCACTTCCCCACGCCCGGCGAGTCGCCCGAGTTCTACGTCGACTACGGCGAGACCGGCCCCTACGCGGCCGTCACCGGCGCCTCGGAGTGCGCCACATGACGGACCTCGTCGACCGGCTCGACGTCGAGTCGGTCTCCACCAGCTTCGAGCGAGCCGCCCCCACCACCATCCTCGAGTGGGCGGTCGAGCAGTTCGGCGACCGGCTGGTCGTGGCCTCCTCCTTCGAGGACGGCGTCCTCCCCCACATGGCTGCGTCGGTGAAGCCCGACATCGAGATCCTGTTCCTTGACACCCAGTACCACTTCGCCGAGACGCTGTGGTTCGTCGACGAGATGCGCCGCCGTTACAACCTCAACGTCCGGGTCATGAAGCCGCTCGTCCAGCCCGACGACCGCTGGCAGACCGACGTCGCCGGCTGCTGCGGGGTGCGCAAGGTCGAGCCCCTCAACCGGGGCCTGGCCGGCAAGGCGGCATGGGTGACGGGGCTCAAGCGGGTCGACGCCCCCACCCGGGCCAATGCCCCCATCGTGTCTTGGGACGAGCCCAGGGGCATGGTGAAGGTCAACCCCCTCGCCACCTGGACCGCCCTCGATCAGGAGATCTACGCCGCCGAGCACGGGTTGGTGGTCAACCCGCTGGTCGAGCGGGGCTATCCCTCCATCGGCTGCTGGCCCTGCACCAAGCCGGTCACGCCCGGGGACGACCCCCGGTCGGGCCGTTGGGTGGGGCTCGACAAGACAGAATGCGGGCTCCACACATGACCCTGACCGTCGAGCCGGGGGTGTCGGCCCCAGCCTCACCCCCGTCGCAGCGGTACCGCCTCGACCACCTCGCCGCCCTGGAGGCGGAGGCGGTCTTCGTCTTCCGGGAGGTGGCGGCCGAGCTGGAGCGGCCCGTCCTGCTCTTCAGCGGCGGCAAGGACTCGATCGTGCTGCTGCGGCTGGCGGAGAAGGCCTTCCGGCCGGGCCGGATGCCGTTCCCGATCCTGCACGTCGACACCGGCCACAACTTCCCCGAGGCCCTCGAGTTCCGCGACCGGCGGGTGGCCGAGCTGGGCGAGCGGTTGATCGTGGCCAAGGTGCAGGACGACATCGACGCCGGGCGGGCCGCCGAGGAGCCCGGCTTCCAGCCCAGCCGCAACCGCCTCCAGACCGTCACCCTGCTGCGGGCCTTGGAGGAGGGCGGGTTCGACGCCGCCTTCGGGGGCGCCCGGCGCGACGAGGAGAAGGCCCGGGCCAAGGAGCGCATCCTCAGCTTCCGCGACGACTTCGGCCAGTGGCTGCCCAAGAACCAGCGTCCCGAGCTGTGGGACCTCTACAACGCCCGCATCCGCAAGGGCGAGCACATCCGGGCCTTCCCCCTGTCCAACTGGACCGAGCTCGACGTGTGGGAGTACATCGCCCGGCAGCGGCTGGAGGTGCCCGCCATCTACTTCGCCCACCGCCGCACGGTCGTATCCCGCGACGGCATGCTGCTGGCCGTCGGCGGCCCGGTCTGGCCCCAGCCCGGCGAGGTGGTGGAGGAGGACGCCCTCGTCCGCTACCGCACGGTGGGCGACATGAGCTGCACCGGCGCGGTGCGCTCCTCGGCCGCCACCGTGGAGGAGATCATCGAGGAGGTGGCCGCCACCCGCATCACCGAGCGGGGCGCCACCCGGGCCGACGACCGCTTCTCCGAGGCCGCCATGGAGGACCGCAAGCGCGAGGGTTACTTCTAGCCCTCCGCTCGATGAGCAGCGCTGAGGACATCTCCCGGGCGGGGCTGGTCCGCGTCGCCACCGCGGGGTCGGTGGACGACGGCAAGAGCACGCTGATCGGGCGCCTGCTCTACGACTCGAAGTCGATCCTCGAGGACCAGCTGGCGGCGGTGGAGCGAGACTCGCGGCGGCGGGGCCTGGACGAGGTGAACCTGGCCCTGCTCACCGACGGCCTGCGTGCCGAGCGGGAGCAGGGGATCACCATCGACG
>Ga0187892_10005778_pt1 | contig 19089 bp, 14 predicted proteins | sample MA1701073metaG_FD_139345 | JGI IMG/M metagenome (GOLD analysis project Ga0187892, IMG submission 139345) | Bio-ooze microbial communities from a basaltic lava cave in the Kipuka Kanohina Cave System on the Island of Hawaii, USA - MA170107-3 metaG ...
GACCCGCTCGAGGCCGAATCGCGCTGCGAGGCCGTGCGCGAGGTCGTCGAGTCGCTCCGCCGCCACGAGACCGACGGCGCCGACGGAGGCTTGCCCGGATTCCTCTCGCGGCTCACGCTGGAGGACGAACGGCCGGGCGAGAAGGACCCGGGGGACCGGGTGACGCTGATGACGCTGCACGCCGCCAAGGGGCTCGAGTTCCGCCACGTGGTGCTCGCCGGCGTGGAGGACGGCCTCCTCCCGCACCGGCGCTCGGTCGCCGAGGAGCTGGAGGGCGAGGAGTCCAGCTCGGGCATCGAGGAGGAGCGCCGTCTCTTCTACGTCGGGATCACGCGGGCGCGCGAGACGCTCACGCTGACCCGCGCGCGCAAGCGCGCGGGCCGCGGCGGGCCGCGGCTCACCGATCCCTCGCGGTTCCTCGGCGAGCTCCCCGACGGCCTCGTGCTCCGGGACGACGACCGCCCGGTCACCCCCGGGGAGGCCCAGGCCGCGCTCGCGCAGCTCCGCGAGAAACTGGCGAGGCGGCGATGACGCGGCGGCCCGTGCTCGTCCTCCTCCTCCTGCCCGCCTGCGCGAGCGGGCCGCGCCGCCCCGCTGCGCCGTCGGAGCCGCCCCCCGCGCCCGCGGCCGTGGAGCGCGTCGGCGTGATCGGCTCCGCCGCCGCCGCCCGTGCCGGCGCGATCGCCTGGGAGGGCGCTTGGTCGGTCCTGCGCTCCGACCGTCGCATCTTCTGGTCCTTCCGGAACGTCGTCTTCGGCGAGCGCGGGACGCCGCCCGACCCGGTCCTCCTGGACCTCCTCGGCGAGGAGGCGCCCCGCGACCTGAAGAAGGTCACGAAGGCGCTCCCGCACCAGGCGCTGATCGCGGACTACGACGACTGGACCGGCGCGGCCGGACGCCTGGTGGACGGGCCGTTCGTCCCGGTCCCGAAGGACGAGCCGGAACCGGCCTCGCTGGTCATCCTGCCGCTCCATGGGATCGAGGTCGGGCCCCGCCGCCTCCGCCTCTTCTACGTGGTGGCGCGCGCGCGCGCGGATCGCAGGCCCGCGCTCGAGCTCGAGGTGCTCGGCACCGGCCTCGCGACCGGCGATCCGGAGCGCGCGGCTTTGGTCCCGGCGCGCGGCGCGCGGGACTGGCGCTTCTTCAAGAAGGACGAGCCGGTCTTCGGGGTCGCCGTGCTGGAACGGGAGGGGAAGCACAACCTGGTCTTCGGGGCCGGGCCGGGCAGCGCGGCGCGGCTCGCCCGCGTCCCCGCCGGCCGCCTCACGGATCGCGGCGCCTGGGAGTTCCTCGCGGCGGAGAGGCGCTGGAGCTCGAAAGTGAAGGACGCGACGCCGCTCTTCGACGACGTCGGCGGGGACCTCAGCGTCTCGTGGAACCGCCACCTCGACCGGTGGCTGGCGGTCCACGCGCGGGCGCACCCCTCGCGCGAGGTCGTGGCGCGCGCCGCGCGCCGCCCGGAGGGCCCGTGGAGCGCGCCGACCGTGCTCTTCCATCTCCCCGAGGCGGGTCCCTCCCGGATCAAGGGCGCCAAGGAGCACCCGGCGCTTTCCGCCGACCGCGGACAGACGATCTGGGTGAGCGTGGTGGACTCGCACGAGGGCGTGCCGGCGCTCTGGCGCGTGCGGTTCCCGTGACGCCCCGGAGGGCGCGCGCGGAAAAAAGCCGGGAGCCGGGAACGGTCGATGGAGTCCCGGACCCCGTGGACGGATTGCGGCCGGCGGCGGCCGCGCGGCCCGAACAGGAGGCAACGTCATGCGGACCGTGCTCGCGCTCTCGATGCTCGCGCTCCCCGTGCTCGCGCAGACGGAGGCGTCGCCTCGCCCCAAGGTCGAGGTGGTCTTCGTCCTGGACACGACCGGCTCGATGTCGGGGCTGATCCAGGCGGCGAAGCAGAAGATCTGGGCCATCGCCAACGAGATCGCCCGGGCGAAGCCGGACACGTCGCTCTTCGACCAGGAGGTGACCCGGATGATCCGCGACCAGGCCGCGAAGAAGGGCTTCCGCTTCGAGTGACGCAGAAAAGGGGGTCGGGAACCTCTTCCGCCGCGGAAGAGGTTCCCGACCCCTTTTCTGCCTACAGGATCAGCGGCGCGACCGAGTTCGAGATCCAGGGCGTGCCCGTGGGCGGCAGGATCAGCGCCTGGATGTGGAGCGGGATCGCGTTGAGCGCCGGCGACGCCGGGATCGCGACCGTGCTCTCGAGCGCGCCCGCCGCCGGCACGACGCCGAAGGGCAGGATCGTCATCCCCGCCGGGTTCACGAGCAGCGTGCCGTACTGCCCGAGCGGCGTGTAGGTCGGGGTCGTGTTCACCGCATACCAGATCGTGCTCCCCACCGGCGCCCGCGTGTGGAGGCGGAGCCCCGTCCCGCGCAGCAGGTAGCGCGAGAACTCCGGGTAGCGCGGGATCGTCGTGAGCGACCCGTGCCCGGTGTAGGTGTAGAGGTGCGTCGAGGTCAGCACCCGCCCGATCTCCGAGTTCGCCTTCAGCTCCACCACGGTCCCCTGGAGCGTCACGAGGTCCCACGCGTTGTTCATGAAGGCGTAGCCGTAGCCCCGCACGCCGTCGTGCGCGACCACCACCTGGCGCCACACGTTGATGGCCGTGTTCCCCGCAGTCCCCTGGCTGGCCCACAGCGCCAGCTTGGGGTCGAAGATGCGCAGCTCGTTGCCGTCGCGCACCACGAAGGTCGCGCTCCCGGCGTCGAACACGAAGTCGTTGAAGGTCGTGGTCGTCTGCAGATGCCACGTCCCCGTCCGCGACGCGAACGCCTCGTAGCCGTCGGTCCTCACCACGATCGCGGCATCCCGCACGAGCACCACCGAGACGATGGTCGCGGACGGCGCCACCACCCACCGGTTGAGGAGCGGCGTGTAGGCATAGGAGGGGCTCCCCTGCGCGAAGGCCACCGACTGGTTCACGGTCGTCGCGAAGGTCCCCGGCAGCACCGTCGCGAACCGCCCCTGCACCGCGGAGAAGGCGAGCACGCCGAAATCGGCGCGGCTGATGAGCGCGACCTGCCCGCCCACCTGCACGGTGGGCGGTGTCCCCGCGGGAATCGTCGTGGTCGTCAGCGTGCCGAGCCCGGCCGCGTAGCCGGCCACCGTGGTCCCGTCCACGATGAGCGCCGTGTTGTCGTGGGCGTCGCGCGTAGCGCCGGGCGCCTGGAACGGGTAGCGGACGAAGTTCCCGGTGTGGCCGGAGAACATGAGGTAGCTGACCCCGTCGCTGTAGAGGCCGAACCCCTCCTGGAGCGCCGGCGTGGCCATCGAGACGTAGGGGAAGGCCGCCCACGTGTTCTGCACGGCCGAGAACCCGCGGACCTCGGTCGCTCCGGTGAGCGAGCCGTGCTCGCCGCGGACGTTGATGGTCGCGCCCGGCTCGACGGTCGTCGGGATCCATGTCCCGTGATGCGCGCTGAATCCCCACGCGGCGAGTCCGTCGTGGGCGATCCCGGTCGCGTCCAGCACGGCCGCGGAGATCGCCGATCCCGGGCGGGGGAGCGGAAGCTGGACCCAGGGGCCCGGCTTCAGGGCGGAGAAACCCCAGAGGTTCCCGCCGTCGCGGACGATGGTGACGCGCGAGGCGCCGGCGGGGCCCTGGAAGAGCTGCGCGCCGGGCGAGATCGCCAGCGGGTAGTTGCGCCCGCTCCGCGTCGAGAAGGCGTGCACGACCACGCCGTCGCGGATGACCGCGTAGTCGTTGAGCATGAAGACCGTGGCCGTCGGACCCACCGGGATCGTCGTCCAGCCCCGCCAGATGCCCGAGTAGAGCCAGACGGCGGTCGGCGTCGAGAACGTGCAGAGGCTGTCGAAGGCCGTGATCGGCGGCGTGAACCCGAGCGGCAGTTGGAGCACGTTCCAGTAGGGACCCTCCGGGCCCGGCTGCGCCGCGGCCTGGACTGCGAGGATCAGGGTCATTCCGGCGATGGCGTGCTTCATGGTGTTGGTCTCCTCCGCGCGGAATCTAATCGTCGGCTCGAATTGCGTCAACACAGGCCGGCCCGATGGCCGAGGCCGCCGGCGGCTGCGGCGCCCTCTCGGTCCAGAGCTCGAGCACCGCGCGGACGGACTCCACCCGCACCGGCTTCGTGAGGTAGTCGTCCATCCCCGCGGCCAGGCACCGGTCGCGATCGCCCGCGAGCGCGTGCGCCGTGAGCGCCACGATCGGGAGCGCCGTGCCGAGCCGGTTCCGGATCTCGGCTGCCGCCTGGTAGCCGTCCATCTCGGGCATCTGGCAGTCCATGAGCACGACGTCGAAGGGAGCCCTCGCCGCGCACTCCACCGCCTCGCGGCCGTTGGAGGCGACCTCCACCGAGCAGCCGAGCCGCTCGAGGATGCGGACCGCGATCTTCCGGTTCACGGCGTTGTCCTCGGCCAGGAGCACCCGGGTCCCCGCCACCGTGGGCCGGGCGGCCGGCGGCGGGTCGGCCGGCGGCGGCGCCGCCGGAGCCCCGTCGAAGACCTCCCGCACCAGGCGCGGGATCCGGGACGGCCGGAGCGGAAGCGCCCATGCACGCCCCTCGCCCGGCAGTGAGGCCTCGTTCGATGGAGCCAGGCGAACGACCCGCCGCGCGGCCCCCGGCGGGGCCCGCAGGTCGTCCCCCGCGAGGAGGACGAGCGCGTAGGGACGCTCCTCCCGCGCGGCCGCCTCCAGCGCGGCCCGGGCCCCCTCCTCGCCGGGCGTCTCGACGACGAGGCCGAGCGAACGGAGCTGTCGGGCGAGCGCCTGACCCGCCACCTCGTCGGTCTCGCACACGAGCACGCGCGCGCCCTCGGGCGCCGCCGACGGCTCGATCGGCTCCGGCGCGGCCTCGTCCCCCGTGAGCGGCAGCGTGAACCAGAAGGAGGAACCGGTCCCCGCCCGGCTCCACGCGCCGATCGTTCCCCCCATGAGCCCGACGAGCTGTTTGGAGATGGCCAGCCCCAGCCCCGTGCCGCCGAACCGGCGCGTGGTGGACGAATCGGCCTGGCTGAACTCGACGAAGAGCCTCCCGAGCTTCCCCTCGGCGATCCCGATCCCGGTGTCGCTCACCGTCACCCGCAGCGCGTCCTGGTCGCGCTCGAGGTCCACGCGCACCCGTCCCTGGATCGTGAACTTCACCGCGTTGCTCACGAGGTTGGTCAGCACCTGGCGGAACCGTACGGGGTCCGTCATCAGCCGGCGCGGGACGTCGGGCGTCGCGTCGATGAGCAGGCGGAGCCCCTTCTCGGTCGCGGTCGGCTCCAGGAGCGCGACGACATCCTCGGCCGCCACGAGCGGGTCGATGGGACGGCGGTCCACGCCCAGCTTCCGCGCCTCGATCTTCGAGAAGTCGAGCACGTTGTTGATGATCGCCATCAGCGAGTCGGCTGACTGACGGATCAGATCGACGAGGTCCCGCTGCTGGACCGTGAGCCCGGCCTGGGCCAGGAGCTCCGCCACGCCGATCACCCCGTTCATCGGGGTCCGGATCTCGTGGCTCATGTTGGCCAGGAACTCGGACTTGGCCAGCGTCGCGGCCTCGGCCTCGTCGCGGGCGCGGCGGAGGTGGAGCACCATCCGGTCGATGTTGCGCGCCGCGCGCGCCCCGCTCCGGCGGAGCGCGAAGACCGAGAGCCCGACGAGGAGCGACGTGAGCAGCGCCACGCCGGCCCCGATGTACGCGGCCCGGCTGAGGCCCGCGAGACGCTCCACGTAGCGGTCGATCGCGAGGTCCACGCCCACCACGCCCGCGAACCGGCCGCTCGAGGTCCGGAACGGGGCATACCCGCTCAGGAAGGTCCCCCAGCGGTCCACGGTGGGCGCCGACCCGGCGCGCGGGACCTGCTCCCGGAGCGCGAGGTGCAGGTCCTCCGAGGCCTCCGGGTACTCCTCCATGATGCCCGAGCGGTCCTCGACGCCGTCACCGTCCGCGTCCCCGGGCGGGGTGGGGTCGAGCACGAACCGCACGCGTCCGTCATCGAGGATGCAGGTGTAGATGAACTTGATCTGCGGGTCGGACTGCTGGATGCGCCGGAGCGGCACGAGCGCGCGCCGGTAGGCCTCGGTCGTCTCCTGCTCGGCCGATACGAGCATGGCGTGTGAGTCGCCGTCCACGACCGCGGCCGCGGCGGCCGCGGTGCGGACCAGACCGGCGCTCACCTCCTCCTGGAACGTCGTCCACGCGCGCAGGTAGAGGGTGAGCCCGCTCAGGCACGCGGCCACGAACACCGCGCCGCCCGCGAGGATCCCCTCGCGGGCCGGCCGGATGACGTTGCGGGTGGAAGCGGGTGCTCTGGTCATGCTGGTGGAGGGGCTCGGGTCAGGTCTTCGTCGTCGTTGCGCCCTCGGCTGGAACGGCCGTGTCTCAAGAAGAGAAAAGGGTCCTGACTCCTTTTCGCAGCGGGAACGGGGTCACGCTCAGCCTCATGGGATGAAGCAGGCGCTACACTGGGCGCCCATGGAGCTCCCCAACGTGATGGCGATCGCCAAGGAGATGCAGCTCTTCGTGCTGCTCCGCCGGCTGGCGCGGTTCGGGAAGTTCTCCCGCACGCCGTTCCGTCAGGTGATCACCGGCCAGGTGGCCGACCTTGGAGCCTTTCTCGAGGGACTCGAGGAGGCCGCGCGGGAGCGCCCCGGCTTCCTCGATCCGCTCCAGCGGGTGATGCCGCTCCACTTCACGTTCCCGTTCCTCGGCGAGGAGGACTTCCGGCGCGAGATCGGGGAGCGCCTCCCCGAGGTGGCCGCGCGACTCCCCGGCGACCGCTTCTACGTCCGCTTCGCCCGCCGCGGCGTGCCCGCGGCGAGCCTCGGCTTCGACGTGGAGCGCGAGGTGGGGGGACTCCTCGAGGCGGAGCTGCGCCGCCAGGGGCGCACCCCGAAGGTCGCGTTCGCCGACCCCGACGCCGTCGTGACCATCGAGACCGCTGGCGCCGCGGGGGGGATCGGGCTGATCGTGCGCGAGCTGCTCGCGCGCCCGTACCTCAAGGTGCGTTGACCCGGATTCCGCGCCCGGCTGCGCCGGGCGCGGTCCTTAGAGCGGCCACTCCTTGAGGATGCGGGCCGTCTCGTCCACGTGGGTGCTCTCGTCCGCGATGATGTTCTCGATCTGCACCTGGAGCGCCTTGTCCCCGAGCTTCTCCGCCTGCCGTGCGCGCTCGGTGTAGTCGGCCACGGCCTTCCGCTCGGCCTCGAGCACGGCCATCAGCATCTCCTTGTTGGTGTGCGCGGCCGGGACGGCGCGGGGGACCGTGGTCGGCTCGCCGCCGAGCGCCACGATCTTGTTCGCCAGGAACTGCGCGTGGGCCTGCTCGCCCATCACCTCGCCCGCGAAGAACTTGGACAGCTCAGGCCGGTAGGGGCCGGTGACCTTGGCGGCGTAGGTCAGATACTGGATCATCGCGCCCAGCTCCATCGAGAGGTCCTCGTTCAGGAGCTCGATCATCTTCTTCTTGTTGATGGCCATCGGTCGGTGGTCCTCCATGAATTGGGGCGGGATTGTACACGGCACCCCGGCTGAAACTGCTCCTGGCCGCGCTCCTCTTCTCGACCGGTGGCGCGGCCATCAAGGCCTGCTCGCTCTCGAGCTGGGGCGTGGCGGGCCTCCGCTCCGGGATCGCCGCGATCACGCTCCTCGCGTTCCTCCCCGAGGCGCGCCGGCGCTGGAGCGCCGCGCCGGTCCTGGTCGGCGTGGCCTACGCGGCGACCCTGACGTTCTTCGTGCTCGCCAACAAGCAGACCACGTCCGCCAACGCGATCTATCTCCAGTCCACCGCGCCGCTCTACCTCCTGCTCCTGGGCCCGTGGCTCCTCCGTGAGCCGGTCCGCCGGCGCGACCTCGGCTTCCTCTCCGCGCTCGCGGTCGGGCTCGCGCTCTTCTTCGTGGGGGGGGAGCCCGGGACCCGCACCGCGCCCGCTCCGCTGGTCGGGAACGTGCTCGCGCTCGGCTCGGGCGTCGCGTGGGCCCTCACGCTCGCCGGCCTCCGCCGCCTGGGCGGCTCCCCGGAGGCGAGCGCGCAGGCGCTGGTGGCCGGGAATGCGATCGCCTTCCTCGTGGCGCTGCCGCCGGCGCTGCCGCTTCACGTCACGCCCGCCGACGCGGCGCTCCTCCTCTGGCTCGGACCGTTCCAGATCGGACTCGCCTACGTCCTCCTCCGTGCGGGGCTCCGCGAGGTGCCGGCGCTGGAGGCGTCGCTCCTGCTCCTGGTCGAGCCGGTCTTCAATCCGCTCTGGGCCTTCCTGTTCCATGGCGAGCGGCCGGGGCCCTGGGCCGCGGCCGGCGCCGCCGTGATCCTGGCGGCGACCGTGGCTCAGAGCGTCGAGAGGAACCGTGCGACCAGACTGGCCGCGACCGCGCGGCGGTAGGCCGCGGTCGAGCGCACGTCGTCGATCGGCGCCACGTCCGCGTCGAGCAGCGCCGCCACGCGCTCGCGCGCGAGCGCGGCCGGGCGCGCGCCCTGGAGCGCCTCCTCCAGCCGGCGCGCCCGCACCGGCCGGTCGGCCATGGAGCCGAGCGCGATCCGGACGTGCGCGAGCCGTCCGCCCTCGTCCGTCCGCGCCGCGGCGGCGACCATCACCTTCGAGATCGCCTGCGCGCGCCGCGTCCCGACCTTGCGCCAGAACTGCCGCGTCCCGGGCGCGGGCCGGGGCAGGCGGAGGGCCACGATGAGCTCGTCGGGTCCGAGCGCGGTCCGGCGGTAGCCGGTGCAGAAGGCGGCATACGGGACCTCGCGGGCGGCGGAGGCCGACCGCAACTCGACGACCGCGTCGAGCGCGAGCAGCACCGGGAGGAAGTCGCCCGCGGGCGAGGACGTGCCCACGTTGCCTCCGAGCGTTCCGCGGTTCTGGATCTGCCACGCGCCCACCTCCGCCGCGGCCGCACGGAGCGCGGGCAGCTCGTGCTCCACGGCCGCGCTCTCGAGGAGGTCGGTGCAGGTGGTCGCGGCGCCGATCCGTAGCGCGTCCCCGTCGGCGCTCACGCCGCGCAGCTCGGGGAGGTCGAAGACGTCGATCACGCCGGGGGTCTCGGGCGGCCGCACCATCACGTCGGTCCCGCCCGCGAGCAGCGTCCAGTCCGGGTGCGCGCGCCGGAGCGCGAGCGCCTCGACGAGCGTGCGCGGTCGGACCCAGGCGGTCATCGCGCGGCCAGGGTCGCGTCCACCACGCTCTGGTAGCCGGTGCAGCGGCAGAGGTTTCCGGCCAGCCGGTCGCGCGCCCGTTCGCGCGAGAGGCCCGGCTCGCGCGCGAGCGCGGCGGCCGCGACCAGCGCGATCCCGGGCGTGCAGATGCCGCACTGGGTCCCGCCGTGCGCGACCAGCGCCCGCTGGACCGGGTGATCGAGCCCTTCGATCGTGAGGATCGTCCGCCCGTCGGCCTGCGCGGCTGGGAGGAGACAGGAGTTCACGGGCGCGCCGTCGAGGAGCACCGTGCAGGCGCCGCACTCCCCCTCGCCGCACCCCTCCTTGGTCCCGGTGAGACCGAGGTCCTCGCGCAGGAGGTCGAGCAGGCGGCGGAGCGGCGCCGTCTCCAGCTCGCGCCACGCCCCGTTGACCTGGAGACGGAGCTTCATCGGCAGAGCCGCTCCAGGAGCTCGGGCCGCGCCGGCAGCTCGTCCACCGCGACCCCGAGTGCGTCCTCGAGCGCGCCGGCCACGGCGGCGGCCGGCCCGTCCATCGGGATCTCGCCCACGCCTTTGGCTCCATGCGGGCCGAACGGGTACGGCTCCTCGACGAGGATCGTCTCCAGCTCGGGCGCCTCGCGCGCGGTCGGGATGATGCAGTCGGTCATGCGCGGGTTGGCCACGCGCCCCTCCCGGTAGAGCACGTCCTCCCAGAGCGCCCACCCGAGCGCCTGGAGCGTCCCGCCCTCGACCTGGCCGCGGACCAGCACCGGGTGGATCGCCTTGCCGACGTCCACGGCGTGGACGCAGCGCTCGACCGCGACCTCGAACGTGTCGGGATCGACCGCGACCTCGACGAGGCACGCGGCCCAGCCGTAGACCGGGTACGCGTCCCCCGTGTACGTGGCGTCGTCGAAGCGCACGCCGGGCGGGGGCTCGTAGGCGACGGTCTCGGCGGCCTCGCCCGCCTCGCGCGCGTGCGCCGCGGCGAGGGCGGCGGGGTCGGCCGCGTCGAGGCCGCGCGCCGCGGCCCAGGCGCGGAGCCGCGCGGCGAGCCGGCGCGCCGCCTCGGCGACCACGCCCCCCACGACCATGCAGGTGCGCGACGCGACCGTCGGACCGCTGTCCGGGACGTTCGCGGTGGAGGGCTCGATCACGCGGACGGCCTCGAGCGGCACGCCGAGCGCGTCGCCCGCGATCTGGGCGAAGATCGTCAGCGTCCCCTGCCCGATGTCGGTGGAGGCGGCGCGGACCTCGAACGCGCCGTCGCGCGCGACCGCGACGGTGGCGCGGCCGCGGAGCCGCTCCTCGCCGCTCCCGGTGAACCCGGCGCCGTGCCACCAGAAGGCCAGCGCGCGCCCGCGGCGGTGGCCTTCGGGCGCGCGCGGCGCGGGCGCGGGCGCGGCGGCGGCGCGGGCCACGGCGTCGAGCACCGCGAGGCCGCCGACGCTCTCGCGGAGCGTCTGGCCCGTGGCGGTCGTGTCGCCCGGGCGGAGCGCGTTCCGGCGGCGCAGCTCGAGCGGGTCGAGGCCGAGGGCGCGGGCCGCCTTCTGCACCTGGCGCTCACAGGCGAAGGTGACCTGCGGCGCGCCGAACCCGCGGAAGGCGCCGTGGGGGGGCGTGTGGGTGGCGACCGCGCGACCGCGCACGCGGACGTGCGGGATGCGGTAGGGGCCCTGGGCGTGGAGGACCGCGCGCGAGAGGACCACGGGCGAGAGCGTGACGTAGGCGCCGCCGTCGAGCAGGAGGTCCACGTCGGCGGCGACGATGGTCCCGTCCCGCATGAGGCCGAGGCGGTGGTGGATGCGCGCGGGGTGGCGCTTGGGGGTGGCGGCCACGTCCTCGGCGCGGTCGTAGACGAGCTTGACCGGCGCTCGGGCGCGGAGCGCGAGCAGCGCGGCGTGGACCGCGATCACCGAGGGATATTCCTCCTTGCCGCCGAAGCCGCCGCCGGTGACCGCCTGGGTGACGACCACGCGCTCGTCGGGGAGGCCGAGCGCGGCCTTGAGCGCCTTGAGGACGTAGTAGGGGCACTGCATCGAGCCGGTCACGCGGCAGACGCCGTCCTGGTCGAAGCGGGCGAGCATCCCCTGCGGCTCGATGTACATCTGCTCCTGGGCGCCCGTGCGATAGGTCCCCTCGATCACGAGGTCGCACGAGGCGAGGGCGGCGTCCACGTCGCCGCGGCGGACCGCGTGCTCCTGGAAGACGTGGGTGGAGCTCTCCGGGTCGAGGACCGGCGGGAGGGGCTCGACGTCGAGGAGGACGTGGCGGGCGGCGCGCGCGGCGTGGCGGCGGTCGCGGGCGGCGACGAGCGCGACGGGCTCGTCGTGGTGGCGGATGCGACTGCCGACGGGGACGAGGGCGGGCTGGTCGTCCTGGAGGAGGGCGATCACGTTCCGCCCGGGGACGTCGGCGGCGGTCACGAACGTGACGCCGGTCCAGTCGAAGGCGGGGTCGGGGCGGATCGCGCGCAGGACGCCGTGGGGGACGGCGCTTCGCACGGTGGCGCCGTGGAGGAGCCCGGGCGGCGCCGGCAGGTCGTCCACATAGAGCGCGCGTCCGGTGACCTTGGCGTCGCCGTCGATCCGCGGAATGGACTCGCCGATCATGAGAAAGGTGCCACTCTTCATTTCCGCCGCGGAAATGAAGAGTGGCACCTTTCTACCGCGGATCCTCGAGCAGGAGGTAGAGGACGTTGTCGGTGAAGGCCGGGTCGCGGGTCAGGCCCAGGTGGTCGGTGAAGAGGAAGAGCGTCTGCCGCCAGGCGATCGGCGTGACCACCGAGGGTCTCCACGCGCCGCCGACCCGCTCGTCCATGACCGCGCTCGTCCGGAGCACGGTGCCGTCCCCCGGCGCCCACTCCGTGAAGGCCACCTCCTCGAGCGAGGCCACGGCCGGCGTCGGCTCGGCGTCCCCCGCTACGAGGTAGAGGGCGGTCCCCTCCGGAGGCCTGGCCGGCACGTCGATCGCTTCGTGGAAGCGCCGCGCCCGCGCGAGGCACTTCCCGACGTGATCGCGCGCGATGCGCCGCCGGTCCGCAGCGGTTCCGGCCTCGGGAAGCAGCCACTCGAGCACGCGGTCCTGCGACGGGTCGAGGAGCCCCCAGCCGCGCCGTTCCCACAGCGCTGGGTCGAGGAGGTCCACGGCCGCGCCGCGGCCGTCGCGCAGCGGGCCGTGCCGCGGCCGGGGGAGGAGCTGGTAGACGGCGGGCATCGTCCCCAGGATCGCGGGCGGGTACGTCGGCAGCACCGGTCCCAGGTCCGAGCCGTGCACCAGCTCCGAGAGCGCGCGGATCGAGCCCGCGTTGGGGGTCCCGATCAGGATCGCCCGCTCGATCCGCCCCGCGCCCGCCCAGTCGGGCGCGCGGGCGGCGCCCTCCGCCGGCAGATCGGTGGGGCCGTACATCAGGTAGTAGCGCGCGAGCAGGCCCCCCATCGAGTGGGCCACGACGTCGAACCGCACCTCCTCGTCCGAGTCGAAGCGCTTCTGCCGCTCGGCGCGGACCGACGCGGCCGTCTGCGCGAGCCAGGCGTGGAACCGCTCGGCGTTCTCGACGAGGTCGCGGCGCCAGTCGTAGTCGAACTGGAAACACGTGAAGTGATCGGTCCCGTAGTCGACCGCGCCGGCCCGGGCGAGGAGCGAGTCGCGGTATCCGCCGACGCCGAGCGTGGCCAGGATGTTCGCGTAGGCTGCCGCCTCGATCGTGATCCCGAGGAGTTTGAGCCGCACGCGGTCGAGCGCGCCGTCCGAGCGGACGCCGTCGGTCAGCTCGTCGAGCGCGGCGCCCTCGCGCATGGGGAGCGCGAGCAGGCGCGCGCCGTCGGCTGAGCCCGGGTTCGCGTAGTCGCCGCTGAAGGCGCCCCAGACCACGCGGCCGGTCTCCGCGTCCCGGAGCTTCGAGCCGAGGATGCCCGGGATCACGATCACGGGGTTGCGCCGCTCGTGGTGCCAGCGGGCTGAGCGCGAGTAGAGGCCGCCGAGGTCCGGCGCGCGGACCGCGCTCGTGCAGCCGAGGAGGAGAGGGAGGAGGAAGGCGGCGCGGGCTCTCATGCCCGGTCCGATGCCTCGCGGGAGGAGGCGGTTTCCAAAGGGGTCCGGACCCGCCGCCACCGCCGTCGCATTGAAACCGGACCGGGCGGAAGTGTATCTAATCGCCGGAGGTCCCATGAGACATCGCATCGTCCTCTTCCTCGCGCCCGCGCTGGCGTGGGCGGCGGCGGCGTGCAGCCGCGGCGCCGCGCCCGCCCCGCCGCAGGCCGCGACGACCGGAGCCAGCCCCATGATCCAGAAGACCGACGAGGAATGGCGGAAGACGCTGACCCCCGAGCAATACCGCGTGCTCCGCGAGAAGGGGACCGAGCGTCCCTGGAGCGGCGAGTACGTCGAGACCAAGGACCCGGGCGTCTACCGGTGCGCCGGGTGCGGTCAGGAGCTGTTCGCCTCCGAGACCAAGTTCGACTCCGGGTGCGGCTGGCCCAGCTTCTACCAGCCGTCCGACTCGAAGAGCGTGACGATGCAGACCGACCGCAGCCACGGCATGGTCCGCTCCGAGGTCCTGTGCAGCCGCTGCGGCGGCCACCTCGGCCACGTCTTCGACGACGGTCCGAAACCGACCGGCCTCCGCTACTGCATCAACTCCGCCGCGCTCAAGATGGAAAAGCGTTGAGGGTCCGCCGGGCGATCGCGCCGGTGGTCCTCGTCCTCCTCGCGGCGACGGTGCCGTTCATGATCCTGATGCCGGGCCGGTCCCACCGGGGGGCGCTCCCTCCCCTCACGGCCGGACAACGGGCGCTCCGCGACCGGCTCGAGGCGCACGTGCGCCACCTCGCCGGCGAGATCGGCCCGCGGAACGTCGAGGAGCCCCAGGCGCTCGAGCGGGCGGCGCGCTGGCTCGAGGAGACGCTCCAGGGCCTCGGCTACGCGCCCGGCGCGCTCCGCTTCCGCTGCGAGGACCTCGAGGTCCGGAACGTCGAGGCGGAGCGGCGGGGGCGGGAGAGCGAGCTCGTGATCGTGGGCGCGCATTACGACTCGGTCGGCCCCTGCCCCGGCGCCAACGACAACGCGACGGGGGTCGCGGCCACGGTCGAGCTGGCGCGCCGCTTCCGCGAGCGCGCGAACGCCCGCACGCTCCGGTTCGCCTTCTTCGTGAACGAGGAGCCGCCGCGCTTCCAGACGCCGATGATGGGGAGCCTCGTCTACGCGCGCCGCTGCCGGGTGCGCGGGGAGCGCGTGGCGGCGATGCTTTCGCTCGAGACGCTCGGGTGCTACTCGGGCCGCCAGCGCTATCCGTTCCCGTTCTCGTTCTTCTATCCGGCGGAGGGGAACTTCGTCGGTTTCGTGGGGAACCTGAGCTCGCGCGCTCTCGTACGCCGCGCGATCGGCGCTTTCCGCAAGCAAGCGGCCTTCCCCTCCGAGGGCGTGGCCGCGCCCGCCTGGCTTCCCGGGATCGGCTGGTCCGACCAGTGGGCCTTCTGGGAGCAGGGCTACCCCGCCGTGATGGTCACGGACACCGCGCCCTACCGTTACCCGCACTACCACAAGCTGAGCGACGTCCCCGACCAGGTGGACTTCGACGGGCTCGCGCGCGTGGTGGACGGACTCGCCGCGGTCGTCGAGGAGCTGGCGGGGACGGGCTGAACCTTCCAGTCCTGACGCCTCCGCACCGATAAGGACATCGGTTGCCCCAGCCGGACGGCGCGCTATCCTGTGTCCGATTCTGGCGGGTCGGGGGCAACCCTTGGAGGGCCAATGAAGAGAAGCACAGTGTTCCTGCTGATTGGGCTCCTCTGCCTGCTGTTGCCAGCCTGCAACAGCGGAGGCGGCGGGGGCGGCGACGACGCCGACGATCTCAAGTTCAACGACCCGGACGGGGTCGAGCCCACGGCGGGCGAGTGGCGGACCTGGCTCCTCGCCGACGGCGCAGACCTGCGGCCGCCGGCGCCGCCGAAGCCGACCTCGGACCGCACCCGGCAGGAGCTGAACGAGCTCCGCACGCTGACCTCGCAGCGCACGCCGGCGCACGAGATGTCGATCGACTTCTGGAACGTCGGGGCCGCGAAGCGGTGGAACGAGTTCCAGCGGCAGCTCATCATCGAGGAGCGGCCGAACCCCCCGCGCGCCTCGCGCGGGCTCGCCTACGTCTCGGTGGCGATGTACGACGCGATGGTGGCCGCGTGGGACGCGAAGTACCGTTACCTGCGCGCGCGCCCGTCGAAGTACCGGAACCCGCCGTCGGTCTACGGCCCGGAGCCGGTCTCGCCGTCCTACGTCTCGGAGCGCGCGGCGATGGGCGCGGCGGCGGCCGACGTGCTCAAGTACCTCTTCCCGACGCGGGCCGCGGACATCGACGCGAAGCTGGCCGAGTCGCACGACGCCGACCTCTACTCGGGCGTCCATTTCCGGAGCGACGTCGAGGAGGGGGAGGAGATCGGGCACGCGGTGGCCACGCTGGTGCTCGACCGGGCCGCCAACGACAACTCGGAGGCGCCCTACACGGGGACGCGCCTCATGGGACCGGGCTACTGGGTGCCCACGCCCCCCGGGAACATCATGAACCCGCTCGAGCCCCAATGGGGGGGCCTGCGGACGTGGCTGCTTACGGACGGGCGCGAGCTCCGGCCGCCGGCGCCGCCGGCCTTCGGCACGCCGGAGTTCGACCAGCAGGTGAACGAGGTCTGGCAGGTGAACATCTCGCTGACTCCCGAGCGCCTCGCGATCGCCCAGTTCTGGGCGGACGGCCCGGGAACGGCGACGCCGCCGGGGCACTGGAACCAGATCGGCGTGGACATCGGGTTCTCGCACGGATGGACCGATCCCCGGATGGCCCGGATGTTGGCGCTCCTGGGCGTGGCGCAGATGGACGCCTTCATCGCGTGCTGGGACGGGAAGTACTTCTGGTGGTGCGTCCGTCCGGTGACGGTGGTCCGGGCCCGCTACAACCCGACGTGGGAGCCACCGATCGTCACGCCGCCGTTCCCCAGCTACGCCTCGGGGCACTCGACCACGTCAGGCGCCGCCTCGTTGCTGCTCGCGCACCTCTTCCCGGAGGACTCGGTGAGCCTGATCCAGATGGGGATCGAGGCCATGAACTCCCGCCTCTACGGCGGGATCCACTTCAGCTTCGACAACCTGGTCGGCTTCAACATGGGTTCCATCATCGGAGTGCGCGCGATCGCGGTCGCCGTCACCGACGGGAGCCCGCCGGAAACGAAGTAGCGATCGAGAAGGGGTCAGGACCCGCCGCGGGTCCTGACCCCTTCTCCGACATCTGCTGACGTGCGACGCCATGACCCCGCCCAGCCTGCTCGCCGCGATCGCCCTCTGCCTCGTCCCCGGCGATGAGCCGAAGAAGGACGCCTGGGACGTCGCCGCCGACCACGGTCCCGCCGCCGACGTCGAGTTCACCGTCCGGGAAGGTACCTGGATGAACCTCGACGTCAGCCCTGACGGACGCGAGATCGTCTTGGACCTCCTCGGTGACATCTACGCGCTGCCCATCGACGGCGGAGAGGCCCGCCTCCTCTCGGGCGGCCCCCCCTACGAGGTCCAGCCGCGCTTCTCCCCCGACGGGAAGCGCGTCGCGTTCACCTCCGACCGCGGCGGCGGCGACAACCTCTGGGTCATGGACCGGGACGGCGGCAACCGCCGGGCGGTCACCAAGGAGACCTTCCGCCTCCTCAACAACCCCTGCTGGACCCCCGACGGCGAGTTCCTCGTCGCCCGCAAGCACTTCACCTCCACCCGCTCGCTCGGCGCCGGCGAGATGTGGCTCTACCCGCTCGCCGGCGGCTCGCCCGGCCTCCCGGTCACGAACAAGCGCAACGAGCAGCAGGACGCCGGCGAGCCCGAGCTCTCGCCGGACGGGAAGTTCCTGTACTTCAGCGAGGACGTCAGCCCGGGCGGTGGCTTCCAGTACAACCGCGACCCCCACGGCGTGATCTACGCCATCCAGCGCCTCGACCTCGAGACCGGCGAGCGCCGCGCCGTGCTCGGCGGCGCCGGCGGCTCGTGCCGGCCCGAGCTCTCCCCCGACGGCCGCACGCTCGCCTTCGTCCGCCGCGTCGGCCCGAAGACCGCGCTCTTCCTCTGCGACCTCGAGACCGGCCGCGAGCGCGCCCTCTGGGACGGCCTCTCGAAGGACACGCAGGAGACCTGGTCGATCTTCGGCGTCTACCCGAACTTCGCCTGGACCCCGGACGCCCGCTCGCTCGTGGTCTGGGCGCAGGGCAGGCTCCAGCGCGTGGACGCCGCGACCGGCGCCGCCTCCGAGGTCCCGTTCACCGCACGCGTCCGCCAGCGCGTCCACGAGGCGCTCCGCTTCCCCCAGCGCCCGGGCGCCCCCGAGTTCCGCGTGCGCGTCTGCCGCTGGCCCGTGGTCACGCCCGACGGCGCGACCGCCGTCTGGCAGGCGCTCGGCCACCTCTGGGCGAAGCGCCTCCCGGACGGCGGGCCGCGCCGCGTCACCGGCGCGGACGACCATGAGTTCTGCCCGGCGCTCTCCCCCGACGGGACGCTGGTCGCCTGGGTCACCTGGAACGACGTCGAGGGCGGGCAGGTCCGCGTGGCCGGGCTCGACGGCCGCGGCGCGCGCGCGGTCACCGACCGGCCCGGCCACTACCGGAACCCGGCCTTCGCTCCCGACGGACGCTCGCTGGTCTTCGAGCGGACGGGCGGCGACGGGCAGCGGGGGCGTCTCTTCGCGCAGGACCCGGGGGTCTGGCGGGTCGCGCTCGACGGCGGGAAGCCGGTCAAGGTCTGCGAGCGCGGGAGCCGGCCGCGCTTCGACGGCACCGGGACGCGTCTCCTCCTCCACGACCAGGAGGGGGAGAACGCGGCGCTGGTCAGCGTGAGCCTCGAGGGCCAGGACCGCCGCGTGATCGCGCAGTCGAAGTACGCCACCGAGTTCGCGCTCTCGCCCGACGGGCGGCACCTCGCGTTCACCGAGCTCTTCCAGGCCTGGGTGGCCCGCCTCCCCCGCACCGGCCGCGCGGTCACGGTGAGCGCCGAGACCAAGGACCTGCCGGTCCGCCGCCTCTCGAAGGACGCCGGCGAGTTCCTCTCGTTCTCGCCCGACGGCGCGCGCGTGTACCACGCGCTGGGCCCCACGCTCACCGAGCACCGCGTCGCCGACCTCTTCGGGGAAGGCGAGCTGCCCGCGCGCGCGCATGACCTCGGCTTCGCGGCACGCGCCGACCTCCCCGAGACCGACGTCTGGCTCACGGGCGCGCGGATCGTCACGCTCCGAGAGAACGAGGTGCTCGAGGACGCGGCGCTCCACGTGAAGGGGAACCGGATCGTGGACGTCGGGAGCGGCCTCGCGGTCCCCGCGGGCGCGCGGACGATCGACTGCGCCGGGAAGACCATCGTGCCCGGGTTCGTGGACGTCCACGCGCACATGGGGCAGGGCAGCGGCGGGATCCACCCGCGGCAGAACTGGCCCTACCTCGCGAACCTCGCGTTCGGCGTGACCACGACCCACGACCCGTCGAACGACACGAAGTCGGTGTTCGCGATGTCCGAGCTGGTCCGCGCGGGGCTCGTGCTCGGCCCGCGCGTGTACTCGACCGGGACGATCCTGTACGGCGCGGAGGGGAGCTTCAAGGCGGTGATCGACTCGTTGGACGACGCGCGCCGGCATCTCCGGCGGCTCCAGGCCTTCGGCGCGTTCACCGTCAAGAGCTACAACCAGCCGCGCCGCGAGCAGCGCCAGCAGGTGCTCCAGGCGGCGCGCGAGCTGGAGATGATGGTGGTCCCGGAGGGGGGCTCGATGCTCTTCCACAACCTCACGATGGTCCTCGACGGCCATACGACGATCGAGCACGCGGTCCCGGTCGCGCCGCTCCACGCCGACGCGCGACAGCTCTGGGCGCGGAGCCGCACGGCCTACACGCCGACGCTGGTCGTCGGCTACGGCGGGCTCTGGGGGGAGAACTGGTGGTACCAGCACACGGACGTGTTCAAGCACGAGCGGCTGCTCCGGTTCGTGCCGCGCGACGTCGTATTCCC
>Ga0187892_10005779_pt1 | contig 19088 bp, 14 predicted proteins | sample MA1701073metaG_FD_139345 | JGI IMG/M metagenome (GOLD analysis project Ga0187892, IMG submission 139345) | Bio-ooze microbial communities from a basaltic lava cave in the Kipuka Kanohina Cave System on the Island of Hawaii, USA - MA170107-3 metaG ...
CGTGTAGCGCCATTTTTGAACCGGCAGGCTCGCGACCCGATCGAGGACATCCCGCGAGTCAACGTCCACGAAATCCTGTTTCGTGTCGCGATCGGAGCCGTTGGTCCATACGCCGCCGGCCGTGACGTGCGCGCCGTTGCCGTTCGTACTGTTGGTGCCCACGTGAAGTGGATGCGACATGCTGAAGCGATTGATGCCGACCTGGCTGTTCAGGGCCGCTCCGGAAATCACCACGTTTCCGCCGTTGTTCTGCAGCGTCAGGGTCGAGATAGCGCCGTTGGTCCGGGCGATGATCTCGTTGTCGTCGATGACGATGTTGCCCCCAGCCGTCGATCCGACAACCATGTAGCCGTGGGTGGTGAGCGACGCGTCCGTACCCCCGACCAAATGGAGAACCGTGGCTGGGGTGTTCGTGTTGATGCCCACGCCGCCTGTGGCCCGGATCAGAAACTGATAAGGACCCGTGGAAATGAAATCCGGGCCGCCCGAGGACCACACGAATGTGCTTTGGTCGCCGTCGAGGTCGCCGAAGCCGACCGTGGCCGCGTCGCGGACCTTGGCCCCGTAACCGGCAGCGAAACTGTAGTTACCGCCGGCTTGGTTGTCCCATCCGCCCGGCACCGTCGAGTATTCGCCGCTGGCCGTATTGAACTTTCCACCGCCCACCGTGGAGTAGTCATTGTTCGCGACGTTAATGTAACCCCCAGCAACGGTCGCGCCTTCGGTGCCGGTGATGTTGTTTCCGCCGCCGCCGATCGTCGCGTAATTGCCGCCGCACGTATTGAAGGCCCCACCGGCAACTGTGGAGTAGGTGTCGTCGGCCGTGTTCATCGTTCCGCCGCTGATGATTGCGGCATAACCGTTGGCGTTGTTTTGACGCCCGCCGCCGACGGTTGAAAAGTCGCCGTTTGCGTTACTCAAATAGCCGCCGCTTACGATGGAAGTATTGCCGACGGCGGTGTTTTGTTGTCCGCCGGCGACCGTGCACGTGTCTTGGTACGCAATATTGCCGTATCCGCCGCCCACGGCCGACGCGAAACCGGCGGCGCTGTTGCCGTAGCCCCCGCTTACCGTGCCGAACTGGTCGAAATCCATGCCGTCGTTGGTGCCCACCATGTTGTTGCTGCCGCCGCCGACCATTCCGAAATTGTCAAAGACAAAATGTTCGTCCGCCACGAGGACCTGGCCTCCACCCTCATCCGGAACGAGGCCATGGAATCCTCCGCCGGCGATGGTCGCCCCGACGACGCCGGTGGATGCGGAATTGAACGATGTACCCCCGATCACGTTGGGAGTCATCGCGGTCTGAGGCGTTCGCATCCCCGGTAAGGCCAGGGCATACGGCACTGGATGCAGCGGGACTCGTGGGAGCAAGACGATCGGGTTATTGTCGCCGGTGCACTGCACGAAGATCTCCAGCCAGCGGGCCTCACCGTTGATGGCGTTGTTCCCAAAGTCCAGGTCGACCTTGAAAAGGCCATCCGCCACGGCCACCCCCGGCAGATTCAACGGCGAGGTACCTTGATGCGCCCCGCCGACGGCGTCATCCAGCAGCCCGAAGGTGAAGGCACACGTGTCCGTGACCGGGGTGCCGTCTTTGACGAGTCGGCCTTGATACGTAAACGCGGTGCCGAGAGGCGCGGCGCGAAGATCGGCCGCTGCCGGCATTCCGACGACGAGCAAGCAACAAAGTCTGTTCGCTCTCATTCTTTTCCTCCGATTAGACTCGGCCTCCCAAAAGAAGCCGCCTTTTTGCTTTCTCCATTTCTTGTTACCCATAGCTTGGCCGCCGGCACTCGATCATTTGGGCCGTCACCTACATAACGTCGGCGCCGATCTCCCGAAACAGCGCGGCGGGGGATCACCCCTTTTTGGAAAAGCCGAAGCCGCATTTTCTTTTCCTCCCACTTCATTCAGCAAATCTCACTCAGCCGGCGACCCTCTCCCCCTGGGGAATAGGGGCACGGGAAGGGGCGTGCGCTCGGCCAACCATTAAGCGCCATCTGCTCGCCGCGCGGATCAGGAACTCTCTGGCAATTCTGTCGATTGCGGATCGCGGATCGCGAATTGCGGATCGGCTTTCCCTTCGGCGCTCCGTCGCTCCAGCCGCTATTGCTTGGCCGAATCTTGGAACCGGAATCGGTGCACGCCCACCCCGCGATGTGACCGCTAGCCTACCAAATCTGGGTGCGGTCACAAGAAACTTGGGTGTTCGCGGAGGCACTTTTTGGCATTCGCGTTAGGAAAACCCTATCATGGCGGCGGTGAAACGGTGCCGCCCAGCGGTCCGCGACAAAAAGGCGCGGCACCGGTTTTCAACCGGCACTGGCAAAGTGCCAGTCTGGGACCCGTCGGCGTGTTCCCACCGCTTACAAAGCGGTGCCACGCAAGAGGCGGTGCCACAGAAGAGGCGGTGCCACGCAAGAGGCGGTGCCACAGAAGGTGCGGTTGTGCCACCCAGAAGCGGTGCCATACACGGAAGGAACTTGATTCATGCTGAAACGTCGAAAGATTGCGATCATCGGAGCAGGAAACGTGGGGGCAAGCTGCGCCGTCTGGGCGGCCAGCAAGGAACTGGGCGACATCGTCTTCCTCGACATCCCTGAGTTCGCCGACAAGACCGCCGGAAAGGCCCTGGACCTTGCCCAGTGCGCGCCCGTCGAGCGTTTCGACAGCCGCATTCAAGGCACCTCCAACTACGCCGACGTGGCCGGCAGCGACGTGGTCATCATTACCGCGGGCGTGCCTCGCAAGCCGGGCATGAGCCGCGACGATCTCGTGCAGACCAACGTCAAGATCGTCGGGGCCGTCTCCGAGCAAGTAGCCAAGGCGGCGCCACAGGCCGTGCTCATCGTCGTCTCCAACCCGCTGGACGCGATGGTCTACACGGCTTGGAAGAAAACCGGGTTTCCGACGCAGCGGGTCATCGGCCAGGCCGGCTGCCTGGACATCGCCCGCTACCGAACGTTCATTGCCCTGGAACTGGGTTGCAGTGTGGAGGACATCACCGCGCTCTTGATGGGCGGGCACGGTGACGACATGGTTCCGCTGTCCCGATACACCTCGGTGGCCGGCATTCCCGTGACCCAATTGATTCCGCCGGACCGGCTTTCGGCCATCCTCGAACGGACCAAGAACGGCGGCGGCGAAATCGTGAAGCTGATGGGCACCAGCGCCTACTACGCCCCGGCTTCGGGCACGATCCAGATGGCCGAGGCCATCCTCAAGGACAAAAAGCGGATTCTGCCCTGCGCGGCCTACTGTGCCAAGGAGTACGGCGTCGGCGGGTATTTCGTGGGGGTTCCTTGCGTGCTGGGGGGCAATGGTGTCGAAAAAGTGATCGAAGTCGATCTCAACGCGGATGAGAAAAGACTGTTCGCGGCCAGCGCGGCGCACGTCCAAGAACTCGTGGCGGTGGCGGATCAATTCCTCAAGGCATAAAGTTTTGTTGGAGATGTCGGGGGGTGGGGAGTTGAGGCACGAAGAGCCATGCAAGGCAGAAAGCGGCGTCGTAAAGAGCGCCGGTCGTTCATAAAGGGCGCTTCGGTCGACGCGAAGGCGTCCACCCAATGTCCCGCGTGTGGGAGCCCGTCCAGCGCCGGTGACGGCCCGTGTTCCGCTTGCGGTGCGGAGGCGACATTCCAGGCCGGCGCGGTCGCCGGTGTGGATTTTTCCGACGTACCGGAGATGCGCTATCAGGACGCCTACGTCTGGATCGTCCTGGTTTCCGCTCTCGACATCATCCTCACCCTGCTGGTTGTGGTCTTGTGGCAGGGCCACGAGGTCAATCCCTTCGCCGCGTGGGTCATTCATGAGTGGGGCTTCGGCTGGGCGATTGTCTGCAAGTTCGCCCTGGTGATGCTGGCCATCGTGATTTGCGAAGTGGTCGGGCGCTTCGACGACGGCGTGGGGCGCGGGCTGAGTATAACCGCCGTGGTCATCAGTGCCTTTCCAGTGGCCTACACGTTTGCATTATTGCTCTGGTCCGGCCAGGTGGTACAAACCTAAAGTTCGTTGTGACCAGCGAATCGTCCCCCAAAACAGTTTCCGTGATCGGCGCCGGCACGATGGGCGCCGGCATTGCCCAGCTGGCGGCGACGCACGGTTGGAGTGTTTTCTTGGTCGACCTCGATCGAGCGGTGCTGGACCGCGCCAGGGGCGCCGTGGCCAAACAGCTCGAACGCCAAGTGGAGACCGGCAAAATCACGGGCGAGCAACGTCAAACCACTTTAGAGCGGATTCAGACGGTCGAAGCGATTCAGGCTGCTGGCAATGCTCGGCTGGCCATCGAAGCCGTGGTGGAGGACTTAAGCGTCAAGCAAAAGGTATTTCAATCGCTCGAAGCGGCGTTAGGGCCGGAGGCGATTTTGGCCACGAACACGTCTTCGCTTTCCGTGGGCCGTATCGCCGAGGGCGTGCGCCGGGCCGAGCGGGTCGTGGGGATGCACTTTTTCAATCCCGCGCCGGTGATGCCGCTGGTGGAAATCATCGCCGCTGGGCAGAGCGATGCGTCCTGCGTGGCGGTCGCCCGAGCCGTTGCCCAAGAATGGGGCAAAGTCACGGTCCTGGCCAAGGACACGCCGGGTTTTATTGTCAATCGCGTCGCACGCGGGTTCTATTTGGAAGCCCTCCGACTGCTCGGTGAAGGTGTAGCGGGCGTCGACGAAATCGACGCGGGCCTGCGCACGCATGGCGGGTTCAAGATGGGGCCTTTTCAGTTGATGGATCTCGTCGGGCTGGACGTGAATCTGGCCGTCAGCACGTCGGTCTGGGAGCAAATGAATAGGCCAACGCGGTTGCAGCCGCATCCCATTCAACAAACTCTAGTGGCACAAGGCCAGTTGGGGCGCAAAACGAATCGCGGATTCTACGTCTATGATGAAAAGGGCAGTTTGCCGGCCGTTGCCAGCGAGCGAAAGACGTTTGAGATTTCACCGCTCCTGGGCGACGCCATTCGGACTTTTTGTGAGCGCGGCGGGATGGGCACGGCCGGGCGAACGGAACAGTACATACTGGCCCGGATTCTCGCGGCCGTCTTCAACGAGGCCGCTTTCGCTTTGGCCGAAAACGTCGCGACTGCGGAAGATATCGACCTGGCCATGGTCAAGGGAACCAACTATCCGAAAGGCACTCTGTCGTGGGCGCAGATGATTGGCCCTCGAACGGTCCGCGGCGTGCTGACCGCTCTGAACAAGACCATCACCGACAACCGCTACGATCCCGCCCCGTTGTTTGCCGATTCATAGGCGCAAGAGATCAGCGTGCGCTTGCCCGCGACCTATTCCTGCTCGAACAATGCCGGCAGGTCACGATAGCCGCTCAAGACCCGCACGACCTCAATACCGGTCTCGGTCGGAAGATAGAAGATCAGATCCCAAGGCGAATGAACGGATATGGGCCCCGAACTCCGGTCGTTCTCGGCCTGACTCTAGGCGATTCTGCCAGCATGTGGCACTTTTCACCAACGCGAGCGACGAAGCTGTCGGCGTTATGGGGGCTGTCTTGAGCAATGTAGAGACCGGATTTCGGCCAAGTCTGTCTCGGCCCGTTCGGATACGTGAGGCTTTTTCATGCCGACCGCTTTCGGCGCTGTTCCAGCTTCTTACGTCCTTCGCTCTTGATCCGTTCAAAGAGCGCGTCATCGAACTCGGTGACTCTTCCTTCTTCAATGTCCTTCAGGCCGATGGCAGTTTCCTTGCGGAGCTGCTCTAGGCGCATTTCGTGGATTCGGTCGCGCTCCTCGAGCAAGCGCAAGGCCTCGCGGACGACCTCGCTGGCGGTTTGATAAAGGCCGGTCTGGACCTTTTTCTCGATCCACTCCTCAAGCTGGGGGGTCAAGGATACGTTCATAATCCGAAATTATGACTAACATAACGAGATTTGTCAAGATTTGCTATTAGCCCTAAGTGGCGACGACCGCCATAGCACTCAATAAAATCGGATCGTGCGACGAGCGGTGGTTGTCGAGGCGGTGCGGACGCCGATCGGGCGATACGGCGGGGTCCTGAGTAAGGTCCGGCCGGATGATCTGGCCGCCCTAGTGATCCGCGCGCTTTTGGATCGCACGCACATCGATCCGACGCTGATCGAGGATGTCTACCTCGGTGCCGCCAACCAGGCCGGCGAGGACAATCGCGACGTCGCCCGCATGGCTGTGTTGCTGGCGGGACTCCCCGATTCGGTCCCCGGCGCGGCGGTCAACCGGCTTTGCGCGTCGGGGCTCGAAGCCATCAACATCGCTGCCCGCATGATCGAGACCGGACATGGTGACGTGTTGATCGCCGGCGGGGCGGAGAGCATGTCGCGAGCGCCTTTTGTGATGGCCAAAGCCGAAACAGCCTTTGGCCGAAACGTTGAGGTCTATGACACGACCATCGGCTGGCGGTTCACGAACCCCAAGCTCGCCGCGAAGTATCAACCCTATTCCATGGGCGAGACGGCGGAGAACGTCGCGCGAAAGCACAAAGTCGGCCGCGAGGAACAGGATCAATTCGCCTACGAATCGCAGATGAAATGCAAGGCTGCCATGGAGGCGGGGCGATTCCGAGACGAGATCATACCAGTACCTGTCCCGCAAGCGAAAGGCGAACCGCTCCTGGTCGATCGCGACGAACATCCGCGCCCGGACACGACGTTGTCCGCCTTGGCGAAACTGTCGCCGTCGTTCGCGAAAGACGGAACGGTCACCGCCGGGAACTCTTCCGGTATCAACGACGGCGCGGCTGCTTTGCTTCTCGTTGAAGCAAGCAGAGCCAGTCAGCTCGGACTGCCCGTCCTGGCGGTCGTTGGCCCGTCTGCCACAGCGGGTGTGGATCCGGCCTGCATGGGACTCGGTCCGATCCCGGCCACGAGAAAGGCCCTCAAACGCGCTGCGTTGACCATCGACGATATCGACCTCATCGAGCTGAATGAGGCCTTCGCGGCGCAGGCCATTCCCTGCATTGGTGAGCTGAAGATGGATCCTTCGCGTGTGAATCCCAACGGCGGGGCTATTGCCCTGGGGCATCCCCTCGGTTGCAGTGGCGCACGGCTGACGGCCACGCTGCTTCATGAAATGAAGCGCCGCGGCGCCAAGCGAGGTCTAGCCACACTGTGCGTCGGTGTAGGCCAAGGCGTGACCACCGTCTTTGAGCGTTGATTGTCCGCGTAGCAATCGCAAAAATGCGCCAATATCGGACATTGAACTCCCTTGGACGCTTTTTGCCTGCTATCATTACTCGGTGTGTGACTTGGATTCTGGGCGGAGGTTGCAAGTGAAACTTCGCGGGGTGGGAATTCTACCAGCAGGTTTATTGGCCGTACTCAGCGCGGGGACGATCCGCGCGCAGGACGCTTCGATGGGGCCGCTGAAAGTTGGCGACACGGAGTTGGTGGACATCCATTCCCCGCATCCGTACTTAGCCGGCCTTGGCGGTACGCGAATCATCTGGTCCGAGACTCTTCAAAAGGAAGGCGCGACGTTCGTGCGCGTGCACTTTACGGCCGGCACCCTGTTGGACCCTGGCGGCGAGGATTCACTCCTCGTTCGGGATCAAGATGGTCAGGTGGTCGAAACGTATCGCGCCGGCGGAGCGGCCAACCGATGGACGCTCATCACCGAAGGCGAGCGATTGACGGTTGAGCTTTTGGCGAGTCCCAACGGGGGCGGACAAGGAGTCGAGATCGACCAGGTGGCCTGGGGAACACAACCCCTATTCCCCGAGCCGCAAATCGCGACTGCGGGAACCACCTACTACAACATTTGTGACGCCGAGGTCGAAGCACGCATTCGACTGGCCGATCCAGTGGCCAGCATTTTCTGGGATGACGAATGTGGAGGTATGTTCAGATGCTCGGCATGGCTATTCTCGCCTGCCGGTCATCTAATGACCAACGGCCACTGCGCCAATTCGCAGATCGAAGCGGACAGCCTGGAATGCTGGTTTAATTATGTGGACACGGCTTGTGACTTACCGACACGCGTGAATACGGACCGGTTCAGAGGTGCGTACAACCCGGCTGACGAAACGGGTATCAAGTTCGTGCAGAGGAATTGCGATCTCGATTACTCTGTGATGATTGTCAACGACCCGACCAAAGGCAACCCGGCGGAAGTCTACGGCTACTTGGATATCGCCTTGGGCCGGCCCGCGACGGGCACGGGACTTTGGCTGCCGCAGCATCCTTTCGGGTCGCGAAAGCAGATCGCCGAGAATTGCCAGGTTATCAACAACTTCGTGCGGGGTTTCAACGGCTGCATCGATCCCTCGAATGATTGCAACAATGACGGGTTCTTCGTGGGCAGGTCCGATTTGCTCGTTGATTGCCCGATCGACCACGGTTCCTCCGGCTCGCCGGTGATTAACGCAGCCACCAATCAAGTAGTGGCCATCATCCATGCCGGCGATCCCAATGATCCGCTGCGCAACTTCGGCGTGCGGATGACGGAGATCGTCCAGGACGTGCCCAATGTTCCGGTCGTGCTGGAGTTGACCGGTCCGGCGACGGTGCAGGAAGGGCAAAGCGCGCAATTCACCGCCACCCTGTCGCGGCTCTTCGGTCCGGATCGCAACGTTAACCCGACGATGTGGTTCGTGGGCTCCGCCTCCGCGGGTACGATCGATGACAACGGCCTGTTTACCGCGGAGATGGTGACGGCCGACCGCCGCACGACCATCAGCGGCCAGTATACGGACATGGGAACGACGGTGGATGATGGCGTCAACATTACGATCCTCGACGTACCCGAGGTGATCACGATCGTCGGCACGGTCCCGCCCGAGGGAGCCGTCGATGCCCGCCAGACGTCGGAACTGGACGGCTCCAACCCCAACGGCTGGCAGTCGATCGAGGTCCTCTTTAGCGGCAAGGCCCTAGCGGTTCAGCCGGCCGATTTCGGCGTCAGCCAAGTTGGAGGCACCGGCCCGCCGCCTTCGGTGGACGCCGTGCAAATCCTGGAGCCGACGCGCGTCGAGGTTCAATTGAGTGATCCGATCGAGGCCGGCGCTCGGACCACGGTCATGCACAAAGACAGCGGGACCTCGGTGGAGCTTGGGTATTTGCCGGGCGACATCAATGGCGACGGCTCCAGCGAGCCTCAAGACGCCGAGGCCTTGATCGGCGCACTGGACGGCATCGCCACAGGCATCGGCAATCCCCTGCCGGATTGGTCGAGCGACATCGATCGCTCCGGCGTGGTAAATACTTTGGATCTGCTCCGCGAGATCGACCTACTCAACGGCGCCAATGATCTTCACGCCTGGAACGGGGCAAGCCTTCCGTAAACCGCCATGAGGATTAGCCTCCTACGAACTGCACCGTCACTCATCATGACGATCTTCGCAGTTTCATCCGCGCATGCGGGAAGCACTACGTTTTCGCCTTCCGAGATTCAAAAAGATCTGTCGCAACTGGACACCTTTGAATTCGAAGTCGAACTTCAGCCTTGATCGGGTCCGATACGGTTCCCCTGACGCGTTTCGGCAACGGCCAGCCTGGGGACGAACAGCTTCAGGGCTGTACAAGTATGTTCTTTCCGCGTATGTTACTCACATGAGAGGGCTCCTAAATGCGTCCCGTTGCTTTTTGGATTCTGGCTGAACCGATCCTTCGTGGTTACATCGCCGATTCATCCCGCGCGGAATCCGTCACCGTGGAACGGACGCTTGTGCTCGACTTCGTGCCGTAGCTAAACAGGAGAAAGTGGGTGTTCGCGAAAGGCAGTTTAAGAGGCTTCTGGGTGCTGTCGGCATCCTGCGCGGCAAGCGTCATCTCGTGTAACGGCTCGCCTCCCTCGGACGGAGGGAATGGAAGCGCTGCTCCGCAAGGGGCATGTTGTGCGGTCGATGGAACGTGCAACACAACGACGCAGTCGGCTTGCGATGGGACTTATCGCGGCGATGACAGTACGTGTGAACCGGCAAATTGTCCGCCGCCGACCGGGGCTTGCTGCTTGGAGAGCGGCTCCTGCTCCGTGATAACTCGAGACGAGTGCGACGGGGCGTTCCAAGGCGCGGCCACGACCTGCGGACCGGCGGCGTGTGATTCGTCGCCGTTTACGGAAGAGGCGGGCGCGCGGGGAGTCAACTATCGCGTGGTTTTCGGGGCAGGCGACGAAGCCGGGTCGGGAGTGGCCCTGATCGATCTCGACAACGACGGCGATGCCGACCTCGTGACCCTGGGACGCGCTGGGGACGGCGCCGTGGGCGTTTTCCAAAACGATGGAACCGGGAACTTCACGGATCGGACGGGTGAGACCGGTATCGCCCCCGCTCAGAACGCCCGCGGCGTCTCGGCGGGCGACTACGACGACGACGGCGACTTGGACCTGTATCTGAGCCAATGGAACGTTCCCAACGTTCTATTGCGCAACGACGGCGGCCTTCGCTTCACGGACGTGACCGAGGAAGCCCGGGTAGCCGGCGTCGGGCACGGCGCCGGATCGGCGTGGGCGGACTATGACCGCGACGGGCGGATTGATCTTTACGTGGCCAACTGGGAGTACACCGACCGAAACTTCCTCTATCGCAATCTCGGCAACGGTCGATTTGAAGAAGTGGCTGAGGCACTCGGCGTCGCAAGCCGGGAGCGAACCTATCAGCCGGTGTTCATCGACTACGACGGCGACGCGGATCTGGATCTCTATCTTTCCAACGACAATCGTCTAAGCAACTGCGGGCCGGATCATCACAACGAACTATTCCGCAACGACGGGGCAAGCTTCACCGATGTTTCCGAGGAGACCGGCGCGGATGTGTGCCTCAACTCGATGGGCGCCGCCGTGGCCGATTACGACCGCAATCTCTGGCCCGATTTGCACTTCACCAACCTCCCACCCGGCAACGTGCTCATCCTGAATCAAGGAGATGGGACGTTCATCGACGGCAGTGCCCAGGCCGGGATCGATCAATTCGGTGATCTCGGGTGGGGGACCATTGCCTTCGACTATGACCACAATGGGTTTGAGGACTTGTATGTCGTTTTCAACAACGGCGTCAACCGATTCTACATCAACCAGGGTTCGTTCCCGCTGACCAACATGGCTGACCAACTCGGCTTGGATCACCTCAGTGAGTCCTATTGCGTGGCGAGCGGCGATATCGACGGGGACGGCGATCTCGATTTGGTTCTATCCGTGCGGCAAGAGGACATCAGGATTTACGTCAACAACGAGGGTCAGAAACGCCGGTGGGTCAAGTTCCGGATCATCGGCCAAGGACACGATCGCGGCGGGATCGGGACGGCCGTCCAGATTCGGACCGGCGAAGATCGGCAGGTACGGCACTTGTTATTCGGGAACAACTACAAATCGCAAAACGAGACGATCTTGCACTTCGGGCTTGATGTGGCCCGAATCGTCGATGAGATTGAAGTGGTTTGGCCGGGCGGCAGCACGCGAACCCTTCGGAATTACCCCGTGGAACGGATCTGGACGTTGTATCCGCCGGAGCGTTTGGGTGACGCCAACAATGATGGGTCGGTTGGCGATGCTGATCGCGCCGCTCTTGACGGTTGCCAAGGGCCGATTCGAGTCGGGTGCGAAGCCCTCGATTTCGACGGCAGCGGAGTCGTGGATCAGACCGATATTTCCCTCTTCCCGTGAATCTACGGCGTTTTCGCGGCCTTTCGCGACCTCAACGGGCGAGAGTCAGGTTGTGGCATGTCCGCGAAGAACACCACGGGTCGGATCAATCCGCGGTGGAGAATTCGCGGCGCTGGCGGACGGTGGGAATATCCAATTGCGCCCGGTATTTGGCCACCGTGCGGCGTGAGAGGGTGATGCCCTCCTTTTTCAGCATCGCGGCGATTTGGTCGTCGTTGAGGGGGTTCCGGCGATCCTCGCGGTCGATGATTTCACGGACTCGGGTTTTGACCCGGTCCCAACCGACGGTTTCTCCGCCCTCGGTTTCGGTTCCGCCGGTGAAGAAATAACGCAGCGGGTAAATGCCCCGCGGCGTCTGCATGTGTTTGTCGGCCACGGTGCGGCTAATGGTGGAAGGATCGCAATTGAGCTCCTGGGCCAAGTCGCTCATCCGGCAGACCTTTAGGCCCTCCGGCCCAATATCGAAGAAATCCCGCTGACGTTCCACGATAGCCCCGGCCACTTCCAAGAGCCGGCTTTGGCGGAAATGCACGGCATCGATCACCGCCGTGGCCGCGTCAATCTGCTTTCGGGCGAAGTCCCGCTCCTCCTTGCCGTTGCTTCTGGATTTGGCCAGGGCGGCCACCTCGTCGTTGATCCGCAACTTAGGGAGGTTTCCGCGAGCCAGACGCACGGTCAGCCCACCGCCCGTGTCTGCATAATCCACGATGACGTCCGGACGGATCGGCGGCACGCTGGGCGCGCTAATCTGATAACCAGGATGCAGACACAACGTTGTGCGCATGGCGCGGATCGCTTCGTTGATCTCACCCATGGAATAGCCCGTGGCCTTGGCGACGGCGGGCAGGCGGTTGTGGGCCAAGTCCTTCAGGTGGTTTTGGATGAGGGTTCGTTCGATTTGGTTGTCGCCGGGAAGGGCATCGAGCTGAAGCAAGAGACACTCCACGATGTCTCGCGCCCCAATTCCGGGCGGATCGAGCCGTTGTACTTGTCTTAGGGCCTCAACCGCCGTCTCCAACGAAACCGGCGGGCGCAGTTCGCCCGCCACTCGGTCGAGCGGAATGCGCAGATAGCCGTCGGGGTCGAGGTGATTGATAATGCCCTCGCCCGCGCGTCGAACCGCGGCATTCAGTTCCAGCATCGCCCACTGATTCAGCAGGTACTCGTTGAGGTCGGGCTCCCGGCCGGGAGCGTTGGCCATGGCTCCCATTTTCGGGTCGGCCTCGCCTGATTCGGCCAAACGTCGGGCAAATCGAGGCGGCCGATCGTCATCGTAGAATTCGTTGGCCCGGACGAAGCTCGAAAGCCGGGCAAAGCCGTCACGGTCGCCATTGAACCGCTGGTCTTGGGAAGTAGACCGATCGTCCTTTGCGGGTTGGGCCGGCAGCTGAGGCTCTTCGACTTCCAGGGCGGGGTTCATTTCGAGGGCTTCGTTGACGAAGGCCTCCAGCTCGGTCACCGGCTTTTGCAAGACGGCCATCGACTGGATGAGCTGCGGTGTGAGCCGCTGCTCCATTCGCATCTGCTGAACCAGTGATTGGGACAGTGACTGTGCCATCTCTAGACAACCCATGATCCTCAGACGGATCGGGCTTTCCAATGCGTCCGAAAAACTCCGCGGTCGCACCTCCCTCGAAAAGAGCGGATTTCCTCGCCCGCCCCCGCGCCCCCGGCTCTCATCCATCCAGATTATACCATGCAGATGCCCTGCGGGCACTACCGGGGTTATTCGGAAGAGTCGCCCTTCACGACTAGGTAGGCTGCTGGAACTTCCTGGAGCTCTTGTCGCGCGGTCTCTTTACGATAGCATGACTGGGTTTGGTGATCGGCAGCCGCTTCGAGTCCTTCACGACGGCTTCGATAAGGTTGGTAGGGGTTCGCGATCCTGGTTAGCGCGCGCCCGGTGGGAGGGATTGCGGTTTCGACGGACCGAACTTTCGGTGACCGCCCTTGGCGCAAGGTGGGCGTAGGAATCTGCGCCGTACTCGCGGTGATGTTTGTCATCGGCGACTACGTCTTCGACGTGGCCACGGCCGTGCGACGGCCGGTCCTTTTCACCACATACTGGCTGATTATCATGGCCCTGGTGGCATGGCTTTGCTATCTGGCCGTCCGCGATATAGCCCATACACGGCGGATGCTGGCCATATGGAAGGCCGAGCACGCCGCGGAGCGGTCCCGAATGCTACGGGAAACGGACAAGCCGGAGGCACACGCTTGACTCGGCACCGTTTGGTTCGCCCTTTTGCCTCTTGCTTTTCGCCTCTTGCTTTTCGTCGGTGCCTTCGTGCCTTCGGGCCTTCGTGCTTGGTCTTCGCCGTTTCCTGCACCCCCACGGAGCCCAACGAATTGGACAAACTCGGCAAAATCAATCTGGCCATCAAAGGCCGGCCTTTCGAGCTGTGGATCGCGGACGAATCCGACGAGCAGCTCAAGGGACTTATGTTCATCACCGCCGAACAAATGGCCCCGCTGCCCGACGGCACGGAACGGGGCATGATCTTCGTTTTCAACTCCGATCAAACCAACAGTTTCTGGATGAGAAACACCATCATCCCCTTGGACATTGCCTACATCGCTGCCGATCGAAAAGTCGTGAGAACCTACACCATGGCCCCGCTGGACGAACGTATCAACCAATACCCGCCCGGCGCGCCCTATCGTTACGTCATCGAAGTGAACGCCAACCGTCTGGTGGAATTGGGCCTCCAGTCCGGTGACACGATCGACATTCCCAGCCAACTTTCGCAAAAGGGCCGCTAAGTTTAGTCCAAGCGTGCGCCTGGTCCTTAACGAAACATGCGATGTTTCTCGCTCGCCGTAGCCCCTGGGGGTCAATGTCGGTCCTCAAGCTGAACAGTGACGGGCGCCGACGGTTCCCGCGGCCGAGTCCGCGACGTTGATTTCCTGCCATTCGATGATCCAGTCCATTCCAAGCCGATCAGCAAGGCTCTTTAACAGGGCGACAACCAACAGAACCGGCATTCGACCGCCGCTGGGCGTGCTAAGCAAACGGGCGACCAACGCGTCAGTTTGCTGAAGACTCAAACGATGAGGTCGAGCAAGCGGGATTTCGGCGGATTCCCGCAGATGACAAAACCGACGCGCGAGATCATGCAACAAAGAAATAAGGACGGCGTCTTCGGCAGCCTCCACGAATGCAATGCCTTTCAGCAGCGCATCGTATCCAGCTTGGTCCCTCACGGTTTTTCGAGTACTGACATCGAATTGCACGGACGAAATACGCTGAGGTAAGGGCCTTTTGAACAAGATATCCGCTTTTGCTGGAGCAATGGATTTACGACTTTCTCGTCGAGTGTTCTTCCATGAAAGAACGGGACCCAAGTTTCACGTAAGGTTGCCGAACGTCGATCGACGAATCCTGAAGGCGTGCAAGGATGATTCCGACCAGAACTTCACGGCACAACCGCGCTTACAGCATCCTAACAACAATCTGTGGGCCGTCAAGAAGAAAACCGCTCCAACCTACACATCAAAGATTTGACTGGCGGTCAAGCCCGTGGCCACCGGGAGAAAAAGCCCCGTGCTGCCGGCCGTTTGAACTGCCGACAGCCAACTCGTACAATCGGCTAAAGAAGAAGGGCAAACATGCGACCTAGGACGGTTTATCTCGAGACTTTCGGGTGCCAGATGAATGTGCTCGACAGCGAGCTTGTGCTGGGGCAACTGCGCGCATTCGGGTACGAACCCACCCGGGAAATGACAAAGGCCGACGTCGTGCTGCTGAACACGTGCAGCGTCCGCGATCATGCCGAGCAGAAGGCGCTTTCCCGGCTGGGTAACCTGAAAAAGCCCAAGCTTCGCCACCCCGACATGGTGGTCGGGGTCATCGGCTGCATGGCCGAGCGCGATCCCGATGGCATCTTCGCTAAAATGCCGCACGTCGATCTGGTTTGCGGACCCGGTGAACTCAACAAAGTCCCGGCGATGATTGAGGAGGTTCAAGCCCATCGCAAGCGGGCGATTGCGTTAGCCCAATCACTCTCCCGCAAAAGCACGCCCCTGCAGCGAGCTTTGGAGTACGACTCCGTCGAAGCCTTGGACCTCTCGCGCGATCCGGCGCCCGGCCAGACCGTCACTCAAGCCTACATCCGCGTGCAGCGCGGCTGTGACAAGTTCTGCACGTTTTGCGTTGTTCCTTTCACCCGCGGGCCGGAACGAAGCCGGCCACCCGGGCCTATCGTCGACGAGGCCCGCATGCTGGCCGACCGCGGCTGCAAGGAAGTCACCCTGCTGGGCCAAACGGTCAACAGCTACGTTCACCAGGACGATGGGCGGCCGGTGCCGTTCTCGGAATTGCTCGCTCGGGTGCACGACGTGCCCGGCATCGAGCGGGTGCGGTTTGTCACCAACTACCCCGGCGATTTTACCGACGACATCTTCGAGGCCATGCGTGACCTCCCGAAAGTTTGCGAGTATCTGCACATCCCCGCACAAAGTGGCAGCGACGCCATGCTTGGGCGGATGCGAAGGCAGTATTCGGTGTCGCAATACGTCGAACTCATCGACCGGGGGAGGGAAATGGTCCCCGGCATCGCCTTCGCCAGTGATTTTATCGTCGGTTTTTGCGGCGAGTCGGAGGCCGATCACGAGGCCAGTCTAGCCCTGATCGAACGTTGCCGGTTCAAGAACATCTTCGTGTTCAAGTACTCGCCCCGCCCCGGCACCGTCGCCCACAAGCGCGATGCGGACGACGTGCCCGAAGACGTCAAACGCCGTCGAAACTGGGAGCTGCTCAAAGCCCAAGAGCGGATCTCCGTCGAGGCCAACCGGGGATTGATTGGGACCACGGGTGAAGTGCTAGTCGAGGGATACAGCAAATCCGCGCTGAAGGCCCAGGCCGACGAGCAATCTCGCGGGCACGAGGTCGGCTGGCGGCGCTGCGATCAGCTCGTCGGGCGGACCCGGCAGGATCAGATCGTCGTATTTCACGGCAGCCCTGAGCACATCGGGCAATCCGTCCGCGTCCGCATCACGGCGGCTACGGCGCTAACGCTGCACGGCCGCCTTGAACAAGAGCATGGAAATGGCGCAACCGCCCGGCGTTCGACGGAGTTCTCAACGTCTCTGCCGATCGTTGGATAAGCCCAAGTTTATTTGGTTTTCGTCTGCTTGACGCTTTTTTCGTGGCGGGTATAGAGGGCACTTCGGAATCTTTGGAAGAGTCGAGGCCGCGGAAAGTAACGCGGCTGGACGACGAAAGCCGGAAGGATGGGAGCGAGGATGACAAAAGGAGACTCCGACTCGGCCATCGTGGCCGTGAGCAAACCCGATACGAAGCGCGAAAACCGTCAAAAGCGTCAGCCGCCCTACCACGTCATTCTTCTAAACGATGACGACCATACCTATGAATACGTCATCGGCATGCTTCGCAAGGTGTTCGGCCACCCACCCGAGCTTGCCTTCGAAATGGCCCGCGAGGTGGACACCCAGGGTCAAGTGATCGTCGATACCACGACGCTGGAGCGGGCGGAGCTCAAGCGCGACCAGATTCACTCGTTCGGGCGAGACTGGCGCATTGACCGCTGCCAAGGGAGCATGGGCGCCGTTCTCGAACCCGCGGAATGACCGAGGTGGAACCGGGCTTTCCAGCCGGTCATCATGCGTACCTTGGAAACCCTTGACGCGGCACGGCGTGCTTTGCACGCGGCAGCGAAGCTACCCCGACGCTTCGCGTGGGCGTGACGAGTCAAGGGTCACACATCTTTCAGCGATTCGCAGGGTGCCATGCCCAAGCGCAGCGCGGGTATGCTTCTAGCGATTGGCAAAACGCGTCGCCGCCGTGCCTCGGGCCACTAGAACGAGGTAGTGAATCCCCAAAACCAGCGTACAAAGGAACCAGAGGGAAAACGACAGGAGCTCGCGATCCACTCGAACTCGCTGGGCGACGGCTTGAAACCAATGGGCGTAAATGGAGACAGTGCATGAGCTGTCCACCCAAATGCCCAATGCGCCTAGTGCGCCAGAGAGGATCACGCAGACTAGCAAATATCCGGCAAGGTAGCAGGCCACCTGCATCGAACCGCTCATGAGGTTGCGCCCCGCCCGCAAGCCTTGAAGGAAGCCAATGCATGACGCCGCGGCGCACGTGCAAAGGACCGCGCCGCCGACGCCTAGCGAGGCCACAATCGGAAACCCAAAGAAGGCCAGTTCCTCAAAGATGTCTTTCATTCGTGTTGTAGTCTCTCCGGCACGGACGCAGGCGAGCAGTACTGCAATAGCAACGAGCGCGAAGCCAGGAAGCACGTTTGCAAAGAACCTCCGGTGGTCATTGCCGGGCCAAACCGTTTGCAATTGCCGGCCCAACTCAGCCGGGCGGAATATCGCCATTTGCGCACACGCCCACCAGGCCGAGCCGCGGACAGGAATTCCGCGAAGCTGCCACAAACTTCCAGGCCGGGCCCCGGGTCCAATCGAGGCGGACACGGGGAGTCCGCATTCCGGACAACGCCCCTCCATTAACAACGTCGTCAAGTCGTATCCGCACTGGTCGCACTGTGGCGGCCGCGCAATCGGTGCGGCCGGCCGCGGCGCTCCTACCGCCCGAAGCAATGCCCAAAGAACCCAAAGCGCGGCAGCGCAGCACGTCGCCACCTGGATGTACTCCGGGTACTTCACCCGGTCCCGCCATTGTTGCCAGTGTTGAGCGCTGGCAACCTGAATCTCCTGAACATAGTCGGCCATGGCCCGTTGAAACTCGGCTTGAGCTTGAGCGTAACCCGGATCGGTGGGGGACAACGGCGGCTGGGGTGGCTGCTTGGGCCAGTGGATCGGCGGCATGCCTTGCATCGAACGGCGCTGAATCTCGCCCATGCATATGACCACGGAACCGGCCAACAGAACAGCCCAGACCGCGTGTACCGATTGAAGCCACGTGCGACGCAGCGAATGCCGGAAACTTTGCCGGATCGGCTCATCGCAAGCGCCCCAGGACATGACGATGAACGCCAGCAGGAGAAACCCGCATTCGGTCGCAAGGCTCACGGTCGCCACAATGGCGACGGATTCCCATGGGTCCTCAACAAGCTCTTCCACGAGGTCTTCGATGGAATCCGCCCATTGATCGCCGAAGGTCCGAAGGGCGCCTGGTCGCATGGTCGTCGACCACGCGTCGAGGCCCAGCACGAGGACGACCGTCACGCATGCGGCCACCAGATGAATCAAGAACGCCGAGCGCAGAGTTACGTGGTTGGTCCGCCGCGCCGTAGTGGCCGGTGCAAACCCGGCCGTTAGGGAGGCGATCCAGGCTGACCATGACCGCTCCGTCGGGGTCGCCACAACGGCTTCGGTTTTTGAAAGGACCGCCAGACTGTCCATGCCTTTTCCTCGACGGCTTTCTACGAAGTCCTATGCCAGACCGCAAAGCCTAAGTACAGCACCCCGTAAGAGGAGTACGGATTTCTTGATGTTTTGACTGCCTACTTGTCGATGGAATCTGCCAGGTGAACATGGAGGTTCTTCATGCGCGGACGCAAATCGACGCTGA
>Ga0187892_10005780_pt1 | contig 19085 bp, 13 predicted proteins | sample MA1701073metaG_FD_139345 | JGI IMG/M metagenome (GOLD analysis project Ga0187892, IMG submission 139345) | Bio-ooze microbial communities from a basaltic lava cave in the Kipuka Kanohina Cave System on the Island of Hawaii, USA - MA170107-3 metaG ...
GGTGGAGGTGACGCACCCGTCGGGCACGCCGTCGGCGGGACTGTCATCCTCACAGGCCTGATTGCCCATCGGACAATTGGCGATGTCGCAGGCGTCGGGAACGCCGTTGAGATTGCAGTCGTCACAATCGACATTGCCCATGCAGGCTTCGAGGTCGCAGTCATCGGGGACACCGTTCGACCCGCCGCCGCTCCAATCGCAATCGCCGCTTCCCCCGCACCCGGCGTACAGAACGCACGCTCCGGCCAGCCCCGCGCAACTGATATCGCACTCATCGGGGATGGAGTTATTGTTGCAATCCGTGAAATACTCATAAGCCCCCATATCCACCACCGGCGACCCCGGCACGCCGGTATCCGCCGTGGCCGGATCGTCATAGACCCGCAAACTCCCAGCCAGATCGAAGGGTATACGTTCCGTGGTATTGGCATCCCCATCCAGGTCGGCCGGATCGCCCAACGGATCCAAAGCCGGCGTATTCCCCGCATCAATCGCGGGTGAGCCGGGCAGGAGGCGAAAGTCGTCGTCAAGTGTGCCCGCGATATTGTCCGGCCCATCGGCATCGATAAACAGCGGATTGGCGCTGGAATTGTTCGAACCTATTCCGCTCCATCCGCCTTGGACGATAGAAAAGTTAGCGCTCGATGACCCATTCTCAATATGGATTTGAGCAGACGCGTCCATGAACGGCCCACCGCTGTTGCCGTCAGCGTCGTCAATGTTCTCCCAGACGACGCTGTTGTGAATGATGATGTTGCTGTCGATTTCACTACTGTAAATCCCGCCACCGGATTCATCCGCAGTGTTACCACGGAAAGTGCTGTTGATGATGATCGCGATGCCGTCCTTTGTCGACGCGGTCAACCCGTTGCGAAGCGCGCCGCCGCGTGTCCCTGCCCTGTTGCCGCTGAAAAGGCAGTTAACTATGGTAGCGAAGCTGGTGTCGTTGGTTCTCCAGTTAAACATCGCACCGCCACCCAATGCGGCTTGATTTCCAAGAAATCGGCAGTTTATGAAAAGCGGGTCACTATCTTTGTTGTCAACCGCCCCGGCGCTCGAAGTTGAAACGTTGCGGATGAATGCGCAGCCGCGGATGACGGCATTGCTGCCCGTTGGGTTTGGGAAAGTCAAGGAATTCGCAATGGCGCCCGCCGTACCTGCGAGATTGCTGTCGAAAAGGCAGTCGGTAATGATCGGGTTGCTCGCGTCATTGAGGATCGCCCCTCCAGTGCCTGGAGTCGTGTTGTGCTCAAACGTGCAACCGGTCAACGTTGGGTTGCTCAAAAGGTTGCCCATTGCGCCTCCCGAAACGCTTGTTGTATTTCCACGAAAGAGACAATTCGTAATCCTGGGGCTGACTGGGTTCGGACCATCGTTCTGGTTGTAAATGCCGCCTCGGCTGGTCGACCTGTTGCCAGTGATCGTGCAATTGGCGATCGTGGGGCCGCCGAGACGGTTGTTCACGGCCGGACCACGGCTGCGCGGGAATCCCGGATCTGGGTGGTCCGCATTGCCGGCCGTGATCGTAAAGCCATCCAGGTTCGCCGTCGCGTCCGCCACGGTGCCAGCCACGACGTTGTAGCTGTTCTCGGCCATATTGTTCTTGATGATGCAAAACCCGTTCAGGCATCGACGGCCGAAGGAAGTGCAGTCGGGTGTATCCTGCGTACATGGGACAGCGAGATCATCACCGCTCACGTCGCCGCTGAGGATGGTGGGATTGGCCGTGATGTTTCGCTGTGAGAGCGAGGTTTCGCCGGGGTGACAGTTGCCGGGGGTGCAGTCGGCCTGGACCGCGCAGGATAACCCCTCGTTGGGGCCCCCGACGCACCGATTGCCCGTAAAGCCACCGTAAAGGGCCACGCCGTTTAGCAGCACGAAGGTTTCCTTCCGCGGCTCGGCCCACACGCATCCTCCAGCAAGGCACGTGCCTGGCGGCGGGTCAGTGCAAGTCTCACCCGGAAGGCAGTCGGCGTCTATCTCGCAGGCCCGCGGATTCGCAATGCTGTGCATATTCAGAATACTGCAATGACCCGGACATTCAGTGTCTGCCGTACAGCTCCTCTGCGTCGGCCTGTAGATCCCTTCGGCGACCCAGATTTCGGTGACGGCTCCGGCGGAGGCCGCTGCATCGGTAAGCGCGTCTTGCAGGTTCCTGTAGGCGTTCGTCCAGCTTGTGCCGTTATCTGCGCCCGTCGCGGAGGCATCTACGAAAAGCGGCGGGCGGAATTCGTAGGCCCCCATGTCGACGATCGGCGGAGTGCCGCTGCCGGTATCAGCCGTCGCCGGATCATCCAATCGCCGTGGACTCCCGGCCAGATCGAAGGGGATTTCCTCTGAAGTATTGCCATCGCCGTCGAGGTCGGCCGTGTCCATCGGCAGTGCGGAATTGTTGCCCGCGTCAATCGCCGGCGAGCCAACGCGCAAGCGCAGATTGTCATCTTCTGTCCCTGCAATGTTGTCCGGCCCGTCGGCGTCGATGAACAGCGGATTGGCGCTCGAATTGTTCGACCCCGCCCCGCTCCACCCGCCTTGGACGATGCTGTAGTTCACTACTGGTGTACCGGTGTCGATGTGAATCTGCGCGGATTCGTCCATGAAGGGCCCGCCCGAGGTGGCGTCCGCGTCATCGAGGTTGCCCCAGAGGATCGAGTTTCCCACGGTCAAGCTTGTAGCGAGGTTCCAGATTCCGCCGCCAAAGTCGTCGGCCGAATTCCCGTTGAATGTGCAGTTGAACAGAACGGGACTGCTGCCGTTATTGAAGATGCCGCCGCCGTTGCCGCTCGTCGTGTTCCCGCTGAAGATGCAATTGGTCAAAGTAGGGCTACTGCCCGGCTCGTTGAGCACACCTCCTCCGTCGGAAGCCTGGTTGCCGATGAACGCGCAATTCGTGAGCGTTGGGCTGGTGCCCGCGTTTTCCATTCCACCGCCGTCGAGCGCCGCGGAATTGCCGATGAACCTGCAGTTGACAATCGTGGGGTTACTGCCCGAGCTGTTTTCCATCCCACCACCATCCACGGCGGCGTTTCCGCGAAAAACGCAGTCAACCACCTTGGGGCTGCCGCCATTATTGTACATTCCACCGCCTCGGAAACTTGGACCATTGGCGTTTCCTGCAATTATTGTGAACCCGTCGAGTACGGCCGTGGCATCCGTCCCGTTGCCGGTGACAACGTGATAGCTGTTTTCACCGTTGTCTTGAAACGGTGCTGGACCATCGTCGCCATTCAGGTCGCCGCTGAGGATCGTGATGTTGACGGCCGGGTTGCGTTCGTTGAGCAGCATCTCGCCGCCGGGATTTCCGTGAAAGCCGCCGTAGAGGGCCACGCCGGTCAGCAATCGGAACGTCTGCGTCCGCGGTTGATCCCAGACGCACGCGCCGGCCGGGCAGGTGTTGGGCGCTCCGCCGCCGCAATCGGCCGCTGTCGTGCAGCTCTTGTCCGTTGGTTTGTAGTTCCCATCCGCCACCCAGATTTCCGAAACCTCCGGATGCGCCGCGGGGTTGGCGTAAGCCAATGCATCTTGGAGGCGCGTGAAAGCATCGGTCCAGCTTGTTCCATCATTGGCGCCGGTGGCGGACGCATCGACGAAAATTCGGGTAGGCCCGCAGGACCACTTGGCGAAATAAGCGGAAGAGTTCCCGCCGGCGGTGGTAAACTGGCCCCCGGCGTACAGGGCTGAGCCGCTGCCGTCGTTGAAGCCGGCGAGGACCCCCGCACGGACATTCAGTCCCGAGCCCAGGGCCGACCAATTCGAGCCGTCCCATTTGGCGATGCGGCTCGCACTCACGGCGCCGACCGCCGTGAAGGCACCGCCGGCGTACAGGGCGTTGCCACCCCCGTCGTTGAAGACCGCCAGTGAATCGACCGTGCTATTGGGTTGCGAGCCCAGGGCCGACCAGCTTGAGCCGCTCCACTTGGCGAGGCGATTCGCGGGCGCGCCACCGGCCATCGTGAAGGCACCTCCGACGTACAAGATGTCGCCGCCCTCTTCGTTAAAGACCGCAAGGGCGCTGACTACGCCGTCAACCCCCGAACCCAGGGCCGACCAGCTTAAGCCGTCCCACTTAGCGATGCCGTTCGCGCTCACTCCACCGGCGGTGTTAAACGGGCCCCCCGCGTAGAGGGCGTCTCCGCCCCCGTCGTTAAAGACCGCAAGGACGAATACCGAGTCATCCATCCCAGTACCTAAGGCCGACCAATTCAAGCCGTCCCATTTGGCGATACGGCTGGCGGGCATGCCCCCGGCGCTTGCGAAGAACCCTCCGGCGTACAGCTCTTCGCCGCCGCCGTCATCGAAGACCGCCAGGGCGTACACGCCATTGTTCAACTGCGAACCGAGCGCGGACCACGTCGAACCGTTCCATTTGGCGATGTAGTTCGCAGCCAAGCCTCCGGCCATCGTGAAGTTTCCCCCCGCGTACAGCTCTTCGCCGCCGCCGTCATCGAAGACCGCCAGCGCATCCACACGTGCGTTCATTCCCGTTCCCAGGGCCGACCAGCTCGAGCCGTTCCATTTGGCGATGTAGTTCGCGCTCACGGCCCCGGCGGTGGTGAAGTCTCCTCCGGCATAAAGGGCCGGTCCGCCGCCATCGTCGAAGACGGCCAGCGCTTTCACAAAGTTGTCCATTCCCGAACTCGTTCCATCTGCCCATTGGCACTGGGCTACGGCGGTCGACGCCAGACTGGCGACCCAAAGAGCAGCGGGCAAGGTCAACCGACCGGGCGACCAGCGTCCACCCTTCGAGCGGAGGGAACAAGATGGAGGGGAGGCCTCACTTCCAGGGGCTGAATTCCCTGGCAACCATCGTGTGCCCTTCGGGCGTGGGCGCGACTGGCGGCGGTGCGATTGGCCCGTCGGGCGGAGGCGCGATTGAGTCTGTCTGGTCAGGTAAATGAACATCGGGTTAACCTCCAAAATACTGTGCGGCGGACGAGGGCCGCACTCGAGATTGCAAAAGCAAAACTGCATCGTACCAACGAACCCCGCCGGCGCTCAATAAGACGCCGATGTCGGATGCCCTCACCCCAGCCCTCTCCCTAAGGGAGAGGGGGTACGTTTTTCCCTCTCCTACAACGGAGAGGGTCCTTCGTACTTCTTAGATACGGTGCTCGCCGGACGACCTTACAGGAGATTCTAAGAACGTGTATGAAAAGCGATCGGCTGATCCGAGCCGCGCCCGTCAAGAAGCCGTTTTCCGAAGGACTTGACCGCTTCCTGACGGGCGCGGCTCTGTTGTGGACCGAATACTCGCTGGGCCGAGATTCCCATCTCGGCCCCAAAGGTCCGGCGAATCCGTTCGCGGCTCAGGATTTGGGAAAGGGCGCTCGGGCGCAAGAAGGGACTCTCGCACCAGGCAGAAGAAAGACCGACTGGAAAGTCAGTCCCCCAAAAGTGAAAAATCACTGCAAAGCCGGTTCCAGCCGAGTCAAAAGACCGACTGTTCAGTCGTTGTCGTAATTGAGGACGCGGTTAGCGCCGGTGAGCGAGTAATAGGCGTCGCCCCATTTGCGTTGGGCCATGGATTCCAGCACGGTCATGTTTTCCACGTGCCCGTCGCAGAACAGGAAGTTGGCCGAGCCGCCGTAGCGCTCGGCGTAGGTGGCGTCGGCCGTCGGATGATGCCGGCCTACGGCGTTGATCTGGGCGATGCCCGACTGATGGCCGATGATGCCCTCAACTTTCTGGGCGGCCGCCAGGGGAAGCAGGCCATACGTTGGGTCCGCGAGCGTTCCATAGAAGAAACCAGGCGTGTTCGGCGACGAAGCATATTCGTTGTAACCGGACGCGATATGCCAAAAGGGGTTACACCGGTTTAGACGCAAATCTTGACTCCGGATTATTATGATTCGGTGAGCGCATCGTGAAAAGGGTGTAAGAAAGCGACGAAGCGAGTCAGGTAGGTCATCGATTGGCCGTTTTCGCTACCTCCGACATCTCGTAGCCCGGCAGGACGGGCTAAGCTCGCAGCGGGTGAAACGGCCCTACTCGTGGCGCAGGGCATCGATGGGGTGCAGAATCGCGGCTTTGAAGGCCGGGATGATGCCGAAGAAGATGCCGACGCCGGCGCTGAAGAGCAGGGCCAACAGCACCGACCACAGCGGCACCTTGACCTCGACCATGCTGGGGTGCATGGAAGCGACGAAGCCGATTGTATAGCCCAGGGCGATGCCGATGCCGCCGCCGATCGTGCTGAGCACGACGGCCTCCGTCAGAAACTGAAACAGAATATCACGCCGGCGGGCACCGACGCTTTTGCGTAAGCCGATCTCCCGCGTTCGCTCGGTGACGGACACGAGCATGACGTTCATAATGCCGATGCCGCCCACCAGCAGCGAAATGCTCACGATGCCGCCCAGGATGCTGGTGGCCACTTTCTCGACCTTGTTGAACTCCTTGAGCATCTGATCTTGCTTGAAGATGCCGAAGTCGGATTGCTCCCCCGGCTTGGTGCCGTGCCGCTGACGGAGCACGCGGGTGAGCTGGGCCTCGGCCTCGCCGACGTTCTTCTCGCCATCGGCCTCGACGTAGAAGCCCAGATGGTTGCGGTCATTGGGATAGAGCTTCAGGCCGGTGGTCCAGGGGATAACGGCGAGCTCATCTTGATTCTCATCCAATACAGTGCCCTTCGCCGCAAAGAGGCCCAGGACTTTGAAGCGCTGCCCGTCGATGTGAACATAGTCGCCGACGACGGCTTCGTCGGCCTCGAGCTTTCGCAGAATCTCACGGCCGAGCACGACGACGTGGTTGGCGTTTTGCACGTCGAGCGAGCCGAAGAAACGGCCGGCGTCGACGTGATAGTTGCGAATGCCCTGGAACAATTCGCTGGTACAACGAACGTCAATGCCTTGCAGCCGCTGGCGGCCGTACTCGATCGACGGGCGAGCCCAGAGGACCGGCGCGGTCCGGCGGACGGCTGAGGCCTGAGCGTCGACGGCCTGGATATCCTCGAGGGTCATTTCGGCCCGGCCTAGGAATTCGCCCCGAGGTCCACGCTTCCATTCCGGGAAAACGATCATCATGTTGGTGCCAAGGCCGCGAAGGAAGCTGGTGAAATAATCGCCGAAGCCGCGGACGAAGGAGACCACGGTGATGATCGAGGTCACCGCGATGATGATCCCCAACACGGTGAGCAGCGAGCGGATCTTGTTCGCCCAAATCTGAACAATTGCCGTAGGAGTATTGATAATGAACGCCAGAACGATCGAACATAGGAATAGCAAAAACCGAAATTTCCACCGAATGGGGAGCAAGAGAAACCGGGCGAATCCCATGGGCGACAACGCATGTTGGTTCGCCGTCATAGCAGGATCGCCTCTTGCGGGTCGGGCTGGTCCGCTTCCGAAGTGTTCAATTCCGCGAGTGCGCTAGACGACAACGTCTTCGTCGAGGATGTGCCGCTGGAATTCTGACGATCGGCGACGATCTGGCCATCCATCAAACGAATGACACGCCGGCACCGGGCGGAAACGTGGTCCTCGTGCGTGACGATCACGATGGTCTGCCCCTCGGTGTACAAGCTGTCGAAGATGTCCATGATCTCGTCGCCCGTTTTGCTGTCCAGGTTGCCGGTGGGCTCGTCCGCCAAAATGATGTCCGGTTCCTGGGCCAGTGCCCGGGCGATGGCCACGCGCTGTTTTTGCCCGCCGGACAGTTGGTTCGGGTGATGATGGGCCCGGTCCAGCAGGCTGACGCGGCGGAGGGCGTCAACAGCTTTTTTTCGCCGGCCCCGCCTGCGGCTGTAGGTAAGGGGTAGTTCAACGTTCTTCAGTGCCGTCGTCCGAGGCAGCAATTCAAACGACTGGAAGACAAAGCCGATCTGACGGCTGCGGACGGTTGCCAGCTTGGTCTGCGACATCCGGCCGACGTCTTGACCGCCCAGCCGGTATTCGCCCTCCGTGGGAATGTCCAGGCAGCCCAGAATGTTCATCATCGTGCTCTTGCCCGAGCCGGAAGAGCCCATGATGGCCACGTACTCATTCTCGTGTATCTTCACCGATACGCCCCGCAGAGCGTGCACCAACTCCGTGCCCACCCGGTAGACCTTGTGGACGCCGACGAGCTCGATGATCGGAGGCCGGCTCCCGCCGTGGGACCCCGGCGGCGTCCACGGCTCAAGGGAAGGGATGTTTCCGTCGCTTGGGCTCATCCGCTGCTGTTCGCCTTTTCGTCGCCCTTGGATTTGTCCTCCGCCGCCGTGGCGTCGGGCTCCTTATCCTTTTCTTTCTCTTTCTCTTCGATCTTGATTTTCGAGCCTTTCTTCAGCTGGTCGACGCTGCGAAACGGGCCGGTGATGACCTGTTCACCGACGGCCACGCCTTGGAGCACTTCGACCCGCAAATCGTCGCTGATGCCCGCCTCCATCAAGCGCGGGTCGGCCTTGCCGTCCACCACGGCCCAGACGACGGGAACATATTCGGCGGCGCGACTCTTGGCGCGGGCGTCGGACCGTTCCCTCATATGGTCGAACGCCTCGACCAATTCCTTGGGAAGGTCGCGCCGTTTGCGATTGACCACGGCCTGCACGGGGATGGTCAGGGCGTTGTCGCTGCGGGCCACTTCGATTTCGACGTTGACGGTCATGCCGGGCTTGATGCGCGGATCGTCGGAATCGACCATCACCAAAGTTTCAAAAGTAACCACGTCGCGTCCCACGGGCTTGGTGCCCTTGGTGGCCACGCGAAGGACGTGGCCCGGGTGGCTTTTTTGAGTGTCGGATTGCAAGTAGAGCCGTGCCACTTGGTCCGGTTTGACCAGCGGAGCATCGGTTTCATCCACGCGGCAGCGGACCTGCATCTTGGAGAGGTCGCTGACCACCATGATCCGCGTGCCGAGGTTGTTCATCGTGCCGGTGATGACCACCTCGCCCTGCTTGGCAAAGCGCTGAGAAACGACGCCCGTAATGGGTGCGGTGATAATGGTCTTTTCCAGATCCTCGTGTGCCGATTGCAGGTCAGCGTCGGCCTGCTTGAGCTCCTCCTTACGCATGTCCACGGTCGCTTTGGCACGCTTGAACGTAGTGTTGTAGTCGTCCAGCTCGATGGCGGAAGTGGCGTTGGCCTCGGAGAGTTCCTTTTGCCGGCGGAAGTCACGGTCCGCCTTCTCATAGTCGGCGTCGGCTTGGGCTACGGCGGCCGTCAACTTGGCGACGTGAGCTTCGGCGGAACGCACCCGAGCGCGGTAGTCGGCGTCGTCGAGCCGGCAGAGCAGGTCGCCCTTTTGCACCCCGTCGCCTTCCTCGACGGGCATTTCCAGGATTTTGCCCACGACCTCGGCACTGATGTCCACCTCGGCCAGGGCCTCGACCTCGCCCGGCGCCTGCACCGTGCGGATGATGTCGCCCTGCTCCGGGGCGGCGATTTCGACGGACACTTCCTGCTCGCCTGCCACGTCGAGAACGCTCTTGCCTTCCTTGGTTTTGGTGACGGTGTTGAGGGCAAACACTCCGCCGACCACGGCCGCGAGAACAAGGAACCCGAAGATTGTTTTCATAACCGATCCCGTTCGATCACTGATCATCCCATCTAGAGCCAGGCTCTTAACCCCGCACGAACTCACCAGAGCGAATGACCGCGCGGGCTTTTTATCGCGGTCCGCTGGATCACGCCGGAGCTGGGGCAGCGCGACTCGCCGCCGCGGCGAAGGCCATGGCCACCTGTACGGCCGAGACCGTAAACCACAAGAGGAAGCAGGTGACCCTCGCCCGCCATTTGCTCAACTGTGCCGTCACCGTGACACCGGCCAGCACCACCAACCAGAACCAAATTCGAAACGGCTCGACGGCCGACAAAAGGATTTCCGCCACCGGGGGAGCGCTGGAAACCTGAGCGGCGGCAGGCGCCAGCCGAGCCAGCAAGGCCGCCGACGTATCGACCTGGAGCGTAGAATGCCGGAGCATCAAGCTCAGCCGCACCACCGAGGCTACGACATCGACGAAACCCGCGAACACGCAAATGGTCAACAGCGCGTGCCACTCGGGCTTTCGGCCGCCCAGGGCCACGGCGCCATACAAGGCGGCGGCGATCAACAGTACGGCAGCGAGCTCTTTCAGAGGGGCGGCCACGATGACCGCGAGCCGCTTCATGAGCCGCTCGAACTCGCACTGCTTGCGTTCCTCCTCGAGGGCCTTGATTAGGTTCGACCGCTGGACCACGTCCGCGAACTGCCGCTCCAATTCGGCTTGACGCTTGGTACTAGCTTCGGCCACGGAGCGGTCGATCAATCCGGTTTCGATCGTCGCGTATCCCACGAAGGTCAATGCGGTCAACAATACCAAGAACGCTCCGCCGTAGCCGGTGACGTTCTCCACCCGGGCGAAGAGCCGCCGCGGGGCCAGCAGCGCCAGGGGTATATCGAGCACACTGACCCGCCGACGTTTTTCAATTACGAAACTATCGCTCACTGCCATTGGCCGCTGTTCGCGCTAAAAGTCGAATCGAACGACCGGCGCGGTCCGTTCGTCCGCGGCGCACATTATAATGCAAATTCGGTACGCAATGGTTACTATTGCCGGCCCAATCACGGTTTTTGACGCCCCCCGACAGGATCGTACGGTTCGACGGTCTCCGGGCATGGGCGGTACGACGAGGGTCAACCCTTTGACCTCGGCTGCCGCGGGAGTATGCTCTTTTTGCGTTTGGGAGTAAAAAATGAGAAGGCTGGAACTGATTTTTGTCCTGACGGCATTTTGCTTGAGAGTCGGCGTTTCCGCCCAGGAAGTTCCCAAAGAGATTACTGATCCGATCGAGCTGCTTCGCAAGGCCAGCGACGCCGTAAAGGCCGAGGTCATCCAATACAACACCACCGTACAGCCCTTCGGCTACCCCCTGCCGCGATCCCCGCGGATGGAAGGTACGGTTCTGATGAGCGGTTGGCGAAAGGACGGGCCGGCGAAGTTCAAATACGACATTACTTTTGTATACGGGGAGGCCAGCGGCGGCGAGCAGATTACCATCGGCTCGGATGGGGAGACCTATTATCTTCTGGAGCACGGTAAGAAGAAGGTCCACGAGGGTCGAGACCACTCCGTTTTTGGGGCCTACACGGGGGCGATGCGCTCCTTTCCCGTCGTCGAATTGGTCAAGCGGCCGCCGTTGGAAAACGAACTGGTCTCGGGAACGGTTGAACTGCAAGGGTCCACTCGCGTCGGCAACGAGGACTGTCGGGAGATTAAGATCACCTACCGCGGTAGGCAGGGAACCGAGGCGCTTTGGTATTTTTCCAAAAAGACGTTCCTGCTTCGCCGCGTGGATATTGCCACGCAGAAGTCTAGCGAGGTTCGCGAAGGGCGGCAGGTGATGCTGGCGGACATGGTCTTGAACCCGAAGTTTGATTCCGACCCGTTCAACCTTCAGATTCCGCCCGGCTACGAAAAGGTCCAACCTGCGCCGTAGGCCGAGCACGAAATCGAGTCTACGGCCGGCGGGCGCGACTTGCCCCCTTGAATTGCGACGAAGCGTAGGTTCTACGTGTCTGATTCCATACTTACTGACCCGATTGAACTTCAGGAAGACGTCGCCTGCACGCGCTGCGGATACAATCTGCGCGGCCTGACGCGAGAGGGTCTCTGCCCGGAGTGCGGTACACCGATTCTTCAGTCCGTCCGCGGGGACCTCTTGAAATTCGCCGATCCCGCCTGGCTTGACCGCCTGCGGTTCGGCACATCGCTGAAGCTCTGGAACATCGGGCTGATGATTGTTGCTGGCGGCGCGGCGGGGCTTCTGACTTCGCTTGGTTTTCCCCAAATCCTAATGCAGTTTGTTCATCTTGTCGGAAGTGCGCTGGGCTTATGGGCTTCTTTCGCGATTACGGCCCAGGAACCGCGCGTCGCTTTGACCGAGGATCCTTTGACTCTCCGCAAGATCGTCCGCGTGTGCGCAGTCTTGGGTTTTCTGGGGAGTTTTTTGAGACTCGGGGCGTTCCCGGTCACGATCAGCCCCGCTCCGGTACTGATGATCAGTCTCACCATCGTGGCGATCCTATTCGTGTTGGCAGGCGTCGTGGCCGCGTTCGGCGAGTTGATGTATTTCTGCCGGTTTGCGATCCGGATTCCCGATCCTGCGTTGGCCAAATCGACCAAGACCCTCATGTGGCTGTTGCCCATCGCCTTCGTTCTTGTATTCGGCGGAGGTATCCTAGTTGCCGTGATGGCACCAAACGTGAGAAGCGCCGCTTCTTCGGGCGGATCAGGCCGATGGGCCCTGGGCGTGCTTCTCTTCGGGTGTTCCGGTGGGCTCTTGTTCGTTATTTCTGCGCTTTGGTACGTTCGCCTGCTGACGAAGTACAACCGCGCGTTCAAAGAGGCGTTGGCCGAGGCCCGTCAGGGCGGAACTTGATAGAGAGTGACGTATCGATCATCACGGGTGGGATTGGCGAAGTCCTGCGATTTGCGTAGGCCCGCGGCCTCCAGCTCTTCAAGCAGCCGCGGGGTGATCCCCCGCGGGAAGCCGTAACGGCTGCGGGCCAGCCGGTCGATCTCCGCCCAATTCACCAACACATGTGTGTAGCCCGTGGTCTTTAGCCAGTTCATCACGTCGCCGGGGCCTCTGGCGGCGCGGACGGCCTCCACGAGCGGGCTGCGATTGAAGACCACGCAATAATCGACGCGGCGAAGCGAGTAAAACGCCCTCGCGTCGCCGACTAGCAGAATCTTGGCATCCTCGGGCAGCTCCCGGTTAATGACTCGAAAGTACTCGTACCCAGGCACGGCGCCCTCATAAATCCACGAGGCAGATGCGCCCACGGGCAGCTCGTCGTATGCAAGCTTGGCCGCAAAGGCGAAATTCCAAGCTCCACCCAGAAGTAAAATGCAGGTCACGACTTTGAGCCGGGCATCCTTGCCGAGGGATTCAGGAACCCCGTCACGCTGCCCTCTCCCGTGGGGGAGAGGGGCTCTTCGCCGGCCGCGCGTACAAAGGGATCGGCCGGCCAGCAACGAAAACGGAATCAAAAGCGGAACGGCGAAGCGGGCGTACAAATGCGTGGCGAACAACCACACGGTGAACTGCACGCCGAGAATCAACACGAGCAACCAATCCGTTCGTTCCTTCGGCCTGCCGACAAGACCGCCCAGGGCCAATAGCACGATCATCGGCCCAAAGCGCTGATAACGGTCGCCCAGAATGTGGTGCCAGGCCGCACCAAGTCGTGCCGTTGCCGTCTGCTCCGAGGGTGCCGGGCGGTGGCCCTCTTCCCATCGCTGAGTTTCATCTTCACCCCATCCAGGAGGCGAGGCTTGGAACCAAGAATTGGCCAGCGGAAAAACAGGATTGCCGGTCATCACTTGGTTTTTGATCAGCCAGGGGGAAAACGTCGCAAGCGCAGAGACAAGGAAGACCGCGCAATCGCCGACTCGTCGGTTAAGGGTGCGACCGGGCAGCAGCAGGGCGCAGAGAGCAAGCGGCGCAGCCACCATTGCCATCGCCGGGTACTTGCAGCCACAGGCGAAACCAGCACAGGCACCGGAAAGGGAAAACCAAACCCGAGATCGGGTGTGCAAAAGGGCGCCGGCGGCGGCCATGCCGAAAAACAAGACTCCATGCTCCACGTAGGCCAGGCCAGACAGATACGCCGGCCACCCGCAGCAAGCCAAAGCCAGCGCGCAAATCAACCCGGCCGCTGGGGACCACTCTCGACCAATGACCCAGACAGCGAAGATCGTGAGGACGCCAAGAACCAGGTGAATCATGTTGGCTGCCGTGCCGGCGCCGACCGAATCGTCCAGCACGATCATGGCCAGCAGGTAGAGCATTTCCACGTTGGCCGGAAAACTGGCGTAGACATTGTGCGGGGCGTAATGAATCCAGCCGGCCTGCAGATACTCCCTGGGCATCTGCAAATGGTACTCCAGCACGTCGTACCCGAACCCTTCCTCCGACCAGATGAACCCGGGCGGCACGGAGGCGGCCAACAATCCCAATACCAGGAACGGGGCCGCAAACATCCAGGTTTTCGCGCCCGTCGGGAAGCGGTCGTGCAACCGCTCCCTTACGGTCGCGGCCTCCTCATCGACCCTTGAAAGGCGTCGTAGCCCTCGGCAGCGAACCAGGCCGCCGGTAAGGCAGGCCATGAGAATCCCAACCCAAAGGGGCCGGTTCAACCATCCCAGCAGCCCAAACACGAGCACCAACGTGGCCAACAACCCGAGTCCCAAAGCGGCACCGAGCAAGAGTTGCCAGCGGGGGGGCAGACGGTGTACACCGAGGAGGGAAAGGACGCATAATCCAAGACCGATGCCCGGTAAGACCACCAAAGCGGCGGCAGTCATGTCCAGGACAATGTGAAAAAACGCAAAACGGGAAATGGCCGCCACGGCCGACAGGCTCACCACTAGTGACAAGGCGATGACCTTGACTGCCGGGGAAATGCTGCCTGTGTGAAGGTCACGCGCTGGCGGCTCGGCCACGGGAGCTATCCCGCCTCGGAAAAAAGAACCTGCCGTGTTTTCATCAACGCGATGAGGGCGTGTTGGCAATGGTCGATGCGCAAGAGATTCAGTGTCGGCGTCGTTCGAATTCCCCAAACCGCATCTTTGGGGCTACGGACGAAATAGGCCTCTTCCGGCCGGACCTGCAATTGCATCACAAAACGCGCCGCCCCGCGAACCGCCTGTTCGTACGACGCGGCGCGGCCGGTGTCGCCCACCAACCGAGCGAGCCGCAAGGCGTCGGTGAACCCTTCGAGATAGGACGCCGTGGCTACTCCAGCGTGCCCGGGCTGATACGAGGCCACCCCGCCCCAGAGCTCGGGCCAAGGACAGTTGGACTCATTCAGCTGCATGGCCGCCAGCCAATCGGTCAGCTCGAACACGAAATCGACGTAATCCTTGCGCTTGGTGTGCTTGGCCATCAAGCAGAAGGCCTGCACTTGCCATGGAACGAAGGCGGGCGACGGGGCCTCCCGGAAATACCCTCGATAAAACGCCACTGCCCGATCGAAGGCATCGAGGATTTGGGCCAACGGCTCGCGATCGTATTCCGCCGCCAGGGCCACCAGTGCCTCGCCCGGAAAATAGTCCTGGGCGTCGACCTCTTCCGCGGGCGGAAAAGCGGTCAAAAAGATCCCCGAAGGCCTTTGCAGCCAGAGCATGCCGTTGACCAGCTTTTTTCGAATCGTCCCGAAGCCATCCGCATCGGGGTGGTGGGCCATGGCGGCACAAAGCAACGCCGTCACTCCCAGCTTGTTCCGCTTGTCCGGTGTGGCGATGAACGCCGCATGTTGGACGTCGCGAATCTCGGTCAGACCGTCCAAGTGATGCCGAATGCTCAAGTCCGCGGCGGCGCGAGACGCACTCGATCCACCATGCCGGGCATGAAATGCCATGGCCAGGGTCGCCCCTGCCTGACGAACGAGGTTATCCTCCTCGCTATACGCATCGGCGGCCGGCTCGTATTGATAGGCAAATAGCCCGGATGCCCGCTGCCGGTAGGCCATGTATTCCGCCACGCGAGCAACGGCCTCCGAGAGGCCGGAATCCGTCACCGCCGAGGCTGGGATCAGCGTCATGCCTCGATGGAGGAAGACAATTTCAGCGCCGGAGCGCGGCTCGTACCAGTGCACCGTACGAAAGCGGAACAATTCCGTATTGACCACTTGTGCGGAGTCGCTATGAATCGCCTGTGCCAGACTTTTGAGTGTGTCGGCCACGATTGCATCGCTCGTAAACGTCTGAGTGGGGCAGAACCGTCGCTGTCCGCGCGGGCCGCGCAGAACCATGCCGTGCACGCCCGGCTCGAAGAGCGAATCGATCACCCCTGGCTGGGTCCAATCACCCGCGACCGTCAGAGGTTCGGGTGGTCCAAGAACCTCGATCTCAATCAACCAATGATTGGTCTCCTCGGCTTCGATGTGTTGACCCACGGACCATAAGCGGAAGGCCCCCAGGGCCGCATCCCGCGCCGCCGAAACGATGCCCATTCCGTTCTTGTTGACCGAGCCATGTTCACCGCTTTGCCGGTCGCTGAAGGCGCTTGGGCCCGCGCTGGCTTCCGCGAGCAGGTATCCTTCGCGCCGCAATCGAACGACCACTTCCGCCGTCATGGGCTTCAATTCGGCGGGAACATACCCTGGTTCGTAGACTGCGCGGCTCAGTGCGGCGTCCCGAATCGTCCGTCGAACCAATCGCGAAAGGAATTGTCGGTCAGCCTCGCGCATCGCGGGAGCCGGCGGCGAGACCGACGGTGTTCCCGCCAACGTAGGCTTGGCGAAAACAGCCAACACAAAGACCAGGGGAGCGGGTCGTTCGATGTTGAACCCCAACATGTCGATGAGTATAGAGCGACCCGGAGCGTCTCTCAAATGACCTTAGCCGGAGGCCTTCTGGGATTCGCCAGACATAATAGGAAAAGAGCCTCCCTTGGTTTACCCTGTACATTATGGCGCACGATACCGACTTCGCTGTCCCGCTCATCGCCGCCGCCGTACAGGTGGCCAAGGCGCTCTCGGCCGACGTGGTGATGGCCAATACCGGAGCCATCGACGACCTAGGCGATCTGAAGGCTTTGGTGGAGCCGCCCACGCGGCTCGTTCTGGTCTGTGGGGATGCCCGCGAGGAGCAGCGCGCTCGGGCGGCCGCCGTCGATTGCATGATGGTCCCGCCCTTCAACCTGACCCGCATGGGCCAGATCAAAGTGGCGACCCTGATCGCCTTCTCCCAGCAGATTCTCAAGGGCGGCGATGTTTTCGTCTTCCTCACCGGCCTCGACCGCCAGCGGATCGACACCATCGTCACCATGCGCGTCGGCGAGGAATACGAATTGTTTCAATCGGTGGGCCAACCGAAATTGACCGAGCATATCCGCCGGGCCGTCTTTGAAAAGGTGCTGACCCTGGCCCTGGAGCTGGCTCACGAGGGCCGCGAGGGCAAACCCGTGGGCACGCTCTTTGTGATCGGCGACCATCGGCAAGTGCAGAAGCACTGCCACCCCGGACGTATCAACCCCTTCCGCGGCTACGGCGAAAAGACCCGCAACATCCTGGACGATTCGATTCGTGAAACCGTTAAAGAGCTGGCCAAGCTCGACGGGGCCTTCATCGTCAAAGGCAACGGAGTCATCGTCTCGGCCGGCACGACCCTGCGTCCGCCGCTGGCCGCGGAGAATCTTCCGCCGGGCCTGGGCGCTCGCCACGCGGCCGCGGCCAACATTACGGTGAGCACGAAGAGCATCGCCATCAGCCTTTCGGAATCCACCGGCACGGTGCGCGTCTGGCGCCGCGGGGCCATGATCACCGAAATCGAACGCGCCGGCCGCGTCCTCCTCGACGGCGCCGACTCCTACTCGCCCCTCACCAAGGGGGGTTGAGACCAATCCCGGGGGCGAAGCCGTCGCCGCATGTTCCGAGCGCGGCGTTCACGCCGCCCGCGGATGCCGGTTGCACGCGTTTCGCCAATCTACCGGCGTCCTTGCCCCAGCGCGCCGCATGAATGCGGCGGCTCGGGGGAAACGCGAACGATTTTCGCACTTTTCGGCCCCTTAACGTCGTCTTCGCGAACCCAGTCTGAAAAAAGGCAACGGATCGCATGCCGGGCGCGCCGGGACCGCTCAGGCAAGTTCGGAATGTGCCGTGATCTGAAAGACGGACGCCGCCGTCGTCGATACAGTCGCCCGGAACGAGCGCAAACCAGAAGCCACCGCTCAGCTCGAACGTTCCGCCGGACATTGCGCCGGCGTCCGGTTGACCGATAGTGCCGGAGAGATCGAAGCCTGCACCGGCGGAGTGCATCGTACCTCCCGAATCGATTGAATACCGGATCATGTTGGGTTGCCCAATCCCGCAGGCCCGGGAAGGGCGCCGATGATACCCATCACGCCGAAGGCCCGGCCCGTGCCACAACCGATTGTCATTCGTCGACTCCTTCCGGTCCGGCCACCAGATTGCCGCCTGAGACCCCATCATACAACGAGAATCGCAGATCGTAATCGCCATTTGCAGGCGCGCCGCCGTCCTTGAGTTGACCCTGATAGGTAAAGGCCGTTGAGACCGGGGCGGCGGAAACGCCGGCCGCACAGGCAAGAGACCCGATCAACGTTCCCAAACGGAAGAGTGAGCTAGCTTTCATGGTTAAGCTCCGGTGGAAGAAGAAAGGCCATGGGCAAGAAGACAGGAAGCAAGAGGTCGCCCACTCGAATCTCGCAACCATTTGCCTTCTGTGACCCATGACCTTCCTCTCCCTTTCAGCGAATAGTGCGATTCTCACGTCGGCACCGTGACATCGGTTACTCGTCCAACGTCTCCGCTCCGATCTCGTCGGTTGCCTGTGACCGCGGTACATAGTCGATGCCCATCTCCTCCGGCTGGCCGAACAGCGCAGGGTGCGTGTACTTGCCGCGCTCGTGGCGAGGCTTCTCCTCCTCGACTGGAATGCGGTGCGCCTCAGCCCACGCGTCCTTCCGAACACCGGTTACCTGCCAAGAGACCTCAACGTTGGGCTCGCTGGTGCGCAGCGCGAACTCGTTGCCGTCGATCTTGCGGACGACTTTGGCCTGGACAAACGTGTCGCTATCCTCCTCGTCGAGGACGGTGAGCTGGTAACGGAACTCGCGATTGAGCGCTTCGAACCAGTCAGGCATGATGACGACCGCATAGCCCTGGTCGTCCGTGACAATGTTGCCGTTGTAGATGTTCATCATGTCCGGGCTTTCGACAAACGAGTGGTACAGGTACTTGTTCGCCGGGTCGAGCGGATGGTCGATGCGGAACGAGCCGCTCGATTTGCTCAATTGACCGGAGACTACGACCGATCCGTGGAATTGCCCGGCGGGGCCGTTGGAACTATTGTTACGGGCCACCAATGTGGCTTGAGTGCCCCTATTCGTAGCATAAACGGCTCTGCCGTTCGTGTTGGGATTGTTCACGCCGAACTTGGCGATGTTGGGAGCTGCCCCCCCAATGACAACGTTCCCGCTGAAGACATTCATCTGCATCCCCCAGCCCGCGCCTTCCGACCCGTAAAGCCCGACGTTGTTGTCATTAACCATCCCCACGAAGGCGCGGTCTTCAGCCGAGACCTGTTGATAAAACCAGATTCCGGCCGTGTTGCCTGATGTCGCCGGCGAGTTCTGTCGGACGCGCATGCGGCCCGCCAC